>JFBN01304881.1_pt1 | contig 21794 bp, 23 predicted proteins | sample 768741 | NCBI WGS metagenome assembly JFBN01 (sample SAMN01983846, study PRJNA193217) | chicken gut metagenome | biome: terrestrial biome; isolation source: ceca of Broiler chicken | host: Gallus gallus | place: United Kingdom: England | collected 2010-09-07
TCGGCCGGCCGGCTGCCGTAGGTCGACCCCAGCGAGGGGTCGCCTCCGCCCCGTATCACCAGGTTGCCGTGCAGGGTTCCGGCGTCGTCGATGTGGCCGGTGTACCCCACCGTGGTGACGATGCGGTAGTCGGGGCCCAGCAGGCGCAAGGCCGTGGCGGTGGTGATGACCTTGGCGGTCGAGGCCGGTATGATGGCCTGGCGGTCGTTGTAGGCAACGAGGGTTTCGCCCGTGGCTACGTCGGTGATGCAGATACCCACCGAAGCCGGGGCAAAGGCCGGGTCGGCCAGCAGTGATTCGAGACTTTGGGCCCGGGAGGGTGTATGCAAAAGCAGAAGCAGCGTGAGCAGGCTGGCTATGGAGATGCGTTGCATAATGTATTCGTATTGTTTCTACAAAGATAGGTGACGGGAGGTAGAGGAACAAATTTTTGTCGACCGCTTTTGAGAGAAATAGGCGAGGTAAAGGTTGGCAAAGTCGAACTATCTTTTTACTTTTGTTGAATATTTTGAACCGACAGACAAATAGCAATATAACACTATGGTTTTGACCGAAAGTAATTACGAGACCAGCCGCCGTGGCAGCATCGAGGTGATATGCGGCTCCATGTTCTCGGGGAAGACCGAGGAGCTGATTCGCCGCCTGAAACGGGCGAAGATAGCCCGCCAGAGGGTTGAGATATTCAAGCCGGCCATCGACGTGCGCTACTCCGAGGAGAATATCGTTTCGCACGACAGCACCTCGATACTCTCTACTCCCGTCGACAATTCGCACAGCATCTTGCTCATGGCATCGGGGGTCGATGTGGTGGGTATCGACGAAGCCCAGTTCTTCGACGACGGTATCATCGAGGTCTGTACCGAGCTGGCCAATAACGGTACCCGCGTGATTGTGGCCGGTCTCGACATGGATTTCCGCCGGGTCCCTTTCGGGCCCATGCCCGCCCTGCTGGCCATTGCCGACGATGTGTACAAGGTGCACGCCATCTGTGTGAAGTGCGGTCATCTGGCCAACTACTCCTACCGGCTGGTCGACAACGACAAACGGGTGCTCCTGGGTGAGAAAAACGAATACCAGCCCTTGTGCCGCCGCTGCTATCTGCAAGAGATGCAGGAGCGGAAGGAGAAGCACCACGAGGAATAAACCGCAACGGCCGGGTAATTGTTAGATAACGTAATCATTCCAAAAAATCGATACACATGACCGAACGCCAGCCATACACCTTCGACCGGGTAATCCGCATTCTGTTCGGAGCCGTTTTTGTCGTGGGGCTCTTCTACCTCATCTATATCTTGCGAGGGGCGTTGCTCCCGTTTCTCGTGGCGTGGATTGTCGCCTATATGCTCAACCCGCTGGTGGTCTACAACAAGCGGGTGTTCAAGTTGAAGGGGAGGGTCATTGCCATTGCGCTCGCCTTCTTGGAGGTGCTCGTTACACTGGCCCTGCTGACCGTGTTGGTGCTCCCGTCGATTATCGACGAGATAGGAGTCATGCGCAGGTTGTTGAGCGACTATGTCTACCACTCGTCGAACATACCTTTTGTGCCGCAGGCCGTGCACGACTTTATCCGGCAGAATGTCGACTTCACGCAGCTCTCGAATCTGCTCAGCCGGGAGCAGTGGCTCTCGGTCATCGAGGAGAGTTTTTCGGGGGCCTGGGGATTCATCACCGGGTCGGTGGGCGAGATTATCAACATCGTCAGCTGGCTCATCGTGCTGCTCTACATTGTCTTTATCCTGCTCGACTACGACAAGATACTGGTGGGATTCCAGCGCATGATACCACAGCGCTATCGGCCCATGGTCGTCTCGATTGTCAGCGACATCGAGGTGAGCATGAACCGGTACTTCCGCGGGCAGGCTCTGGTAGCCGGACTGGTGGGTATCCTGTTCAGCATCGGCTTCCTCATCGTGGGGTTGCCGCTGGCCATTGTGCTGGGGCTCTTCATCGGGGTGCTCAACATGGTGCCCTATCTGCAACTCGTGGGGCTTATTCCCACCGTCTTGCTGTGCCTCGTTTCGGCGTCGGAGACCGGCGCCAACTTCTGGCTGCTCTTCGGGGCCTGTATCTTGGTCTTTATCGTGGTACAGCTGATTGAAGACATATTCATCGTTCCCCGGGTGATGGGTAAGGTCACCGGGTTGAACCCGGCCATCATCTTGCTTTCGCTCTCGATTTGGGGCACGTTGCTCGGATTTGTGGGCATGATTATCGCTCTGCCGCTCACCACCCTGTGCCTCTCGTACTACGAGCGCTATGTGATAGGTGATGAGGCAAAGAGCTCGCCTTCTGCACCACCCGAGCCTGAGGTTTCGTCCGAGGAGATGACGAAAGAGAAGGAATAAAAACTGCCCTTTAACATAAATTTGCGAAGGTATAATTTTGTAGTATCAAAAAATAGCGTTACCTTTGCAACGCTTTTCCAAAAAAGCACCAAGGTTAGATTCGCTAGCTCAGCTGGTAGAGCACAACACTTTTAATGTTGGGGTCTTGGGTTCGAGCCCCAAGCGGATCACCGAAAGAGAGCGGCTGCCTCGTTGAGGCGGCCGCTTTTCTTTTTGTCTCTTTTGCCGACTAGGCCCTTTTGTTCGATACTGGGTTGACCCGGGTGAAGGGTGATAGCTTCGGAGAAGTCCCCTGCTGTGGTAAGTTGGGGTGACGGTACAAAAAATCCCCGGGTACCGCAGCGAAGCGGATTGTCCGGGGAAGAATATGGGAATAAAAGCGTGTTCAGAATTTGTCGGCTAGGGCGGCAGCTTGTTGGCAACCGTCGGTGTGGTCGATGTCGCCCACGTTGAGTACGCCGGGAATGAGGACTTCGCCCACCTTCTCCCATTGCAGCAGGGCGGCTGTACGCTCCATGGGGGTACGCACCCCGTCGAGCACGGTGGTGTCCTCCTCTTCGCAGCAGGCAATCAACGCCCATTTCTTGCCGGCCACCTCTTTACCGCCCACCACGAGTGAGAAGAGTCGGTCGATGGCTCCCTTGATTTGTGCCGGAATCGAATACCAGTAGACCGGCATGGTGAATACCACGGCATCGGCTTCGAGAATAGCGGGGGCAATGTCGTTAAAATCGTCGTCGAACGAGCAGGCCTTGCCCGTCTTGTAACAGGTCATGCAGGCATGACAGCCACCAATTTTCAGGAAGGCGGCATCGAATCGACGTATCGTGTGACCCCGTTTTTCGGCCTCCTGGATAAAGGCATCGGTCATGGCAAAGCTGTTGCCGTTTTTGCGGGGACTACCGGTGATGACTACTATTTTCATGGTTGTCTTTCTCCTTTCTTATTTTTGAATCGTGTCGGAATTCTGGTTGTAGGCTTTGGCCACGCATTTCCACTCGCCGTCGATTTTCAGCAACAGCAGGTAGTCGGTAAAGTCGATGCGTCCGCCCCATTTCTCTTCGAGAACGCGCACGACAGCCACCGTCTCTTCGAGGGCTACGATGTCGATGCGGGCATCGAAATTCTCGCCGGCACCCACGGTGTCGACATTGTGGTAGAACTGTTCGATGGAGCCGTGTTCGAGTTTCCCGTCCAGAAATCCGAACAGTACCGCTTCGTCGACAAACAACTCCTTGGCATAACGGCTGTCGCCCTCGGCCACACTCTTGACAAATTTCATGGCAGCCGCTTCGACTGCCTTGTACTCGGCTATATTTGCTCTCATATCGGGTTGGTTTTTAGTTGCTGGAACAAAGCTATGGGGTAATTGCGATTTATACAAGTACCGTAAAATTATTCAGGTACCGAAAATTTTTTCGGTATATCGCTTGTTTGGCGGGTTATGTGTAACTTTGTCGTGAACAGAAAAACCGTAGCGCGTATGTATGAACGTAAAATTCCGGTCGACCTGGATTGTCCCCTGCGGCTGACCATGAGTCTGATCGACTCGAAATGGAAATCGTGTATCCTCGACGAGCTCCGTCACCAGGCGATGCGTCCCAGCGAGTTGCACAAGGCCTTGCCCGAGGCGACCCCCCGGGTTCTCGACTTGCAGTTGAAAGAGCTGGTCGAGGACGGTCTGGTCGAGAAGACCATCTATGCCGAGCTGCCGCCCCGCTCGCAATACTCCATCACACCGCTGGGCATGACACTCATTCCCATTATCGATGCCATGCTTGAATGGGGCACCAAAAACAAGGCGCTGTTTGAGCGAAAATATGGTAAATGAGGTCGGTTACAGAATCGCGTTGAACAGATAGCCCGACAAGATGATAAAGAGGGTGATGATGCCGAAGAAGATGCCGATGAGGCGCCAGGTCATCACCTTTTTTAGCAAGGTAGCTTCGGGGAGCGAGAGTCCCACGACGGCCATCATGAAGGCCAGGGCGGTGCCGATGGGGATACCTTTGGCCACGAACACCTCGACGATGGGCACGATGCCGGCGGCGTTGGCATAGAGGGGAACGGCCAGCAGTACCGACAGGGGAACGGCCCACACGTTGTCGCGCGACATGTATTGCTCGAAGAATCCCTCGGGTACGTAGCCGTGCATGACGGCTCCGATGCCGATACCGATGAGGATATAGAGCAAAACACCCTTGACGATACCCCAAGCCTCGCGCAAGATGGAGGGCAGCCGTTTCATAAAGGGGGTGCGCTCCTTCTCCCAGGTCGAGAAGTCGGCCGAGGCATTTTGCTGGATCTGTTTCACCCAGTCGCTCAGGTAGGGTTCCAGTCGCAACCGGCCCAGCAGAAAGCCCCCCACCATACCCAGCAGGATTCCGCTCACGACATAGACGACGGTAATGCGCACCCCGAAGGTGCCGAGAAACATGGCCACGGCCACCTCGTTGACCAGCGGCGAGGTGATGAGGTAGGCAAAGGTGACTCCCAGCGGTATGCCTCCTTTGACAAACCCAATGAAGAGGGGAATCGACGAGCAGGAGCAGAAGGGGGTAACGGCTCCGAAGAGGGAGGCGAAGAGGTATTGCAGTCCGTAGAACCGGTGTGTGGTAAGGTAGTTGCGCAGCCGCTCGATGGGGAAATAGGCGTTGACGACGCCCATGATGGCGCTGATGAGGAAGAGCAGCAGTATGATCTTTATCGAGTCGTAGACAAAAAAGTTGAGGGAGCTGCCGAGCGGTGTGTCGGCACTCAGTCCGAGCAGGCTGTAAATCAGCCAGTCGGCAAATTGCTGTATCATGATGAATCGCTGGTTGTGTAGTAGGAGAATTGGGTGCTGTTTATCGGGTGAGTAGGACTTTGATTTCGTCGGTCGACAGTTTGCCTTTGCCCACCACTTTCCCGTCTACGACGAGGGCCGGCAGCGACATCACGTTATAGGCCATGATTTTTATCAAATCTTCTTCTTTCGAGAGCGTGGCTTGTATTCCCAGCTCGTTGACTACTTGTCCTACTCGTTCGTACAAGGCTTTGCACCCGGCGCAGCCGGTTCCTAAAACTTTGATTTCCATGATTTGTATAAGTTATAAGTTGAATGTATTTCGTAAAACAACGAACAATATGGTAAAAAAAGGGGGTTGCTATTTGCAGCACTTCCCCGACGAGCAGACGCATTGCCCGAAAAACTCTTGAAAGAGCTGTCGGGCTCTTTCCCAGTTCTGCCGGTTGATGCAATACCGCACCTTGGGAGTCTCTACCTCGCCCTGTATGAGGCCGGCCTCTTTCAACTCTTTCAAGTGTTGGGAGACCGTTGCCTTGGCGATGGGCAGCTCTTCGTGAATATCGCCGAAGTAGCAAGTCTCCTGTTGGGCCAGAAAGTGCATGATGGCGATGCGGGCCGGGTGTCCCAGCGCTTTGGCAATGCGGGCCAGTTGCTCCTGGGTGGGGGTGTACTCTTTTTTCTCGTCCATAGTTTGTTTATTGTTCGCAAAGATACGAACAATAATTCGTCCGGGCAATCATTTTTGTTGTTTTTTTTGTCGGGTATCGCATTTTGTACCGATTTGTGAACCGGGTGGGGGCAGTAGATGTTTTTCTCTTCGGAGCGGTGGGTAAAGCTGATGGGTTTAAATTATTGGCTTGATAAATAATGGGTTGTACTTATCCTTACCGGCGGTGTGGAGGGTGATGGCGGTTGAAAACAAACCCTAAAAAGCCCTAAAAATAGATAGCCCGGCTGTGTTTGTTTTGGCAGGCCTTTGTAAAAGAGCTATTTTTGCCGCCTGCTCTGGGGATTATTTAGAACCAATTTAAATTCGGCCGGTAGAATTACGGTAAAAATTTACACTAAAAACAATTGATGATGAAACTGATAATGAGTGACCGACCTGTTTCTCTGAACCTTCGGGACGATTCGGAGATAAAATATATCGACTTGTCTACGTTGAAGATTGCCAACTGCACGGGCTGTTTCGGCTGTTGGACCCGCACGCCCGGCAAGTGCGTGATGCGCGACGATGCCACGCGGGTATATCCCTATATTGCCGCCAGCGATACGGTGCTGTATGTGAGTCGGGTGAAGTATGGCAGCTACGACGTGGTGATGAAGCGCATGCTCGAGCGGGCTATCCCGGTGCAACAGGCTTTTATCCGCATTGTCAAGGGCGAGACGCATCATGTGCAGCGGGCGGTCGTGCCCAAGCGGGCGACGATTGTGGCCTATGGCGACATCGAGCCCGAGGAGCGGGCCATCTTTGAAAGGCTCGTGGCTCGCAATGCGAGCAACATGAGTTTCGAGAGTTATGAAATACGCTTCGTCACTGAGGCGGAGCTGAATGATTGTGTACAGAAAATTGTAGAACAATGGGAGGTGTAATGATTATAAACGGTAGCCCCCGGGCGCCGAAGTCGAATTCCCGGCGGTATGCCGAGATTTTTGCCCGATATTGTCCGGTCGAGACCGACTACTTCAACCTGACGAAACGGAATCATCGCGAGTTGTGCGAACTGATGGGCCGGTATACCGACGTGCTTTTTGTTTTCCCCCTCTATGCCGATGCCTTGCCGGTGGGATTTCTTGAATTCCTGAAAGTGTTGGAGGCGAATCCGCCCGTCCGTAGACCGGTGATTTCCATTCTCATCAACTGCGGCTTTTTGGAGTATACCCAAAACGAGATTGCCATGCAGATGCTGCGGTTTTACGGCCGGAAGAACGGGTACCGGTTGGGTTCGGTCTTGGAGCTGGGTAGCGGCGAGGCTATCTTGGGAACTCCTTTCAAATATGTGGCGGTTCGGGCCATCAAGCGGTTGGCCCGGTCGGTAGGACGTGGGGAGTATTGTACGATACAGGCCACCATGCCGCTGAGCAAGCGGTGGTTCATCTGGGCCTCGACCTACTATTGGACCCGCTACGGCCGCAAGTTTGGGGTGACCCAATCGCAGATGCGAACCCCGCTGATCGAGGACGGCCGGTTGCCGGATATCGGGGGATAGGATTCCATTCTCTTTTCATAAGATAAGATGCGGTTTGGCCAGACCACATTTGAAAACTGCGTTTTCATTTGGTTCTGCTCTCACCTTTCATTATCTTTGCACCCCGAAATAAAAAGGATACAGATTATGAATACGTTACCCGAAGATCCGATGATTCTGTTTTCGTTCATCAACACGAAACTGCGCGACAATTACGCCTCACTCGATGCCTTGTGCGACGATATGCACATCAGCAAGGCCGATTTGGTGGCCAAGTTGGGGAGTGCGGGATTTGAGTATAATCCCAGTCAAAACAAGTTCTGGTAATCGGCAGGCGGTGTCGGGCCTGCGACGAAGGTGCAGCTCCCCTTGCCGTTTGTATCTGTCTCATGGCTACGCAGCCCGGTGGTTCCGGAGCTGCGATTTTTTTTAAAATCTGAAACTGATACTCCCGTAAGGCATGCAGTTGTAGGGCCAGTGCACGGAGTAGAAATCGAGTATCTCCTCTTCGGGAGGATTGCCCACGATGTTGTAGAGCCCTACACGCAGGAGCAGCAGCTTGTCGTCCCCGAAATTTTGTTTGTAGCAATAACCGGCATCGACCCGATAGTTGAGCGGGGCCCGTTTCTTCCGGAACTCTTCGATGGAATAGGGGTCGAAGGTCTCTTCGTCGATTTCGAGCACCTTGCCCGACCGCAAGAGTCCACCCAGCGAGAAGATCGAGTGGGTGCCCAGCGTATAGGAGATGGCACCGTTCAGCTGGTGGGGAATATCGTAGAGCGAAGGGAGCTTGCCGTTGGCCTTCAATTCGTCGAACCATTCGCGGCTGCGGGCATAGGTGTAGGAGAGTTGCAGCAGCCAGTTGTGCCAGTAGTTGTAGAAATAGCATTTGATGCCGTAGCTGTCGCCATTGCCGGTCATGATGTAGTTGCTCCATTGGGTATCCTCGACAAAGGTTTCGGGACGTAGTGCCACGATGTTGCGGCGGGTCTTGTAGTAACCCGACACTTCGAGGGCGCCGTTGCGCAGGTTGTGTTTCCAGCCCATCTCATAGTGTTCCGACGAACGGGGCTTGTACGATTCGATACTGGGCATTCTGAAATCGGTGGGCAGGAAGAAGGTGTTGAACCGCAGGTAGTGGTAGAACTGTTCCATGCGGGAGAAATTGAGGTAGAACAGGTCGCTGTCCCATGGGGAGTATTTGAGCGAAAAGCGGGGCTGAATGCTGTAATAGTCGCGATGCTTCTCGGGCAGGTAGCCGATGAAATGGACTCCCACTTGCGTGAAGAGGCGGGAGGTGATGCGAATGAGGTTGTCGTAGAAGATAGAGAACTGGTCGATGGGCTCGTGACGCACGCGCACGGTGTCGCCGAATACGGCCAGGTCGTAGACTTCGTGGTCGTATTTGGCCCCCCAGCGGGTCGTGTAGATGTTGTCGTAGCTGTAACTGAACTCGGTCGAGATATTCAGCGACTTGATTCCGCTGTGAATATAGTTGTGGGTGTCGGTTTCGAATCCCAGCATATTGGCATTGGCGATGTTTTCGTGTGAGGTATAGAAAATCGAGGTGGTATTGCTCAACTTTCCTTTCGAGAAGTTGTAGGCCAGCTGGTAGATTTGGTTGTTCCATCGCAGAACCGAAATCTTCTCTTTGGGTCCGATGGGCAGACGGTAGTTGTCGCGGGCGTTGTAGGCCAGGGCTTTGAGCGAACTCGACGGCGAGATGTCGTACGACAGTTTGGCGTTGAAGTCGAGTGTCGAGTGGTTGAGTCGTTCCTCCTCCGACAGGAATTCGTCGAACAGGTCGAGCCAACTGCGTCGGGCACTCACCAGGTAGGAGAGTTTGTTCTTGATAATGGGCCCTTCGAGCAGAACCGACGCGGCCGGCATGTCGAGTGAGAGGGTGCGCATGTGTTCCTGCTTGTTGCCGTCTTTGAGGTTCACCTCGGTAATCGACGAGAGTTTCCCCTCCAACTTGGTGGGGAAGAACCCTTTGTGGAAGACGATGTTTTTCACTGCGTCGCCGTTGAATACGGGCAACAAGAGGTTGAGGTGCCCCGGGTGATAGACCGGCACGCCGTCGAGCAGAAGTTGATTTTCGTCATACCCACCGCCGTCGACCAGAAAGTTGTTGCCGGTGGGGATACCGGTCACGCCTGGCAGAATCCATATTTGCGAGAACAGGTCGTTGCTGTTGAACGACAGCATGCTCGACGGGGCCAGTTCGTCGAGCGAGTTGCTCAGTTTGTGCGATTTCACGGTGACCTCGTCGATCTCATAGAGAAGCGCTTTGAGCTGTGGTGTAAGGGAGAGGTCCCGGTCGGCGGTAATCGTCTGCTCGTAGGGCTCGTAGCCCATACAGGAGATGACAAGGCGATACTCCCCTTCGGGCAAGGGCAGTTTGAAGCGTCCGTTCTCGTCGGAGAGGGTGTATTGCCGTTTGCCCGTCGGGTCGTAGAGCGAGACGATGGCTCCGTAGAGTTTCTCGCTGCTCCCCTCCTCGTAGATGGTTCCCGAGAGGGTGAAGAACTTTTCCTCCCCGATCTGTATCACCAGTTTGCGCGGCGGTATGACGGTGGTCTTGAAGGTATACTCTTTCAGCAGGATTTTCAGGAGTTTCCCCACAGTGGTTGTGCCGGCGGTCTTGAAGGTGCACACCTGGTTGAGGTCGATGGCCGAGGGGTTATAGGAGAGGGTGATGCCACACTGCTTCTCAATCTGGTCGAACCATTGTAGCACAGTAGCAGAAGAGGCGGCGACTGATATCCGCTCTTCTGCTATTGCATCGGGTTTCGCATTTTCACTTGACGATGAATGGACCCAGAGTAGTGCTATTATTGAGAATAAGAGTTGCAGCCTATTCATAATAAAGTTTGTAAAGCCGGCCCTTCTCCACGGTGTCGCAGCGGCAGCCGCACAGGAAAGCCAGTTCGGCCGCGATGCTCTCTTTCTCACTGGCATTTATCTTGGAGGTGACCCGGTTTTTTTCGAGCCCTTTCCCCAGCTCGATTTTCACGCCGGTCTGTCTCTCCACCTCCTGGACGACTGTGGCGATGGGGCTGTTTTTGAAGACCAGTACCGAGTCGCCCTTTCCAAAGAAGAAGGCGGGGTTCTCGATAAGCCCCAAAGTCATCTGGCCGTCGGTCACCTCGACCTTTTCGTTGGCTTCGAGAATGACGTTGTTGTGTGAGGTCGAGACCTTTACCCGGCCGCTCTCGACAAACACGCCCGATTTGCTGTCGTGAGCGGCATCGACAAGAAACGAAGTTCCCAGTACCTCGACCGTAATCGAGGGGGTAGAGATCTTGAACGGAGCGTTGTCGCGGTTCTTCACGTGGAAAAAGGCTTTTCCCGTGAGCTCTACCTGCCGGGCGATCCCGTCGTCGGCATATCGGAATGCCAGGGTTGAATGAGGGTAGAGGGTTACCTCCGACCCGTCGGGCAAAAGAACGTTTTCGGTTTGGGTTATATCGGCGTAGCGAACAGTTTGGGTATCGGTCTCGTGTGAGAGGTAGAGCAGGGCCGCTACCAGCACCAGCGCGATGGCGGCTGCTGCCGAGTAGAACCAGGCTTTTTTGTGGAAGAGGTTTATCTTCAAGGTGTGCTCTTTGAGTTGGGGCTCGATTCGTGCCCAGGCCTTTTCGGTATCAACCTCAAAAGCCGTATCGCTGAAAATGGGCGTATCGAGCAATCGTTGCAATCGTTGGCTCTCTTCGGGGTAAGCGGCTCTCCACTGGTCGATCTTGGCCTGTTGGGCAGCCGTGAGTCTCTCGTGGGCAAAATACTTGGCCAACAGTTCGTCAATGTTATCTTGATTTCCCATTTTTACTTACAGTTTAAGAAGATTGATAAAACGATGGTGATAAGAACCAGACGCATGGCGCTGTTTTCGGCTACGTAGGTACGCAGGAGCCTGATGGCCCGGGTCATTTGATTCTCGATAGTTTTTTCCGAAAGCCCCAACTTCTCGGCAATTTCGCGGTATTTCATACCTTTGAGCTTGGCCATCAGGAAAACCTCTTTACACTTGGGGGGTAGTGAGGCAAGTGCCACTTGCAGGAGATTTTCGGGCGATTGGGCTTCATCGGCCTCGTCATATATCTCGTCGGGCTGGTCGATGGCCGCCGTCGGATAGTCGTCGATCGGGACGAAGGCCCCCTGCCTTTTGCGTAAGAATGAGATACAACTGTTTTTGACGGCGGTAGTCATGTAGGCTGCAAACTCTTTGTCGGGGAGGGAGTCTTTCCCTTTGTCCCAGACATTGATAAAGAGTTCCTGTACAATATCTTCCGCCTCGTCGCGGTCCAGAACATACCCGTAGGCTATGTGACATAGCCTGGGGTAGTGTTTCTGAAACAGGACTTTGAAAAGTTCTTTTCTATTCTCTCGCATGAGTAGCACTTGGGGGTTAGGGGGTAATTAGAATCTCAAACTTACTCCGGCCGTGAGGAAACCTTTGTATCCGAGACCGGCTTCGAGGAATCCGCCGATGCGGTGGTTGCCTACGCGCAGGGCGATGGGATTTACCTGATAGGCAAAGGTGGTGGATATGTTGCTCTTTTTGGAACTGTTGTTGACCGTCTTGTCGAGGCTGGTTTCGGAGTGGCTTACCAAATCGACACCGGCAGCGGCACCTCCGTACAGTTCAACAACACCTTTTTTGAAATAGACAAATTCGACCGTAGGCAACAGCATGAAATTCAAGTCTTTCTCTTTCAGCGAGGGAGACGTTTCACCGACCAGAGCCAGTTTGCTGGTCGATTGGGCGAATCCCAAATCGGCACCTACTCTGAATCGGGCAATCGAGTAGCGGTATCCCAAACCATATACGAGACTCGACTTTTCGTCGCTGCGCTTGCTGCCGGTTACGGCATCGGAGAGTCCCATGCCAAAGATGTTGGCAAGACCGAGGGTGAGACCGTCGCTGGCCGAGAGGCAAATTTCGTGTCGGTCCATAGACTGGTTGGTATTCTGGGCGGTTTCTTGTCCTTTTACAACGTGGCTGCTTACGGCTGCGCACAAAAGTAATGCAATAAATTTGATTTTCATAATGGGTTAAATTTTTTCAGTGAATAATTGTGAGCCGTTTTTCTCTCCGCTCTTTGGCGGGGTGGGAAGCCGGCTGCATTGGCTCACCCGAGTGATTCCCTTAGCTATGTGATTTTGACCTTATAACGCCGCAAAAGGAGAATCCCCCTATCTGCCTTGAAAAAAATTTTGATAATTTCTATTATTTACTTGATAATCAATGTATAATATAAAAAGAAAAAGGACTGTCGGGTGAACCGTGTTGAAACCGTAGTGTCTAATGTTTGTCATGGAGACTGTTGTGATGGAGAATAATAAAAATCGTATATTTGCTGCGAGAGTAATCGAAGATTGTAGAATCCTGTAAAAAAGAGAAAACTATGAAAGGAAAACTGTGTATGATGGCCGCTCTGCTGTTGACCGTATCGCAAGGAATCCAGGCCCAGCATGTGACCCGGGCGGTAGCCCATCGGGGATACTGGACCTGTGAGGGCTCGGCTCAAAATTCGCTCACCTCGTTGCAGAAGGCCTATGAGGCCGGTTGCTGGGGTTCGGAGCTGGATATCTGGCTGACGGCCGACGGTCAGTTGGTCGTGAACCACGATGCTCACACGCTCGACGGGTTGGATATCGAGAAGACCGACTCGAAACAGTTGTTGGAATCGAAGTTGAAGAATGGCGAGACGCTTCCTTCCTTGGAGGCTTATCTCGATGCCGGTAAGTCGTTGACCCCGATGATGCTGGTTTTGGAGCTGAAAACCCAGTCTACCCCCGAGCGGAATATTGAGTTGGCCCGCAAGGTGGTCGATATGGTGAAAGACAAGGGCATGGAAGACCAGGTGGAGTATATCGCATTCAGCAATCAGGTGGGTACCGAACTTATTCGACTGGCCCCCGAGGCACAGGTGGCCTATCTCAATGGCGACAAGACTCCGGCCGAACTTAAAGAGTTGGGCTATACCGGGCTCGACTATGCCCACAAGGTGCTGAAAAAGAACAGCCATTGGATTGACGAGGCGCACAAGCTGGGCCTCACCGTGAATGTGTGGACGGTAAACAAGGCCGAAGACTTGCAGTATTTCATCGACCATAAGGCCGACTATATCACGACCAACGAACCGGCGCTTTTGCTGGATATGCTTAAAAAGAAATAACCGGCCGATTGTCCCGACCGGGTTGCAGGGTCGTATCGAGCGCACGATACGGCCCTTTTTCGTGAAAGATTGTTTCTCTCGATGCCTGACGGGGACGAGTCGTCGTGCCTGCGATCGGCAGGCGTGCGGGAGGAGTGGGTGCGGATAGGCCGATGGGTTTTCCCCCCCTGCGACTCTCTCCGTTGCTTGCCTTGCATTCTCCCGGTGGCGTGGGCGTGCGACAGTCAATCAACCTCTATCGGTGGGGCGGTCGATGCTACCGGCTGCAATGGGTGCTCCGGTCGGGGGACTAAAAAAGGGAGGCAAACCCGAGTCTGCCTCCCTGCGTGTAGTTAGATGTCGTTGTGTGCGATTAGAATACGATAACCTTTTGGCGACCGATTACATAGATGCCGGCAGGCAATTCTACGACGTTGGTGCCTTCAACGAGGTCGAGTTGACGAACTTGTGCACCGGTGAGGGCGTAAACGGCAACCCGAGCAGCCTCGGTCGTTTCGATGGTCACCTGGCCTTTACCGTTGATGATCTTCATGCCGTTGGCAACATCTACATTTTCAACGCCCGTAGCGGGGCCTTCGTCGAGCTTGTAGAGGGTGATTTTACCTTGTGCGCTGCGGTAACAAGCAAATCTTCCTTGATTTGCATTCGTGTTGAATTGCAATATACGAGTATCGACTTTGGCATTCTTAAAGAGGAAAACATGGTTTTCGCTGTCGTACTCAATCTTCCAACCGGCTCTTTCTGTGCTATATGCGTCGTCGGCATAGGCGTTGTTTCCGCCACTGGTCGCATTCGAACCATTATAGGCTACATAGATGCCATTATTGGATACCGAGTAGTTTCCATCGCTTTCGGTAGTGATGTCCCAGATAATCGATTGGTCGTCGGTTACGATTTTGCCTTCGGTGAGGTCGATTTCCGAATACTCGAAATAATTTTCCGTATTGGTCGTATTCATGGCCATTACCGAGGTAGCCTCGTCGCTCTCCTGATAAACGATGATGTATTGACCGTCGGTTACGGATCCGTTGGTTACTTTGGTAAAGGTTTTGACCAGAGCCGGGTCTACCACTTTCAACGTGTATTCTACGAATGCGGCATCGTAGGTAGCCGTTTCGGCTACCTCGGCCTTGATGGTAGTGGTACCGCTGCCCACCAGCGTAACAAGACCTTCCTGATTGATGGTGGCAACCTCGTGGTCGCTGCTGCTATACACGATGGTGGCATCGGAAGCCGATGTAGCTACACTGCTGTAACTGCCATCGGTCAACAGCTTGGTTACATCGCCCGTGATGCCGGTGAAAGCTAAAGCTGGATCTTGTAACGATGTACCGCCGGTAGGGGTAACCTCAATTTGGGTAATGTAAGTAGTTGCGGAACCGGCTTTGATTGAAATACCTGCGCTTAACGATGAAACCTCCAGCATGAGAGGTGAAGCCCCGGTAACGGTATTGTTGGTTCCTTTCTCTGTAATAGAAATATTCGCCGAACTCTCATAGGTAACAGTGATGCTAAATCCTTGTTCTGTTTCGAATGTGGGTGAATCAAGTTGGCCACTGCTTTTTTTCATTTGTAGTCTTTTGGCAGTGGCAGAATTGTTTTCGGCCATAACATCAGCTACAAATGTCCATGTGTAATCAACACCGTCACTTCCAGGAAAAGTCTGATCTCCTTTGTATGCTGCGTATCCGCTACCATTTTTGGTTAATTTGGACCAGTCGTTAAAGACAACATCTTGTGTAAGAGAAACCGCCCAACCTGCGCTGGCTCCACTTAACAGAGCTACTAATAAGATAGCTGTGCGTAAAAAGTAGTTTTTCTTCATAGATATAATATTTAGAGTTCTTGTATTCTATATGTTTTGTTTTAGAGCTTTTTATTAAGGGCTAAACAAAAATATAAAATTGCTCTCGAAAGAAAAAGGTTTTTTGTGAGAAACTTTCTATTTTTAATAAAAATGTCATACGTTCCTCTCGGTTCGGCCAGTTTTTATTTATTTTGCAGCATCTATTGACTCTAATAACTGACACAATGAAAAAGGAAGAGATAAAGAAACCGGTCAAGATTTTGTTTGTATGTCTGGGGAATATCTGCCGGTCGCCGGCTGCCGAGGGGGTATTTCTGCACTTGGCACGCGAGCGGGGTGTTGCCCGGTGTTTCGAGGTCGACTCGGCGGGGACCTACGGCGGCCATGCCGGTGAGTTGCCCGACCCTCGCATGCGGGCTCATGCCGCCCGGCGGGGGTATCTGCTGGAGCATCGCAGCCGCCCGGTGCGGCCCGACGATTTCGACCGTTTCGACTTGATTCTGGGTATGGACGACTATAACATCGACACGCTGCGGTCGATGGCCGATACGACCGAGCAGACGGCCAAGGTGCAGCGCATGACCGACTATTGCCGCCACTACCCGGTCGATTGCATTCCCGACCCCTATTACGGCGGGGCCGATGGTTTTGAAAATGTGTTGAATGTGCTCGAAGATGCCTGCGAAGGGCTTATCGACGAGACGGTGGGCGGGAAATAACCTTGTCCGCTCCCTCTTCCTTATTTGGCTGATGCAGTTTCTTGCTGCCTACGCAGAGGGTTACTCATCGATCCCGAAGAGGTCTTTGAGAATGAGTCGGGTGGCCCCGGTGTGCGAGGCAATGTAGTGACCGGCGTTGTGGCTGGCTGTGGCCAGGGCGTCGGGGTCGGAGAGCAGGCGGTCGGCTGTGGAGCGGAAGGCTTCGCCCGAGTCGATGGCAAATCCGCCGCCGCAGGCGATGAGTTCGTGAGCCTCCTTGAAGCGGCGATGGTTGGGGCCGAAGATGACGGGCAGGTTATAGACGGCGGCCTCGGCAATGTTGTGTATGCCGGCACCGAATCCGCCTCCCACATAGGCCAGGGTGCCGTAGCGGTAGATCGACGAGAGCAGTCCGAAGCAGTCGATGATGAGGCAGTCGCATGTGGCGGCCGTAGCTTCGGTGGCTTGGGTGTAGCGCAGCGTGGGGCGTTTGAGCCGGCTCTCGATGAAGAGCAGGTGCGACTCGTGTATCTCGTGCGGAGCTATGATGAGCTTGATGTCGTCGCGGTGGTTGAAGTAGTCGAGGATAAACTCCTCGTCCTTGGGCCACGAACTCCCGACGACGAGTACTTTTTTCCCTTGTGCGAATGCCTCGATGACGGGCAGATCTTTGGCCGACAGTCTGATGTCGCTCACGCGGTCGAAGCGGGTGTCGCCCACGACCGACACGTTGGTGATGCCGATGCCGGCCAGCAGTTGGCGTGACTGTTCGTTCTGGATATAGAGGTGGGTAAAGTTGCGCAAGATGCGGCGGAAATAGCCTCCGTAGAAGCGGAAGAATACCTGATTGGGACGGAAGATGGCTGAGATGCTGTATGTGGGGATATTCCGACGTTTGAGTTCGTTGAGGTAGTTGGCCCAGAACTCATATTTGATGAAGATGGCCTGGGTGGGCCGGGTAAGGTCGAGGAATCGCTTGACATTGCCCGGCAGGTCGAAGGGGAGGTAGCACACGAGATCGGCTCCCGGGTAGTTCTTGCGCACCTCGTAGCCCGAGGGGGAGAAGAAGGTGAGCAGGATACGGGTGTCGGGCCGTGCCTTGCGAATGGCTTCGATGAGGGGACGCCCCTGTTCAAACTCGCCCAGCGACGAGGCATGAATCCACAGGTAGCCGCCTTGCGGGTCGGCGTGCTGCGACAGGTAGTCGAAGATGCCCTTCTGCCCTTGCGTCAGCTTGCGGGCTTTGGCATTGCGCATACCGGCCAGAGCGACCAGTTGTTTGTAGCAATATATTCCAAAATTGTAAATCAGTTTCATAGTCGGCGAATTTCCTCGTAGAGGTTTACAAGATGTTTTTCAGATATCCCCGGTTTTTTGCCGTCTTCCGCTCTTTCCAGGCCTGGTCGTCGAGGTAGAACCGCAGGACGAGCTGTTGCTGAAAGTCGAGATTTCCCGGCGTGTAGTGCAGGTTGAACGAGGCCAGGCAGTTGAGGTAGCTCTTGCGGAAGAGGTAGGCATATATGTCGGTGCGATTATAGGTCGGTGACTGGTAGAAGGGGTCGCCCTGGTTGAGCTGTGCGCCCAATTGGGGATAGAGCGGCATTTGCGCCCCTCCCTTGTAGAAGGTGTTGTGCAGCCCCAGGAATCGCCATTCGGCCCGCAGGTCGACAAGCAGTCCTTGCGGGTGGTGCCAGGTGCCCACGTTGCGCAGCCGGTCGAGGCTGAGGTGATAGCCCGCTTTGAGCGTGAGCGTGTCGAGCGGGGTGCAGGGGGTGAGATCCAGACCTACGTAGGGACTGACGATGAGGTTGTCGGTCACGGTGTAGCGGTCGTCCGAGTGGCGTGGCCGGGCCAGGTGGTTCATGACCAGATGCCCTCCGGCAAAGAGGTAGGGCAGGGGTTGCCACCGTCCGTTGAAGACCACCATGAAGGCTTCGCGCTTCACCTCGGTCTGTACCTGACGCCAGTCGACGTACAGCTCGGCAAACCCTTTGGGGTGTACATACTGGAAGAGGGCTCCCGCGATGTTGGGCCTGTAATAGGTGAGCGAGTCGTATTGCAGTATGGCCGGTTCGTTCTCAATCAGCTGGGTACGCGGGAACATACCCATCGACATGCGGAATCGCGGCGATGAGTAGCGGTAGTAGGCCGTGGGGTGTATGCGGGCATTCTCGGTAGAGCCGTCGATGGGTTGCACCCACGAGGCTCCTGCCATGATGGCGCTGTGGCCTATGCGCACTCCTATCTCGGGCGAGAGTCGCGTGCCGAAGAGGGTCTGCGACTCGACCTTGGAGTAGCCGTACTCCCGGTTGTCGAAGAAGGCCGTCAGGTCGACGCTCCATGCCACCTGCTGCGCCCGTGCGGGGAGCAGGGCGGCCACGAGGGCGGCGACGAGCAGTATGTGTGTGCGACGGCAACTCATCAGCCCAGGTATTCGATAGCTCGTTCGATGCGTTTGATGGTCTCTTCTTTGCCCATGATTTCGGTGATGTCGAACATGTGCGGACCTTTGCACTCGCCCACCACGGCCAGACGGAAGGCATTCATCACATTGCCCAGGTGGTAGCCGTTGCGTTCGATCCAGTCGAGCACCACTTTCTCGGCGTGGGCCGACGAGAGGTCGTCGAGGTTGCGCAGTATTTCAATCAGCTCGCGCATGATGGCGGGAGTATCTTCTTTCCAGCGTTTCTTGACCGATTTCTCTTCATAGCTGGTGGGTGCCACGAAGAAGAAGGCGGCCTGGTCCCACAGCTCCTTGACGAAACTTACCCGGCCTTTGACCAGCCCGATGATGCGGGCCACGGTGGCGGGGTCGGCCTCGATGCCTTTCTCTTTGAGAATGGGCATGAAGAGGGTAGTGAGCTCTTCGTTGCTCTTCTCCTGTATGTATTTATGGTTGAACCATTTGCCCTTTTCGTAGTCGAATTTGGCTCCGCTCTTGCTGCATTTTTCGAGCGAGAAGAGCTTGATGAGCTCGTCCATCGACAGAATCTCCTGATCGTTGCCGGGGTTCCAGCCCAGCAGGGCGAGGAAGTTGACCACGGCCTCGGGCAGGTAGCCCGACTCGCGGTAACCCGACGACACTTCGCCCGTCTTGGGGTCGTGCCATTCGAGGGGGAATACGGGGAATCCCAACCGGTCGCCGTCGCGTTTGCTCAGTTTCCCTTTGCCGTCGGGTTTCAACAGCAGGGGCAGGTGGGCAAAGCGGGGCATCGTATCTTCCCAGCCGAAGGCCCGGTAGAGCAGTACGTGCAGCGGGGCCGAGGGCAACCACTCTTCACCGCGAATCACGTGCGAGACGAGCATCAGGTGGTCGTCGACGATGTTGGCCAGGTGGTAGGTGGGCAGATTGTCGGCCGATTTGTAGAGTACCTTGTCGTCGAGAATCGACGAGTTGATGGTCACTTTGCCGCGAATGAGGTCGTCGACCACTACATCTTCGCCCGGTTTGATTTTGAACCGCACCACATACTGGGTGCCGTCGGCAATCAGTCGGTCAACCTCCTCCTTGCTCATCGTGAGCGAGTTGCGCATTTGCATGCGGGTCGAGGCGTCGTATTGGAAGTTGGCGATTTCCTGGCGTTTGGCTTCCAGCTCGGCCGGGGTATCGAAGGCGATGTAGGCTTTGCCGGCTTCGAGCAGCTGGTCTACATATTTGCGGTAGATCTCTTTCCGTTCCGATTGCCGGTAGGGGCCGTAGTTGCCGCCGTAGCTCACCCCCTCGTCAAAGTGAATGCCCAGCCATTCGAGCGCCTCGATAATGTAGGCCTCGGCACCGGGAACAAACCGTTGGGAGTCGGTGTCTTCGATACGGAAAATCAGGTCGCCATGGTGTTGCTTGGCAAACAGGTAGTTATAGAGAGCGGTACGGACTCCGCCGATGTGCAAGGGGCCCGTGGGGCTGGGCGCGAAACGCACCCGTACTTTTCTTTCGGTCATATTCATAGGGTTGAAAAACTCGGCAAAATTAAACATTTTTTTTGATTTAGCCTATATGCCTGCTCTATATTATATAGGGGGTGAGGGGCTAATCGTTCAGTTCGTTCAGGATTTTCTGCAAGGCTTCGTCGGTTTCGAAGAGCTTCGACTTGCAGAATTTGAGCAGTTCGAGCGAACGGGCGGTGCACTTTTGCAGCTCGTCGATTTCGTATTCGTTGTTTTGCAGTTTGGTGACAATCGATTCCAACTCGGTTATCGCCTGGGCATAGGAGATTTCGGTTTTCTTGGCCATATCGGTATCTATTTGGTTTTCGAGGATTGGGTGGTTTCGACCCGGCTGACGACCGAACCGTCGGCCAGCAGGGTCTCTATGGTCTCGCCGGGGGCGAGGTCGGTCACGCTCTTGACGACGCGCCCCTGATGCAGGGTGAGGCTATACCCCCGTTGCAACAGCGACTGGGGAGAGACCAGTTCGACGGTCGTTGCCAGTTGGTCGAGTCGGGAGCGCTCGGCGTCGAGCCGGGAGCGCAGGGCATGTTTTATCTGTTCGAGCCACAGCTCGGATTTGTGCCGTTCGTTCAGAATGCGCCGTTCGACCAGCATCGGCAGAGCCGAGGTGGTGCGTTGCAATGTCTGTTTCTCGTGTTGCAGCCGGTCGCGCACCGCCTCGCTTATCGAGAGGGAGAGTCCGGCCACGTGTAGGTCGGCTTCGTGCAGGCGGGCGATAATCCACTCGGCGGCGGCTGTCGGGGTCTTGACCCGGGTATTGGCCACCAGATCGATGACGGTGTCGTCGCGCTCGTGACCGATGCCGGTGATGACGGGCAGGGGGAACTGGGCCACGTTGGCGGCCAGCGGATAGCTGTCGAAGCTGTTGAGGTCGGAGGTGGCGCCTCCGCCCCGAATGATGACCACGCCGTCGAACAGCTCCTCGTGGCTGGCAATGCGGTCGAGTGCCTCGATGATGGAGCGTTCGGTCTGCTCGCCCTGCATCGAGGCCGGGAAGAGTGCCGTGTAGACGCGGTAGCCGTAGGGATTGTTTTGCAGCTGGTTCATGAAGTCGCCATACCCGGCGGCCGAGGGGGAGGAGATGATGGCAAACCGTTGCGGTAGCGGTGGCCACACGAGCTCCTTGTTCATGTCGGCCACCCCTTCGTCGCGCAGCTGCTGCAAGATGGCTGCCCTGCGGCGGGCGGCATCGCCCAGGGTGTAGGTGGGGTCGATGTCGTGAATGGTGAGGCTATACCCGTACAGCTCGTGGAAGACGGGCGAGACCAGAACGAGAATCTTGATGCCCGAGGTGAAGAGCTGTCCGGTCGATTGCTCGAACCAGGGGCGCAACAGTCTGAACGTGGTGGCCCATATCGTGGCCCGGGCTTTGGCTACGGTACGCCCCGTAGACTCCTCCTTTTCAATGAGTTCGAGGTAGCAGTGGCCCGAGGGGTGTATGCGGGCCTCACTGATTTCGGCTCGCACCCAGTAGCGTTCGGGCAGGGCCTCCTGCAAGGCGTCGCGCACGCGGGCGTTCAGTTCGAGCAGGGAAAATTCTTTTCGTCCGGCACTCATAACCTTCGTATCTTTTGAGTCCAACAAAACTGTCGGCCGCGAGCCGACAGGATATATATACCGGGGTTCAATCCGGTGAGGTCGAGCGTCTCTCCCTCGGTGAGGCGATGCCTTTGCACCAGCGAGCCCCCCGGGTTGTAGATGCGGAGGTCGAGGCTCTCTTCCCCGGCGGGTATAGCCTTGACCGAGATGACGGGACCCCCCTCGCGGTAGGAGAGTTGCAGCGGAGCATCGGTCATGTGGGCAGTCTCTATGGCTGCCCCCTGACGGTAGGCGGCGT
>JFBN01306788.1_pt1 | contig 21782 bp, 16 predicted proteins | sample 768741 | NCBI WGS metagenome assembly JFBN01 (sample SAMN01983846, study PRJNA193217) | chicken gut metagenome | biome: terrestrial biome; isolation source: ceca of Broiler chicken | host: Gallus gallus | place: United Kingdom: England | collected 2010-09-07
GTCGTGCCCGCGGGCCTTGCGGCGGCGGCCTGGGTTGCGGCGCGGGGTCGCGGTCGGGCCTCGGTTGGGCCGCCGCGGCGTAAAGCCGCGGCGATTGGGTGGCATCCTTGATACGCGACCTCGCGGCGCGAGGTTCTTCTCGCCCCTCTGGCAGCGTTTTCCCAGTTGGCGGCTGTCACGGAACGCCATGGCAAGCGAGCGCCATCAAACACGCCACCCAATCGCGCGCGGTTTCTGGCAGACGGGGCCGTCCTGCCGACGCGCGGGAGGGGAGACGCACAATCGGGCCGCTTTTGTGGCACGGCATCGCCCGTTGCCCGAGCCTCCTGCGCCTAGAACCCCGCGACGACCTCCGGCGTGAGGCGCTCCACCACCGCAACGGCGACCTCGGCCGTCGTCCGCACGTCCTCGAGCGCGCAGATGGCCGTCCCCGCGTGGACGTGGCGGCACGGCACGCCGGCCACCACGCAAGGAACGTCGAGCTGGTGGACGGGTCCGCCGTCGGTCCCGCCGCCCTCGCGCACGGAGGTCTGGACGGAGAGCCCCGCCTCGGCTGCCGCTCGCAGAACGAAGCGCTGGTAGCGGGGGTTGGTAATCATGCAGCGGTCAAAGTAGCGGAACATCGGCCCGCGGCGCAGGGCGGCCTGGACCTCGTCTGCGGGAGCGAAGGTGTCGTCGGCCGGGCAGCCCTCGAACATGAACGCGACGGCGGGCGAGAAGTGCCGCGCGGCAGCGGCGACCCCGCGCTCGCCGACCTCCTCCTGGGCCGAGACCGACGCCACGACGTCAAACGGCAGGTCGTCGCGGCGGGAGAGCTCGCGCAGGGCCAGCAGCATCGCGCACACGCCCGCGCGGCAGTCGAAGGCCTTGCCGTGCGCGACGCCCGTGCGCCCGTCAAACGAGAACGAGGTCGCGGGCACGAACGGCTCGCCCATCCCCATGCCAAAGCGCCCGACCGCGTCCTCGCGCGACGTCGCGCCCACGTCGAGCACGAGCGATCCGCGCCCGGCGGCGCGCTCAGCCTCGCTCCAGAAGTGCGGGGGCTTCACGCCAACGACCCCACGCACCCACGAGCCGTCCGTCGCGCGGACCCACACGTCCTGCCCGTCCAGCGCGCCCGGCGAGAAGCGCCCCAGCTCGACGAAGCTCATCGTGCCGTTGGCGTGGATCGCGCGCACCATGCCGCCGACCTCGTCGCCGTGGGCGTCCAGCATGAGAACGGGCTTCTCGCCGGTGAAGCTGCGCGGCGTGATGAGGCCGTCGCGCAGCGTGTTCTCGTCCACGCGCGCCCAGCCCTCGCAGAACTGGCGGGCCACGGCCAGCGTCTCGTCCTCAAAGCCGGACGGCGCCTTCGCGTCCGAGAGCGCGCCGAGAAGTTCTGCGACCTCGGTTTCGTTGATGTTCATGGTGATCCCTTCACACGGCTATGCGGACAGTATATCCCGCCGCCCCTCCACCGAGCCCCGTGCGCCTCTGACGGAAGAGGCGCCGCCCGCCGGCCTGCGGGGCCCTAGAATGCTCGGAAGGTTATCCCGGACGGGGAGGTGCCCATGGCAGACTCGTTGAAGGACCGCTACGACCAGCTCGTCGCCGCGTGGGTGGCGCTCTCCGACGAGCGGCGCGAGGAGCTTCTCGCCGACTTCGTCGCCGACTACGTCTACAACTCGGAGAAGATCGAGAACGAGGAGCTGACCTTCGCCACCGTGCGCCAGATCGTCCAGGGCGACGCCGTCGAGGGCTACACCGGTGACGTCCAGGTGCTCGTGGAGACGCGCAACCTCAAGCTCTCCTGGGACCTCGCCCGCGCCAAGCTGGCGGAGGACCCCTGCCTCTCCGAGGAGCTCATCTGCCAGGCCCAGGGACTGGTGACCATGGGCACGTACCGCGAGAAGCTCCTGCTCGCCGGGGAGCTCCCGGGCACCTTCAAGCTCGAGAACTACGTGGGCGGCCCGGCAAGCGTCGGCATCCCCGCGGTCGAGGTGCCTCACGCGGTGGGCGTCCTCGCAGACGACGTGAACTCGTACCTTGAGGAGGGCAGCCGCCACCTCACCATAGCCGCCTACCTTCACGCGCGCCTCTTCGAGATCCACCCCTTCGCCGACGGCAACGGGCGCACGGCGCGCCTGCTCATGAACGGCGTGCTGCTTGCCATGGGGATGCCGCCCATCGTGATCCGCGCGCAGGACCACGGCGCGTACCACGCGGGGCTCGACGTCTTCCACCTCGAGGGCGACATCGGCCCCTTCCGCCGCTTCCTGCGCAGCGAGACGCTGCTCACGTGGGAAGGCGTCCTCGGCTAGCCATGGCGAGAAGAGCCTCCGACCTCGACCGGAACGGCTGCGGGTGTGGGTCGTGCCTGGGAGGGTGCGCGGCGACGCTCGTTCTTCTCGTCGCGCTCGCCGCGGTGCTCTGGGCGCTCCTGAGCTGCGTCGGCCCCTGAGGCGTGGAGGAAACCGGAATCCGGGAAAAAAGTCCTTGCATCGCCCGGCGCGGTAGTGCAAAATAGTCGAGCTGCCTGAAGAGGTCGCTGGATGGTGGGCGTAGCTCAGTTGGAAGAGCGACGGGTTGTGGTCCCGTAGGTCGAGGGTTCGAGCCCCTTCGCCCACCCCATACAACAGAATACGGATCGTTAGCTCAGCTGGTAGAGCAGGGGACTCTTAATCCCAAGGTCCAGGGTTCGAACCCCTGACGATCCACCATTCTTTGGATCGTTAGCTCAGCTGGTAGAGCAGGGGACTCTTAATCCCAAGGTCCAGGGTTCGAACCCCTGACGATCCACCATCGGAATCACGCGGCCGGGCGCCTAGGTGCCCGGCCGCTTTTCTGTGCCGAGAGGGCCCGCAGGTGCGGGGCGTTTCTCGGCCGCCCTTTATCGAGTGCGCGATATTCGGCGTGAGTTTTTCAAGTTTACCGACACAAACTCGAAGTTTTCCCAGTTGGCGGCAAGAAGCGTAGGTCCGGGGCCAAAGAGAAAACTTCGAGTTTCGCGCACTCGGCAAGTGCGGGGCGAGAAGGACCTGCGGCCGTCGGCGGGGACCGCGGCCCAGGGGCCTCGCTCCGTCCGGCCCCCGTGGTATCCTGCCAGAAGGAGGACGGAAGGGGGGCACGCATGGCACGCAGGAGGCACGGGAAGACGCGGTCTCGCGGGCCGCTCGCCCTTCTCGCCGCGCTTGTCGTCGCGGTCTCGGCCGTCGTGGGAGCCCCCTCGCCTTGGGGCTGGCTGCCCCCGTCCGAGCCCGCGGCCCCCTCCGAGGCCCGGGCAGGCCTCGGGGAGTGGGACGCGCAGGCCTACCCCGACTACTGCCGCGTCCTCGGCACGGCCGTCGTCGATGTCGACCTCGCCCCCGGCGAGGCTCGCTACGAGGGCCTCGACGAGCTCGGGCGCACCGGTCGCGTGGCCGCGCTCGTCACGCCGGAGATGGCGCGCGCGGGCAGCGAGCGCGAGCGCGAGGACATCTCGGACGTCGAGCCCTCCGGGTGGGGGCACAACGCCGAGGTCGACATCGCCATGCTCGACGGCAGCACCTACCACGGCTACCTCTACAACAGAAGCCACCTGCTCGCCAAGTCCCTCGGCGGGGCGGACTCGGCCGAGAACCTCGTCACCGGCACGCGCACGCAGAACGTGGGAGACAACCGCGGGCAGGACGGCGGCATGGCCTACACCGAGGGCCTCGCCCGCGACTGGCTGAGAGAGAACCCCGACGGCACCGTCTACTACAGCGCCACGCCCGTCTACGCGGGCGCGGAGCTCGTGGCGCGCAGCGTCATCGTGGACGTGCGCTCCTCCGACGGGGCGCTCGACCTCGAGGTGGAGGTCTTCAACGCCGCGAGCGGATACGACATCGACTACGCGACCGGCGAGTTCTCGGTCGCAGGAGGTGACCAGGCATGACGGAAGGCACCACGCTCGACGCACGCCCCGGCGAGAAGGACGACGGCCTCGCGATCGTCCGCCGCGCCCTCGGGCCCGACCCGGCCCTCCTGGAGGAGGTGACCCGGCGCGACCTCGAGTGGGAGGGGAGGATCTTCTCGGTCGAGCACCTCGAGGTCGAGCTCTCCGACGGCAGCCGCTCGTGGCGCGAGGTCGTGCGCCACCACGGCGGCGCCGGGGTGCTCGCGGTGATGGGCGGGCGCGTCTGCCTCGTGCGGCAGTACCGCGTGGCGCTCGGCCGCATGACGCTCGAGATCCCTGCCGGCAAGGTGGACGCCGACGAGCCGCGCGAGGCGTGCGCGGCCCGCGAGCTCACCGAGGAGACGGGCCTTGTCGCCGAGCGGCTCGAGCTTATCGCCGAGTCGTACGGCGCGCCCGGCTTCACCGACGAGCACACCTCGGTCTACCTCGCCCACGGGCTCTCCCAGGGGCCGGCGCGCCCGGACGAGGGCGAGCTTTTGAACGTCGTGTGGGTGCCGGCGGACGTCGCCCTCGAGGCCATACGGCTCGGCCTGATCGATGATGCCAAGACCGTTACGGGCATTCTCGCCGCGAAGGCGTTTGGGATGCTCTAAAATGTGTGCCGCGCTCGTCCACGCGCCCTTAGCTCAGCTGGATAGAGCAGGAGACTTCTAATCTCAAGGTCGGGGGTTCGAATCCCTCAGGGCGCACCAGCGGACTCGGACCGGGCCGGGTACCCCCAGGGCACCCGGCCTGTGACACCTCTGGCCGCAAGGACGCGCGCGCTCGCGTATTTCTGCGCGAGTCGGCTGTGACGTGAGGCATACTGAACTAGGTGTGGCCGCCCGTTGGAAGGAGCGCGCGTTGATCTACACAATGACGTTGAACCCCGCCCTCGACTATGTCATGCACCCCCTGACGCTCGACATGGGCTTCACGAACCGGTCCTCCTCCGAGGAGCTCCACTGCGGCGGCAACGGCATCAACATCTCCACGCTGCTGAACGAGCTCGACGTCCCGAGCATCGCCATGGGCATCTCCGCCGGCTTCACCGGCGACTACATGCTCAAGCGCCTCCAGGAGAAGGGCATCGCCAGCAACTTCGTGTGCCTGGACCGCGGCTACACCCGCATCAACATCAAGCTCAACGGCATCGTCATGACGATGGTCAACGGCATGGGCCCCAAGATCCCGGAGAAGAAGGTCGACGAGCTGCTCGAGCGCATGGACATCGTCGGCGCCGGGGACACGCTCGTGCTCACCGGCTCCATCCCCAACAGCCTCCCCGAGGACATGTACTCCCAGATCATGAAGCGCCTGGGCGGCCGCGGCATCCAGTTCGTGGTCGACGCCCCGGGCCAGCTGCTCATGGAGGCCCTCGAGATGCACCCGTTCCTCATCAAGCCCAACAACCACGAGGTCGGCCGCATCTACGGCGTCAACATCGAGGAGCCCGAGGAGTGCATGCCCTACGCGCACAAGCTCCAGGAGGCGGGCGCGCGCAACGTCATCATCTCCTGCGGCGGGCACGGCTCGCTGCTGCTCGACGAGAACGGCGCGGAGCACGTGGTCCCCACGGCCAAGATCAAGCTCGTCAACGCCACCGGCGCAGGCGACTCGATGGTCGCGGGCTTCCTCGCGCAGGTCACGCGTGGCGTCGACTACGAGACGGCGCTGATCTTCGCCTCCGCGTGCGGCACCGCCACTGCGGCGAGCAAGGGCATCGCCAAGCGCGCCACGATCGACCGCGTGGTCGCCGCGCTCTACAAGAAGATGGGCAGGGCCATCCCCGGCACCATCGCCCAGGACATGGAGAACAACAAGGCCCGCGCCGCCGCGGCCGAGGCAGCGGAGGGGTCCGAGAAGGGCGAGTCCTCCCGATAAGGTGTTTCTCGCCTCCGACGGAGGCGTGAACGTGTTGGGATCTGGCCGCGACGCGGCCCGAACGTAGGGGGAGAACATGTACGAGGGAGTCAACGCATCTGACGGCATCGGCATCGGCGTCGCTCGCGTCGCCGTCGAGCCGGACCTCAGCTTCACGCCGCACGCGCCGGAGGACGCCGGCGACGAGAAGCAGCGCTACGCCGCGGCGGTCGCCAAGTTCATCGAGCAGACCAACGCCCAGATCGAGCGCATGAAGGTGACGGTGGGCGAGGAGGCCGCCGCCATCATGGGCGCCCACATCGAGTTCGCCGAGGACGAGGGCATCCAGGAGATGGTGAACGGCTCCATCGAGAGCGGCATGTGCGCCGAGCAGGCCGTCTCCGAGGCCTACGACATGTACTACAACATGTTCTCCAACATGGAGGACGAGCTGTTCCGCGAGCGCGCCGCCGACGTCGCCGACGTCAAGACGGGGCTTCTCGCCGACCTTCTCGGCAAGGAGGTCGTCGACCTCTCCACCCTGCCGGAGAACTCCATCGTCGTGGTGCACGAGCTCACCCCGTCCATGACGGCGGACATCGACAAGGACAACGTCGCCGGCATCGTCACCGAGACGGGCGGCCGCACCTCCCACTCCGCCATCATCGCCCGCGCCCTCGAGATTCCCGCGGTCCTCTCCGTGGCCGACTGCACTAAGAACATCAAGAGCGGCGACATGGTCATCGTCGACGGCTCGCGCGGCCGCGTGCTCGCCAGCCCCTCCGACGCCGACCTCGAGCACTACCGCACCAAGGCCAAGCAGTACGCCGAGGAGAAGCTCGCGCTCGAGGCCTACCGCGGCAAGGAGACGGTGACCGGCGACGGCGAGAAGGTCCTTCTCGTCGCCAACATCGGCAACCCCGACGACGCCAACGTCGCGGCCGAGCACGACTGCGAGGGCGTCGGCCTGTTCCGCTCCGAGTTCCTGTTCATGGACGCCAAGGAGCTCCCGAGCGAGGACGAGCAGTTCGCCGCGTACCAGAAGGTCGCGCTGCGCATGAAGAACCAGCCGGTGATCATCCGCACGCTCGACGTGGGCGGCGACAAGGAGATTCCGTACATGAACCTCCAGAAGGAGGAGAACCCCTTCATGGGGTACCGTGCGGTGCGCTACTGCCTCGCCAACCCCGACCAGTACAAGGTCCAGCTCACGGCCCTGCTGCGCGCCTCCGCCTTCGGCGACATCAAGATCATGGTGCCGCTCGTGACCAACATCGACGAAATTCGCCAGGTCAGGGCCCTCGTCGAGGAGTGCAAGTCCGAGCTTGACGCCCGCGGCGTCGCCTACAACAAGGACATCGAGGTCGGCACGATGATCGAGACCCCCGCCGCCTCGCTCATCGCCGACGACCTCGCCGCCGAGTGCGACTTCTTCTCCATCGGCACCAACGACCTCATCGGCTACACCATGTGCGCCGACCGCGGCAACGACAAGGTCGCCTACCTCTACGACGTCTACCAGCCGGCCGTCCTGCGCTCCCTCAAGCGCATCATCGAGGAGGGCAACAAGGCCGGCATCATGGTCGGCATGTGCGGCGAGGCCGCGGCCGACCCGCTGCTCATCCCGGTGCTCATCTCCTTCGGCCTGAACGAGTTCTCCGTGAGCGCCCCGTCGATCCTGCGCACGCGCCGCATCATCTCCGAGTGGACCAAGGCCGACGCCGACGCCCTCACCGAGAAGGTCATGGCGCTCAAGACCGCGACCGAGGTCAAGGCCATGCTCCAGGCGGCCGCCCGCTAGCGTCTGCGTCTCGCTGAGAGACCCCTTGCGGCGCCCCGGGCCCACCTCAGGGTCCGGGGCGCCGTCTTGCGTGCGGCGAGGGGATGGCCCGAGCCCTTCGCACGGAGGAGGCGCCCGGACCGTGCGCGCGGTCCGGGCTTGCGCTCAGGGGCGAGAAGACCGTGCGCCTACCGGGGGAAGATGACGCGCAGGGCCTGCGGGACGACCTCCACCGAGAAGTGCGAGCCCTCGAGCCGCTCCCCGTCGGCCTGGCAGGGCGGCGCGACCTCGAAGTCCAGCTCGGCGCGGCGAATCCGGCGCAGCCGAACCACGGACGAGCGCGCATGCAGCCCGCGGCGTGCGAGGCCGAAGAGGCCAAGCAGGTGGGGGAGGGCCGGAACGCGCACGTTGTAGCAGACGTCGAGCGCCCCGTCGCACGGGCTCGCGTCCGGGCAGATCCTGAAGCCCCCTCCGTAGCTCGGCCCCACCTGAATCGCAAAGACGAGCGTGGAGAGCTCGCGCGCCGGCTCGCCGTCGAAGCGCGCCGCGCATGCGTAGCCTCCCCGCGCCTGGGAGAGGATCTTGATCCCCGAGGTCACGAAGAGCGCCTCGCCCTCCTGCGAGGTGTCCCGCGCACGGCGGTCCGTGGTGTCGAGCGCGATGGCCGCGTCGAGGCCGAAGGAGAGCGTCTGGACGAAGTGGGTCCCGTTCACGCGCCCGACCTCGACCGGGCGCGCGACGCCGCGCACGAGCTGGGCGAGCGCCGACTCGACGTCGTTTCTCGCCATGCCGAGCGTGCGGGCGTAGTCGTTGCCGGACCCGAGCGGGATGACGCCGAGCTGCGCGCGCCCCTCGGCCGGGCGCCGCATGAGGCCGTTTGCCACCTCGTGGATCACGCCGTCGCCGCCGAGGGCCACCACGGTGTCGAAGCCGTCTGCCTCCGCGGCCATGAGCTCGGCGTCCCCGGGCGCGGTGGTGAGGCGCAGCTCGTAGCCGCGCGTGGCCGAGGAGTAGCTTGCCAGGAAGCGCTCGGCGAACGTGGCGCCCTGGGCCCCGCGCCCGCTGTGCGCGGCGGGGTTGGCGATGACGAGCGTGCGTCCGAGCGGCGATGTGGACATGGCGGCCTTTCTCGCGTGGTCTGTCGCCCAACCATTCTACGCCAGGCGTCGCCCGCGGCCCGGCCCTGGGAAGGGCGCTTTGTGTGCCCGCTTGCCCCGCGCGGCCCGCTCGCCTATACTTCTAGCTTGCGACCGGGGCGTGGCGCAGCTTGGTAGCGCATCTGCTTTGGGAGCAGAGGGTCGCTGGTTCGAATCCAGTCGCCCCGACCACCGCACGCGGGTGTGGTTCAATGGTAGAACCTCAGCCTTCCAAGCTGATGACGCGGGTTCGATTCCCGTCACCCGCTCCATGAGAGCACGCGGCCCGAGGACATGGCTCCCCGGGCCGCTTTTTTGTCCGAGAGGTCCTTCTCGCCCCATGTGTACACCTCGTTACGCGCTCGGTTCGATGCCGTTACACGTGGCATTCTCTTTCGGGGCCTTTTGGTTTCCCGAACGTATCCTGTTCACGGCGTCTTAAACCGGCCTCGTGCCGTCCAGAGATTGGAGCGAACATGACGTATTCCGAGAGGGTCATCGCCGAGCTCGAGGAGCGCTACCCCGAGCAGACCGAGTTCATCCAGGCCGCCAAGGAGGTCCTCGAGACCCTGCAGCCGGCGCTGGACGCCCACCCCGAGTACGAGGAGGCGAGCCTGCTCGAGCGCATCGTCGAGCCCGAGCGCGTGATCATGTTCCGCGTGCCGTGGGTCGACGACTCCGGCAAGGTCCAGGTCAACCGCGGCTACCGCGTCGAGTTCAACTCCGCGATCGGCCCCTACAAGGGCGGCCTGCGCTTCAACCCCACCGTCACCGTGGGCATGCTCAAGTTCCTCGGCTTCGAGCAGATCTTCAAGAACAGCCTGACCACGCTGCCGATGGGCGGCGGCAAGGGCGGCTCCGACTTCGACCCCAAGGGCAAGTCCAACCGCGAGGTCATGGCCTTCTGCCAGTCGTTCATGACCGAGCTCTTCCGCCACATCGGCCCCAACACCGACGTCCCCGCCGGCGACCTGGGCGTGGGCGGCCGCGAGGTGGCCTACATGTTCGGCCAGTACAAGCGCCTCAAGAACGAGTGGACCGGCGTCCTCACCGGCAAGGGCCTCACCTTCGGCGGCTCGCTCGCCCGCACCGAGGCCACCGGCTACGGCCTCGTCTACTTCGTCGACGAGTACCTCAAGAGCAACGGCGACTCCTTCGAGGGCAAGAAGGTCGTCGTCCACGGCTCCGGCAACGTGGCGATCTACGCCATCCAGAAGGTCGCCCAGCTCGGCGGCAAGACGATCGCCTGCTCCGACACCAAGGGCTGGGTCGAGGACCCCGAGGGCATCGACTACCAGGTCCTCGAGCACATCTACAACAAGAAGCGCTCCGGCCACGACCAGGGCGTGAGCCTGGCCATGTACGTCGACGAGCGCCCCGGCGCCACCTGGCACGAGGGCGACGGCCGCGGCGTCTGGCAGCTCCCCTGCGACATCGCGCTGCCCTGCGCCCGCGAGAACACGCTGCACCTCGAGGACGCCCAGGCGCTCGTGGCAAACGGCTGCAAGGTCGTGGGCGAGGGCGCCAACATGCCCACCACGCCCGACGCCACCGTCTACCTCATGGACAACGGCGTCGCCTTCATGCCCGGCAAGGCGGCCAACGCCGGCGGCGTGCTCGTCTCGGGCCTCGAGATGAGCCAGAACGCCGAGCACCTGTCCTGGACCTTCGAGGAGGTCGACGGCAAGCTCGAGAGCCTCATGCGCTCCATGTTCCACAACGTGGACGACACCGCCCGCGCCTACGGCCACGAGGGCAACTTCGTGATGGGCGCCAACATCGCCGGCTTCACCAAGGTGGCCGACGCCATGATGGCCCAGGGCGTCTGCTAGGCGAGAAGAACCTGTAGCTGGGGGTGGCCCCGGTCTCGTGGCGAGACCGGGGCCACTTTCTTCTTGAGGTCCTTCTCGCTCACCCCTCCCAAACCTGCGGAATCAGCTGAGAAGTGTTGGCATGGGAGGGATTAAGCAACCTGAACCCTCCCTAACCTACGTTTCCCGAGCAAAAACGTAGGTATAAGAGGGGCTATCGCCAGGACCGCAGGCCGGCGAGAAGGGCGCGCGCCCCTCGCGGCGCGCGATTTTTGCGAAGCCGTTATGTCGTGACACAAGCAACGCCTTTACTGCTATGCTATCCAAGACCTTTAAGACGGTACGAGAGACCGAAAAGGCGTCCACAACATATGTCGCAGCCTTAGTCGGAGTCTCGCTTGCACGGGCTCCGTTTTTTGTAGCTGCGGCCTGCCTCTGGGCGCGCGGACGAAAGGGCGGTGTTGCTGTGAACCTGTTGGTGGATGGCGGCCGGCATCCGAGGGCGCTTCTCGCGCTCGAGAACGGGATGCACTTCTTTGGGCGCTCGGCCGGCGCCGAGGGGGAGACCTTCGGCGAGGTCGTGTTCAACACCTCGATGGTGGGCTATCAGGAGATCGTCTCGGACCCGTCCTACGCGGGCCAGATCGTGACGCTCACCTACCCGCAGGTGGGCAACTACGGCATCAACGAGAAGGACATGCAGGCCGACCGCCTGCACCTCGCCGGCCTCGTCGTGCACGACATGTGCTACGAGCCGAGCAACTGGCAGAGCGTCGAGAGCCTGCCCAACTTCCTCGCGAGCCGCGGCGTGGTGGCCATCGAGGACGTGGACACCCGCGCCCTGACCATCGCCATCCGCGAGGGCGGCGCCATGCGCGCGGCCATCTCCACGACCGACCTCGACCCGGAGAGCCTCGTCGCGCGCGTCCGCGCCTCCGCGCCGATCGCCGACCACAACTACGTCGCCGACGTCTCCTGCGACGAGCCCTACGTGGTGCCCGGCCAGGACGCCGACGGCCAGCCCCGCCTCTCCGTCGTCGCCTACGACTGCGGCGAGAAGCGCGGCATCGCCCGGCGCCTCTCCGCGGCCGGCTGCGAGGTCACCGTGGTGCCCTGGGACACCCCGGTGGAGGAGGCCCTCGCGAAGGGCCCCGACGGCGTGTTCTTCTCCAACGGCCCCGGCGACCCGTCGAGCGTCCCGTCCGTGGCCGAGGCCGTCCGCGCGTGCCTGGGCCGCGTGCCGGTCTTTGGCATCTGCCTCGGCAACCAGGTCATCTCCATGGCGGCCGGCGCCACCATCGAGAAGCTCCCGTACGGCCACCACGGCGGCAACGAGCCGGTGATGAACCTGCTCACGGGCAAGGTGGAGATCACGGCGCAGAACCACAACTACGGACCGGTCTTCTCGACCTTCGGCCCGCTCGTGCCCGAGCTCTCGGGCGGCGTGTCCGAGCACCCGGCCGACGAGGACCTGCGCTTCTGGTCCTCCCGCCGCATCGCCCCGGTCGTCCAGAACGAGCGCTACGGCCGCATCCGCCTCACGCACGTGAACCTCAACGACGGCACCCCCGAGGGCATCCAGTTCCTTGACGTGCCGGCCTTCTCCATGCAGTACCACCCGGAGGCCAAGCCCGGCCCCAACGACTCCACGTACGCCTTCTCGGCGTTTGCCAAGCTCATGCGCGGCGAGGACGACTACCTCGCCATCGACGTCCGCGAGGGGAGGCGCTTCTAGATGCCCAAGCGCACCGACATCAAGAAGATCCTTATCATCGGCTCCGGCCCCATCGTCATCGGCCAGGCCTGCGAGTTCGACTACTCCGGCACCCAGGCCTGCAAGGCCCTGCGCTCGGAGGGCTACGAGGTCGTGCTCGTCAACTCCAACCCGGCCACCATCATGACCGACCCGGAGACCGCCGACCGCACCTACGTGGAGCCCATCACCGCGGCCTCGGTGGCCAAGGTCATCGAGAAGGAGCGCCCGGACGCGCTGCTGCCCAACATGGGCGGCCAGACGGGCCTCAACTGCGCCGTGGCGCTCGCCAAGGCCGGCGTGCTCGAGAAGTACGGCGTCGAGGTCATCGGCTGCGACATCGACTCCATCGAGACCGGCGAGGACCGCGAGCTCTTCGCCAACGCCATGCGCGACATCGGCCTCGAGGTGGCCCGCTCGGGCATCGCCCACACGGTCGAGGAGTGCGAGAAGATCGCCGACGAGCTCGGCTACCCCGTGGTGATCCGCCCGGCCTTCACCCTCGGCGGCGCTGGCGGCGGCATGGCCTACACCCATGACGACCTGCTGCGCATTGCCGAGCAGGGCATCGCGCTCTCCCCGGAGAGCGAGGTCCTCGTGGAGCAGTCCGTCGAGGGCTGGAAGGAGATCGAGATGGAGGTGATGCGCGACTCCGCGGGCAACGGCGTCGTCATCTGCTCCATCGAGAACCTCGACCCCATGGGCGTGCACACCGGCGACTCCATCACCGTGGCGCCGTGCCAGACGCTGAACGACTTCGAGCTCCAGCGCCTGAGGGACTACTCCATCGCCATCCTCGAGCGCGTGGGCGTGGCCTGCGGCGGCTCCAACGTGCAGTTCGCCGTGAACCCCGACGACGGCCGCGTCATCGTCATCGAGATGAACCCGCGCGTCTCCCGCTCCTCGGCGCTCGCCTCCAAGGCCACGGGCTTCCCGATCGCCAAGATGGCGGCCCTGCTCTCCGTGGGCTACACGCTCGACGAGATCGAGAACGACATCACCCGCGAGACCCCGGCGTGCTTCGAGCCGTCGATCGACTACTGCGTGGTCAAGGTCCCGCGCTTCGCCTTCGAGAAGTTCAAGGGCACCGACGAGACCCTCACCACGCGCATGAAGGCCGTCGGCGAGGTCATGTCCATCGGCGCCACCTTCGAGGAGGCCATGCAGAAGGCCATGCGCTCGCTCGAGCAGGGTCACGCCGGCCTGGGCGCCGACGGAGCGGACGACTTCGACGAGGAGGCCTTCGAGGAGCACGTGGCCACGCCCACGCCCGGCCGCATCCTCTACGTGGCCGAGGCGCTGCGTCGCGGGTGGGGCGTCGAGCGCGTCTTCGAGCTCACCAAGATCGACCGCTGGTTCCTCAGCCGCATCGCCGACGTCGTGACCGCCGAGAAGGCCATCGCCGAGCTCGGCCTCGCCGGCCTCACGGCCGACCGCATGATGGCCGCCAAGCAGCTGGGCTTCTCGGACGCGCAGATCGGACACCTCACCGGCCAGCGCGAGGACACCGTGCGCGCGGTGCGCGAGGTGCTCGGCGTGCGCCCCTGCGTCAAGACCGTCGACACCTGCGCCGGCGAGTTCGCGGCGCGCACGAGCTACCACTACTTCACCTACGAGGCGGGCGGCGTCACGGAGTTCCACGAGGCCGAGAAGCCCCGCGTGGTGATCCTCTCCGCCGGCCCCAACCGCATCGGCCAGGGCATCGAGTTCGACTACTGCTGCGTGCACGCGGCCTACGCGCTGGCGGCCAAGGGCTACGAGACCGTCATGGTCAACTGCAACCCCGAGACCGTCTCCACCGACTACGACACCTCCGACCGCCTCTACTTCGAGCCGCTCACCTTCGAGGACGTCATGAACGTCATCGAGGTCGAGAGGCCCGCGGGCGTCATCGTGACGCTGGGCGGCCAGACGCCGATCAACCTCGCCAAGCGCCTCAAGGCCGCGGGCGTCCCCATCATGGGCACCCAGCCCGAGGCCATCGACCTCGCCGAGGACCGCGACCGCTTCGCGAGCCTGCTCGACCGCCTCGAGATCGCCTACCCGCCCTCGAGCACGGCCGAGACCGTCGACGAGGCCAAGAGCGTGGCGCGCCGCGTGGGCTACCCGCTGCTCGTGCGCCCGAGCTACGTGCTCGGCGGGCGCGGCATGGGCATCGTCTACGACGACGGCGACCTCGTGAGCTACATGGAGGAGGCCACCAAGGTCTCCCCGGACCACCCCGTCTACCTCGACGCCTTCCTCGAGGACGCCATCGAGCTCGACGTGGACGCCCTGTGCGACGAGCAGGAGTGCTACGTGGGCGCGGTCCTCGAGCACATCGAGGAGTGCGGCGTGCACTCCGGCGACTCCGCCTGCTGCTTCCCGCCCTTCTCGCTGTCCGACCGCATCGTGGCCAAGGTGCGCGACACCACGCGCCGCCTGGCGCTCTCCTGCCACATCAGGGGCCTGCTCAACGTGCAGTTTGCGGTCCGCGACGAGCAGGTCTTCGTGATCGAGCTCAACCCGCGCGCGAGCCGCACCGTGCCCTTCTCGTCCAAGGCCACGGGCGTTCCGCTGGCCAAGTGCGCCGCCCGCATCATGAGCGGCGAGAAGATCTCTGACCTCGGCCTGCCGGAGGAGGGGCGCGACCTGGGCTACTACGCGGTCAAGGAGGCCGTGATGCCCTGGAGCCGCTTCCCGGGCGCCGACGTGGTGCTTGGTCCCGAGATGAAGTCCACGGGCGAGGTCATGGGCATCGACAAGACCTTCCCGAAGGCCTACGCCAAGACGCGCGAGGCCATCGACTACCAGGTCCCGCAGTCCGGCACCGTCTTCGTCTCGGTGTGCGACCGCGACAAGCGCTCGGTGGCCCCGGTGGCCCTGTCGCTCGTGAACCTGGGCTACGACCTCGTGGCCACGCGCGGCACCGCCAAGACGCTGCGCGCCGCGGGCATCCCCTGCGAGGTGGTCAAGCCCATCAGCGAGGGCAGCCCCAACATCATCGACATGATGGCCGAGGGCAAGATCGCCTTCCTCATCAACACGCCCAAGGGCCACAGCTCGCGCGGCGACGGCTTCCGCATGCGCAGCGAGGCCGTGAGCCGCGGCATCGACATGGCCACCACCATGTCCGGCGCGGTGGCGCTCGTCCAGGCCATCGCCGCGCTGCGGCAGGGCCCGCTCGACGTCTACGCCCTCCAGGACCTGTAGGCCGGAGACGTTCCTCGGGCGACACGCGTCGTTGACGTGAGCGCGGGCCGTCGGGCTTCTCGCCCGGCGGCCCGCCTTTGTGAAACGCTTACACTCCCGCGCGCCCCGATGCGGCACAATGGGGCGAGAAGAACCCGCGGCCCCAAGGAGGCACCATGGCCCGACCGCTCGACCCCGGATCGATCGTGGACACGCACACGCACACGCGCTTCTCGGACGGGGTGAGCACGTTCGAGGAGAACGCCGCTGCCGCCGTGGCCGCGGGCTGCGCCGTGCTGGTCTCCACCGACCACCTCACGCTCCCGCGCGTCATGGACCCGTCCGGAAGCGTCCAGGTGGTCGAGGCCGAGCTCGCGGAGCACCGGGGCGCCTGGGAGGCGGCCGCCGCGGCCCACCCCGAGCTCGAGTGCGTCTTTGGCTTCGAGTGCGACTGGTACCCCGGCTGCGATGGGAACGTGGAGCGCTGGTCCGCCGGCGCGCAGGTGCGCCTGGGCTCGGTGCACTGGCTCGGCGAGCAGGACGACGGGGCGTGGATCGACGACGTCACCGACCAGCGCATATGGCGCGAGCTCGGCCCCGACGAGGTGTGGCGCCGCTACGTGGCGGCGTGGTGCTCCGCCTGCGAGAGCCCGCTCGCGTTTGACACGATGGCGCACCCCGACCTCCCGGAGCGCATGCGAAACGAGGGCTTTGCCGCAACGGTCGACCTCGCGCCGCTCTGGGACGAGATGGTGGCGTGCGCGCACGACACGGGCAGGCGCGTGGAGCTCTCCACGGCCGGCTGGCGCAAGGGGGTGGGGGACTACTACCCCTCCCGCGGCCTGCTCGAGCGCTTCTGCGCCGCCGGGGTGCCCATCACCGTGGGCTCCGACGCCCACCGCCCGGCCGACATGTGCGACGGGATCCGCGCCGCCTACGGACACGCCTGGGAGGTGGGCTACCGCACGGTCGAGGTCCCGCGCGCGGACGGCTCCTGGGAGGCCATGCCGCTGCGGTAGGGAGTGCCTGCGCGCTACGCCTCGTCCGCGAAGGCGGGGTTCGACCAGGCCGTGCGCCCGCGCGCGTCGACGCACTCGACGCGCAGGTAGGTCTCGCCTCCGCGCAGCTCGAACTCCGCGTGCTTGAGGCCCTCGGTGCCGGCCTGCGCGATCACGGTGCCGCCAGCGTTGATGGGGCCTCCCGCCACGAGGTTCACGCGCTCGCACGGCGAGCACTCGACCCACACCCGCCCGGCCTCGACGCCCCAGGAGAGGAGCTCCGGGCCGCTCGAGGAAAAGTAGTCCCCGGCGAGAAGCGCGCGGACGATCGCGTCCCTCGAGAGGGCCTTGGCGCGCACCACGACCCAGCCGCCGAAGGCGTCGTCGAACAGGCCCTCGTTGTGGTTGTCGTCGGAGGCGAAGCCGAGCACGCGGCGCCCGCGGCGCAGCATGAGGTCCCAGTAGGTGGTGTCGAAGCCCGTTCCGGACTCGTTGACCGTGCCGTAGTTGAAGAGCTCGAGCGCGAAGTAGCCCTCGGCCCCGCAGAACTCGCCGGGCTCCACGCGGCTCCAGATGGGGTGGTTGTAGGTGACGGCGCAGCCGCGCTCGGCCAGCCTTCGCGCCAGCTCGGAGGCCACGGCCTCGCCGTCCCAGCTCCCGTGGCAGCGGATGGGCTCGAGGCGCTCCATGTGCGAGAAGCGCCGCGGCGCCGCGGCGACCATCTCGTCGGTCCCGAGGATGCCGTGCATGTGGTGGCAGCGCAGGCGTACGGACTCGGACTCGTCCGCGTAGAGGTAGGCCGAGGCCTCGAGGCCGGGGAGGATGACGAAGCCCTCGTCGTCGAAGGCGTCCGAGTAGTCGGTGTAGAGGTCGTGCTCGGAGAGGCACAGGAAGTCGTAGCCGTGCGCGCGGAAGGCCGCGACGGACTCCGCGGGCGTGAGGCAGCCGTCGGAGTTGGTGGTGTGGCTGTGCAGGTTGCCCTTGTAGCGGTTGCCGCCGGGGGCGAGGAAGGTCTGGTCTGAGAAGGGCATGGTTCGCTCCTGGGTCTGACGTCGCGTGGCGCGGCGTACGGTGCTCTTGTGGGCCGGCCCGCGCGTCGGGGGACGCACGGGCCGGAGGGAGGAAGGGTCGCTTGTCCCCGCGCTCTACGCGGCGCTCTCGGCGGGGATGCAGAGGCAGTCGTGCTCGGGGAGGGTGAGCCAGACGGTGTCGAGGTCGTTGAACATGTGGAAGCTGCGGAAGAGGACGTCGACGCGCAGCGTGGTCTCGCCCACGTTGACGGTGTAGCGCAAGACGTTGCCGCGCGGGGTGCTGTCGACGACGGTTCCGCGCACCACGTAGGCGCCCTCGGCTGCCTCGGGCCTCTCGAGGGAGATGCCGATGGTCTCGGGGCGCACGGCGACCACGTTGCCGGCCGGGACGGAGATGCCGGTCAGGCGGGAGAACTCGCCGGCGCTGAGCTGGTTGTAGCTCCCGATGAAGCTCGCGGCGAACTCCGAGACGGGGCTCGTGTAGACCTCGACGGGGCTGCCTGCCTGCTCGATGCGGCCGGAGTGGAAGAGCTGGATCACGTCGGACATGACCATGGCCTCGTCCTGGTCGTGCGTGACGAAGATGGTGGTGAGGCCGAGCTCCTTGTGGATCTCTCGGATGCGGGACTGCAGCGCCTTGCGGAGCTTGGCGTCGATGGCCGAGAGGGGCTCGTCGAGCAGGAGCACGGAGGGCTCGGTCACGATGGAGCGGGCGAGGGCCGCGCGCTGCTGCTGGCCGCCGGAGAGGTTGGCCGGGTAGGCGCGCTCCTTGCCCTTGAGCTCGACCATCTCGATGGCGTCGGCGACCTTCTTCTCGATCTGGTCCTTCGGCACCTTCTTCATCTTGAGGCCGAAGGCCACATTCTGCTCGACGGTCATGTTGGGGAAGAGGCTGTACTGCTGGAAGACCATGCCGATGTTGCGCTTGGACGCGGGCACGTTGGTGACGTCGCGGCCGTCGAGCACGATCTGGCCCTCGCTGACGCTCTCGAGGCCCGAGAGGCAGCGCAGCAGCGTGGACTTGCCGCAGCCGGAGGGGCCGAGCAGCGTCACGAGGTCGCCCCGCTGGATGCCGAAGTTGATGTGGTCGAGGACGGTGTTGTCGCCGAAGCGCTTCACGACGTCCCTAAACTCGATGTAAGCCATGTTATGCCTGCTCCTTAGCGTTGTTCTGGGCGGCGCCCTGAAGCTTCAGGACGAGCGCGGTCACGAGGGCGACCACCACGAAGATGACGACGACGATGGCGCTCGACAGACCGCTCGAGACGTCCATGTTCGCCTGGAGGAACACCTGGATGTTCTGGTAGTTGGTGCCGGCGATGTTGTTGGCGAGCACGAAGTCGCCGAAGATGATGCTCTCGGCGAGCAGGCTCGAGACGAGGATGCCGGAGAGGATGTTGGGCAGGACCACCTGCACGTAGGCGCGGAAGCGCCCGCACCCGAGCATCTCGGCCGCCTGGATGAGCATGCCCGCGTCGATGGAGTTGAGCGCGTTGCGGATGCCCTGGTAGATGTAGGGGAGCACCAGGATCGTGTAGGCGCCGAAGAGCATGAACATGCGGTTGGAGAGGATCGTGCCCGTCCCGGTGTAGAGTGAGATGATGCCGATCGAGAGGATCACGCCCTGCAGGGCGTACGGGATCATGCAGAGGAACTGCATCACCGGCGCGACCTTGCGGTTGACGGCCACGACGACGTACATCGCGAGCAGGATGAGCACGATCGTGATGGCGACGCTCACCAGGCACAGGACGAGCGTGCGCCCGATGGAGGCCCAGAACACGGTGTTGGTGAAGAGCTCCTGGTAGTTGCGCAGGGTGAAGCCGGACGGAAGGATGTCGGTCCACTCCACGAACAGCGAGTACACGAGCGTCGCCAGGAAGGGGACGAGCAGGTAGGCGGCAACGACGCCGAGGAAGATCTTGCCGGCGAGCGAGGTCCTCTGGGCGGGCGCGTGCGCGGCGCGCAGGTTCTTCTCGGCCATCAGACGAGCTCCCTTCCCTTGGCGGCGCGGCGCGTGAAGTAGTTGTTCACGAGCGTGCACACGACCATGAGTGCGATGAGGACCACGGCCAGCGCGCCGCCGGTGGCCGCGTCGGTCTGGACGTCGCCCTTGAAGCGCGAGGTGATTTGCAGGGCGAGAAGCGCGTAGTTGTTCATCACGAGCGCGTAGGCGGTGGCGTAGGCCGCGAGCGCGTTGGAGAAGAGCACCGAGAGGGTGCCGAGGATCGACGGCATGAGGTTGGGGATGACAATCTTGAACCAGTAGTCGAAGGTCGACGCCTGCAGGATCGTGGCGGCCTCGCGCCAGGACTTGCGGATGCCCGCGAAGGCGGGGATGAGCAGCAGCGTGGCCAGCGGGATCTGGAAGTAGATGTACATGATCACGAGGCCGTCGGCTCCGTAGAGGTTGAAGTCGGCGAGGAGGGGGATCCCGAAGCGCTGGCCGATGAGTGTGAGCACGCCGGCGTTGCCCATGAGGATCATGAAGGCGAATGCCAGGGGCACGCCCGAGAAGTTCGACATCATGTTGAGGATCATCGTGAAGGCGTTGCGCACGCGCGGGCTCGCCTCGTGGGCGAAGCGCGCGGCGAGAAACGCCACGACGATGCCGACCACCGCGGACAGCAGGCTGATCCAGACGCTGTTCCAGATGGACTGCTGGTAGAGCGGGGTGGTGAAGACGCGGACGTAGTTCTCGAGGCCGAACGCCTCGGAGTCGCGCCCGATGACGCTGTTGAGCGCCAGCTGCAGCAGCGGCATGATCTCGAAGAGCGCGACGACGACGAAGAACGGGACGATGGCGACCCAGCCGAGGCGCCTGCGGGAGCCTGCGCGGCCCTGCGCGCGGGTCCCGGTCCCAGAGCCCGACGCGGCGGTCGCGTCCCGGGCGCCCGCGTCCTTCTCGCCGATGGTGACGGTGTTTTCCATACGCGTGGGCCGGGCGCCTGCGGCACCCGGCCCTGCCTCCTTCTTGTGACTAGCCGAGGATGGGGATGATGTTCTCCTGGTACCAGGTGATCATGTCCTGGCACACGCCGCTCCAGACGGACTCGTCGACGGTCTGGACGTGGTCGCCGTACTGCTCGTCGGGCAGGCGCAGGGCCGCCACGTCCTCGGGCAGCTCAACGTCGCGGATCGGGGTGGCGTAGCCGCGGGCGAGGTTGATCTGGCCCTCGTCGGAGAGGATGAACTCGCGGGCGAGGCAGGCGGCAGCCGGGTGCGGCGCGTTCTTGTTGATGATGGTGCAGTAGCCGGACTGGACGGAGGCGTCCGACGGGATGTTGACCGAGAACTGCGCGTTGGGGTTGTTCTCGAGGATCTGGTCGCGGTAGTTGAGGGAGTTGTAGTCCCAGTTGATGCAGACGTCGATCTCGCCGGACTCGATGCGCGCGAGCGAGGCGTCGGAGACGTCGAGGCGGCCCTGCTCGGCGAGCTGCCGCAGGAAGTCGTAGCCGGGCTGCATGTCGTCGATGCCGCCGCCGAGCGCGTAGGCCGCGGCGAGCACCGCGTACTGCGCCACGGCCGCCGCCGTGACGTCACCTACGCAGACGTTGTAGTCGCCGTCGAGAAGGTCCTGGAAGCTCGTGGGGGCGTTCGGGACGGTGGAGTCGTTGGACATGAGGGAGATGGTGCCGTAGTAGGCCACGACCCAGTCGCCGTCGTCGTCCTTGGCCCAGTCGGGGATCTCGTCCCAGTAGCTGGTCTTGTACTTGAGGGTGAGCTCCTGCTCCTCGGCCGTGGGGCCCCAGGACTGGCCCACGTCGCCGATGTCCTTGGTGCCGTCGGTGCCCTCCTCGCGGAACATCGCCAGCTCCTCGGACGAGGACATGTCCTGGTCGGCGTGCGTGATGCCGTACTCGGACTCGATGTCGGTCCAGGTCTCCACCCAGTTGGCCCAGGTGTCCGGCATGCCGACGGAGGCGATCTCGCCCTCCTCCTGCGCCTGGGCGATGAGGTCCTCGAGGCTCATCGAGTTGTAGTCGACGGCAGCGGCGGCGGAGCTGCCGTCGTCGCAGCCGGCGAGGCCGAGGCCGGCGGCGCAGGCAAAGCCGGCCATGCCGACCATGCCGAGGAAGGAACGGCGCGAGAGCGCGCGCGTGCCGGCGAGGGGGGTGGTGCTCTTCTTCACAGGTGCTCCCTTCGGGTCGTGCCATGGGAAACGGTCCGCCGCGCTTCGGTCGCACGGCTTGCTCACGGCGTGAGTCTATGGGACGCTCGCCGCGCCGTGTCGCCCGTTCGGAGCGCACTTTCGAAAAGCTGACGCTTCATTACGTCTCGCTGACCTCGTCGTGCCGTCGGCTTACGCAAGTCTGCGCGTTCGCTTACGTAGGGATTGCACGG
>JFBN01315914.1_pt1 | contig 21752 bp, 19 predicted proteins | sample 768741 | NCBI WGS metagenome assembly JFBN01 (sample SAMN01983846, study PRJNA193217) | chicken gut metagenome | biome: terrestrial biome; isolation source: ceca of Broiler chicken | host: Gallus gallus | place: United Kingdom: England | collected 2010-09-07
AGTCCGGCTCGCCGGCAGGCGAGCGAGGGGCGGACAGAAAAATAATTCGGCTTAGAGGCCTCCGAGGGCTTTGCGGCGGTATGTATCGGTTCCGCTTATCGATGTATAAGTATATATGATTGATATTTTTATGATGATAATTATTTGTGATATATATTTGTTTCCGAAAAGGAACAATCACTATAAACCGAATAAAAACAGAAAACTATGGAACCGATTATCAATTCCAGTCTTCCTGAATTCAAGGTTCAGGCATTCCACAACGGCAGTTTCAAGACCGTCAGCAGCGACGATGTGAAGGGCAAGTGGGCGATCTTCTTTTTCTATCCGGCCGACTTTACGTTCGTTTGCCCGACCGAGCTGGTCGATATCGCCGAGAAGTACGAGCAGTTTCAGGCGATGGGCGTTGAGGTTTATTCCGTGAGCACCGATTCCCATTTCGTACACAAGGCATGGCACGACGCCTCGGACAGCATCCGCAAGATCAAGTATCCGATGCTGGCCGATCCGACCGGAGCGCTGAGCCGGGGCTTCGGCGTGATGATCGAGGACGAGGGTATGGCCTATCGCGGTACGTTCGTCGTGAACCCCGAGGGGCGGATCAAAATCGCCGAAATTCACGACAACAACATCGGGCGCAACGCCGACGAGCTGCTGCGCAAGGTGGAGGCGGCCCAGTTCGTTGCCTCGCACGACGGCGAGGTGTGCCCTGCCAAGTGGAAGAAGGGCGAAGCTACGCTGAAGCCGAGCATCGATCTGGTCGGTAAGATTTAGTTTTTCGGCGAGCGGTCGGACCGGCCTTCCGAAACCGGTCCGATCCGTTCTCCGTCGGATTTCGGTTCATGAACGATTCAATACGATAGAGCCATGCTGGATGCATCCCTCAAGGAGCAGGTCCGCTCCATTTTCTCCGGCCTCAAGGCCGATTATATGTTCGATATGGAAGTTGCGCCGCAGCACGAAAGCCGTGGCGAGCTCGTCGAGCTGCTCGGCGAGGTAGCCTCGTGCTCCGACCGGATCGCTTGCCGCGAGCGCCCGGGCGAAGGGTTGCGCTTTTCGCTGCTGAGGAACGGCGAGCCGACCGGGATCTCGTTCCGGGCCGTGCCGACCGGTCATGAGTTCTCGTCGCTGCTGCTGGCCGTGCTCAATGCCGACGGCCAGGGCAAGAACTTTCCCGACCGGAGCGTCTGCGACCGGGTCCGGGCGCTGAACGGTCCGATCCGCCTGACGACCTATGTGTCGCTGACGTGTACGAACTGTCCCGATGTCGTGCAGGCCCTCAATGCGATGGCTACGCTGAATCCGGGCGTAGAGCACGAGACGGTCGACGGGGCGATTCATCAGGCCGAGGTGGCCGCGCTGAACGTTCAGGGCGTTCCGTCCGTTTTTGCCGACGGCGAGTTGCTGCACGTGGGGCGGGGCGATTTCGGCGAGTTGCTTGCGAAGCTGGAGGCCCGCTACGGGATCGATGCCGCGGGAATCGAGGCTGTCGAGCGCCGTTTCGACGTCGTTGTGCTCGGAGGCGGACCTGCCGGCGTTTCGGCCGCGATCTACTCGGCCCGCAAAGGACTGAGCGTGGCCCTCGTGGCCGAGCGCATCGGCGGGCAGGTCAACGAGACGGTCGGTATCGAGAACCTGATTTCCGTTCCCGAAACGACCGGTCGCGAGCTGGTCGGTCGGCTCGCGGAGCATCTCGGCCGTTATCCGGTCGAGGTGTTCGAGCACCGTCGGGCCTCGAAGGTCGAGGTGGCGGACGGACTCAAGAGCGTGGCGACTGCGACCGGCGAGCGGTTCGTGGCTTCGGCGCTGATCGTCGCTACGGGCGCCCGCTGGCGACGCCTGAACGTGCCGGGCGAGCGGGAGTATACGGGGCGTGGAGTCGCTTTCTGTCCGCATTGCGACGGACCGTTCTACAAGGACCGTCCGGTCGCGGTTGTCGGAGGCGGCAACTCGGGCGTCGAGGCGGCCATCGATCTGGCCGGCATCTGCTCGCATGTGACCGTGCTGGAGTTCATGGATTCGCTGAAGGCCGACGTCGTGCTTCAGGACAAGTTGCGGAGCCTGCCGAACGTCGTGGTGTTCACTTCGGTGCAGACGACATCCGTCGAAGGCGACGGCTCGAAAGTGACCGCCGTGCGACTCAAGGACCGTGCGAGCGGCGAGGAGCGGACGATTCCGCTCGACGGCGTTTTCGTGCAGATCGGACTGTCGGCCAACAGCGACCTGTTCGACGACTTGCTGGAGCGGAACCGGGCCGGCGAGATCGTTATCGACGACTATTGCCGGACGGGCATTCCCGGCGTTTATGCGGCGGGCGATGTCTCGACGGTTCCCTACAAGCAGATCGTCGTGGCGATGGGAGAGGGAGCGAAAGCCGCTTTGTCGGCTTTCGACGACCGGGTTCGCGGCGTGATCGGGTAGAGAAGAGCCGCACGGAAAGTCCGCTTCTCGCTGGCGGGGCGAGCTCCCGGATGGAAAGATTGAGCATATCGGCTGTCGAGGAGTTGCACCCCCTCGATAGCCGATACGTTTTTCGAACGCTCCGGATTTCGGACGACGAGCGAGGAGACACCGGCGGGATATCTGACCGGAATTCTGAGAGAAGGGGCGTGGACGTTCTGCTCTTCCGGCCGTATGCTGCCTTTGTTTTCTTCAGGTTTGCACAGCCCGTCGAGCTGCGGCCGCATCTTCGGACACCGTATGTTTGGTGATGCTTTGGCGTGAATACGGTCTTTTCTGCGATTTTGTCGGGCGTCTGCCGGAGGCGCTTCGAGGAGGCTCGTGCTTTTGTGCGTATGCTTGCAGGAGGGCGTCGGCCGTTCGAACATGGGTTGTGGAAAGTTCGGGAAAGGGGCTATGCGCTCGTTCGGAGCGAATATCCGTTCATGTTGTAAAAGCAAGGCGTAAGGTAACAGGGTGTAGGGGATGCCGTATCGGAGTGCCTTGTGGTGCGGGACCGTGCAACGGTCGTAAATGCAGAAACGGGTTGTGATTTATATCGCAACCCGTTTCTCTGTGGAAGCACAGGGATTCGAACCCCGGACCCTCTGCTTGTAAGACAGAATTCGGCGATTTTTATCGATTTTTGTCTTATTTGATCTTTTTATGTAAAATACTGTATTTCAATGCAAATATAAGGGATATTGTTTGATTTTGTTTTTGTCTATTTCTGTTTATTTCGTATGTTTGTGTGTAAATTGTGTGCCGAAAACCAAAATTTACACACAGATGCAATACTCGAAAGACGGAATAACAGTCGCTGCGGTGCTCGATACGAGACACCCCAAAAAGAATGGCCTTTGTCCGGTCCGAATCCGGGTGACCTATCAACGTCAAAGGCAGTATTATCCTACCGGAAAGGATATGACCCCGGATGATTGGGACAAGTTGCCCGCTGCGAGGAGCCGGAATGTCGTTGCGCTCCGCGAAAGCATTGCCAATAGCTTCGATATAGTGCGGAAAAACGTTGAGGCGTTGGCCGCTGGCGGGTCATTTTCATTCGATGCCTTGAATAATCGTCTGAGAAAGGCGGGAACCGATACGATAAACACGGCTTTTCGGGCCAAAATAGCCGATTTGCGGGCCAATAATCGGGTCGGGAATATGCTTGTATACGATAATGTCCTGAAGGGCTTAGAACGCTATGCCGGCAATAATATCGGATTCGCTCGCGTCTCGGTCGATTGGGTTCGCAAATACGGGTTATTCTTGCATAACGAGGGCAAAACTCAGACTACTATCGCTATACATTTGCGGACGTTACGGGCGGTCCTCAACGATGCCAAAAGAGACGGGATAATCAGGGCTGCGCAATACCCGTTCGGGCGGGGACGGTACGAGATACAGGCCGGGGAAGGTCGGAAAATGGCCCTTACGCTGGAGCAGATCGGGAAGATCGCCCGATACGAGGACGGAAGCCGGGCAACTGCAAAATACCGTGATTATTGGCTGTTCTTGTATTTGTGCAATGGAATCAATGTCGCCGATTTCGTTAAGTTGAGGTACTGCGATATTGTCGGCGGGGAAATATGCTTCGTCCGTCAAAAGACGGAGCGGACGAGCCGGACGCGGAAAGAGATCCGGGCCGTCGTTTCGGAACCGATGCAGCGTATTATCGATTCATGGGGTAATCCCCCCACGCCGGACAGTTATATTTTTCCCGTGCTGGTCGGTAATGAATCGGCGCTGGTTCAAAAGCGCAAGACGCAGTACCTGACAAGAGCGATCAACAAACGAATGGCAGCCGTCGGCGAGAAACTGGGGATCGGTCACATATCGACCTACACGGCCCGGCATTCGTTCGCTACGGTATTGAAGCGCTCGGGGGCAAACATTGCCTATATATCGGAATCGCTGGGGCATTCCGACTTAAAGACGACGGAAAACTACCTCGCATCCTTTGAGAGGGAGGAACGCGAAAAGAATGCGAAATTATTGACTGAATTTTAGCGTTACACCGCGGATATTCGCTCGCCATTTCGGCGGGCTTTTTTATTGCATTTCTCAACGCCACATCCGCCCTTGCCCCTAAAAAAAGAACGAATACAAAAAAAGATATTGGAAAATAGGTTAATGTAAATGCATTATATGCAGTATGTATAATGTGATTGTTTGTAATTTGTTGGTAATTTTTGGCTTTCTGCCGGGAAATTTAGGCTCCCAATTCTATGTGACAGTGAGAGGCACAGGCAAGCCCCAGTCGCAGGGCACGCAATTGCCAGTGCGTTAAAACCAAAAAATAGTAAAAAATCTCACTATGGAAATCAACGATTTTGCCCCTTTCGCGGCTTTGTCGATAGGACAAGCGAAAGAAATTATTGCGGGCATTGTACACGATGCGATTTCGGATGCCAAGCAAAAAGCACAACCGACACAGGAATCACAGGCGGAAGTAATGAACATCGACGACGCTGTCGTGTTTCTGAAAGAAAACGGTTTGCCAATAACGAAAAAGTCGTTATACGGAAAGACCTTTTCCGGGACAATACCTTTTAAGCGTATCGGCAAACGCCTTGTGTTTTCCCGTAAGGAGCTTTTGCAATGGATCGAAAGTCGGACCTATCGGCCGCATTCGCAATCGGACGAAGCGTTGAGGCTGGCAGAAAGTGCACGTAAAAAGTAGGAGGGCCGGCGATGAATGACAAAAGAGAAGCCGTCCGGATGGACGGCCCCGCAACATCTAAAGGGATTCAGTATCCACTGCTGTAAAAATAGTCAAATTTCTTTGGCTTTCCACCAGCGCCGCGTATTTAATTTGCTATCCGACGGAATCCCGCGTACAATAGCCGACATTTCCGCCGATCTTCGCCTGTCAGACCCTCGGAGCGTTATTCGTGATCTGCGTCACAAAGGGGTAGTCGTTTCGGATTTTTGGGTAAAATCGGAGCACGGCAGTCGCTATAAGCGATATTTTATCGAGCCGAGCGAGCCCCGTATTGCAGGAAGGGGGGGCGTAATGAGTAAGCGCGATACGTTCTATTTTCCCCATGAATACAACGCAAAAGACGATCCCAAATGCGAGCGTCTTATTTGGGAGATGGGGATGGAAGGTTACGGGATGTTTTGGACGCTGCTCGAAGTATTGCGGGCGCAACCCGATTACACGTACCCGGTTGCCAACATCTCGATAATCGCACGGAAACGGACGAAATTTCAAATGAAATTCGCGATGCGTGCGTTCCCCGCAAAAGGAGATTATCGAAAATAAGGCAATGGGTCCGGAATACTGTTTCTCCCTTGTGGAAACGCTGGTAGATGAGTTACGGAAGCGCAAGGCGAACATCGCGGAAAACCGTTCGGATCGGTATGCTATCGGCTGCTCGTTGGCCTCGGAGTTGAAAGAGCGCGGGCAGGCATTTTTTCACACGGTTTCGTCTCTGTCTGCGAAATACGATGCAAGGGAATGCGACAGACAATACGATCGATGCCTGATCCATTGTGACCGATACACATTGGACACGTTTTTCCGGTATTGCAAAGAGGCTTGGTTGAGGTGGTAACCAGTACAAGGGCAGGGGCGGCCGGTGAATATCGACGGGTAAAACCGGAGTTTCCGAGTTTTCCGAGGCCATTAAAAATGCGGAATTTGCGGAACATTAAAAAAAAGCCGATCTCGCCGATGCTATGAAAATATATTACTGGCGTTATTTTCCCTTTTCCGAACGTTTGAACCCTATCGGATTTGCGGGCTTGCGGGCCTGTGGAACTTTGACCGATAATGCGGCGATAGCTTGGTAAATATTATCCAACTCTTTCCGCATATCCTCGGACAGATCGCTGACCGCCTCGGCATTCTCGGCATCTGCCCTCTCCAGCAGGGCCAGTTTCGCCCGAATTTCGGCCAGTTCCGCCGTTATCTGCGTCGTGGTGGTAATGTAGTTCCGCATTGCTACAAACGCTCGCATTATGGCTATACTTGTCTGAATGGCAATAGGGCTTTTAAGAACGGCAGAAAGCATAGATACTCCTTGTTCAATAAAAGCGTATGGATTACGCCGTAATCCCATCGTGATAGAATTGGTTATCACAATTTGTGATTTCCAATCTTCCGTTTCCTGATCTGTTAACTGAAACATGAAATCGGACGGAAAGCGTTCGATATTACGCTTTACCGCTTGATTGAGGGCGCTCGTCGTTACTTGGTAAAGTTCTGCCAAATCACGATCCAGCATCACCCGTTGGCCTCGTAGCTCTTACTTTGGATAGTAGTTAGTTCCATAATGGTGTCTCTTTTGTTAATCCCAGTCATACCAGACATCTCTCAGGGGCCCGGCGGTTATATTTGTCACTTCCGGCTGTTTTTCGAGCCAATCGATAACGTTTTGTCGTTGTTCCGGCGTAACGGTTCCCCGTCCGATATAGGTTACGAAGCCACTGAAATAATCACCGATACCACCGATGCATTCAATATTTAGGTTACTAAGAAATTTATCATAACGGTCAAAGAATTGGGAAAAAAATTCTTCATTCGCTTTATAATCACCAGTATAATAGAATTCGAGATTGAATCCCAATTCTTTAAACTCTCCTTTGTGCAGCTTCTTGCGTAATCGCTTTTTCATCAATATACTCCTTCCATATTTTGATGTTGTCTCTGCCGTAATGACAAGAAACGACATTTACATCATGCCTCGTACCCCTCGTAGTAATACGATTGTTCGATTCCCTTGAAAATAACCTCCCGATCCTCCGTGCGGTCGGTCAACGCTCCGCCGAGCAACGTGCGCAGTTCCAAATCGTTTATCGGGCTACGTTCCATTGCCTGCAAATATAGGTCTTTGTCCACCTTGCGCCAGTCTACGACTTGCCCGATTCGCTTTTTCAGCATCATATCGAGCCATATCCGGGTGGCTCGTCCGTTCCCTTCCATAAACGGGTGGGCGATGTTCATTTCGACGTATTTCGCTATTATCTCTTCAAATGTCGTTTCCGGCATTCGCTCGATAACCGGTAATATCGCATCGAGGTATAGGGCATTGGCAAAGCGAAATCCGCCTTTCGATATGTTGATAGTACGCACCTTTCCGGCAAAGTCATACAGACCACCGAACAAATACCGGTGTATGTCCTGCAATCCCTTGACCGTTCCCACCTCGATACGGTCTATATTGCCACTCTCAAACAGAGACCGCGCCTTGTTGAGGCTGTGCGCGTCTATGGTGTACGTTTTGTTCATCATAGCTATAATGCCGCAACCGTTTTGCGTGTTTGGTCGAGAACCGCAGAAAGGCCGGAATCACGGCGAGCGGTCTGTATATTATAGTCGGATTGCAAACCTATCCACAGATTGGCGGTTATCCCGGTTGCTGCCTCGATTTTTAATGCCGTATCGTTTGTTATCGGCCGGTGCCCGTTGATAATCTCGTTAAAGGCCGTGTAAGGCATTCCGGTAATACCGACGAATTTCCGTTGTGATACGCCCTGCGCCTGCAATTCGTCTTTAATCATTTCGCCCGGATGAATCGGGGTTGCCGGAATCAACTCACGCAGTGCGCAAATCCTTGTTGTCGTTTCCATATTTACCCCGTTATCCGTGTATTTGAGCCAATTCCCGTCCTATTTGCCGCAAAGTATTCAATATCTCTTCCGTGCGTTTCTCCGACGGCTTTTTCGTTCCGTAAATATATTTAGATAGTAGGCTTTTGTGAATACCGATTGTGCGGGCGATTTCCGATACGTTCAATTGCGGAAACCGGCGGAACACATCTCCGATTACATTGTTTGCGTTAGGGTTCTCCATAATCTACATATACTTAATTTACTGAGCCGTCCCGATGTCGTAGAGAAATTCAGGTGCGAAATCTGCTCCGTTCGCCCATTCGATAGTCTCACGAGTGAGCCCGTATTGTATAAACTTGCATTTATCGAGCAGCTCGCCGAAAACTTCACCCGACAAATAGGGCTTCAAGTCGCACACCCGCTTTTCGTCATTATTAAACGTCAATGCCAGCGTATAATCTCCAAGATAATCTACATCCGTAATCCTCAACATAACTGCGCTATTTTAATGGTTCTACCGTCCCGATCTTTTCGCCTTTTACGGCTTTCTCCCATAGCGACAACAATTCCGCTTCGTGCTCATCGATCCACTTATTTACAAGGGCAATAACCTTTGCAGGGGCTTTGCCGTCTACAACTCGATCAATAATCCGAATATGGCAAACGTATTCGCCGTATGTGAAATGAATATGCGGCGGATTGTGGTCTCGCCAATATAGGTATAATATTATACCGTAAAATCTGCATATTTCAGGCATATTATTAATCGTTACGGTTTTTTATCTACTGTAAATGTAAGTCTAAAAATTTAGACCTGCAAATAAAGATGAATATATTTCGCTACGTTCCGATAAATTTAATGAATAGCATACTGTCAAACAGTAAGGAACGAGAAATACCTTCACAAAAGGTGAAGAAGAAAGCAAGGACGCTCCCCTGTCTGTATTCATGTCGCCGTAATGCCCGGAATTCACGAGAGGGTTTGCGACAGACGGAGTTTCTCTCTTTGGGTGGTATCGGTATTGCTCATGGAAATTCGAAGGCTTAAATCGGCTGAAAAAGGCTTTCCGAAAATTCGGCTCGTCGAAGCCTCAACTTTGAACATCAGTCGGGGTGTAGTCGGGACCTTTTTCTTTTTTTTGCGCAACTTTTTTCTTTTTGGAGGAATGGATTCATAGGGGTGTCAAAGGTATCCCTGTTCAAGTTGGTATGATATGGTGGGAGACTCCACGGTGGCAGATGCCATCCTCGACCGCATTGTTCACTCGGCCCACACCGTTGAACTCTCCGGCGAGAGCATGCGCAAGACTAGAAAAGGCTAAACTAACTAAAAAACAAAATAATTTTGCCCCCCCCTCTGCCAAGACCTTTTATGGGGTCCACCTTACTTTACCTATGGGATCAAATCTCGTTCGCCCAAAGGGAGCAATCAGCCGCGACTTTTCCAATATAAGCGCAAGCATGGCATACTCTCATTGAAGATGTCTTATGCGACTTTATTCACTTTTAAAGATTATATCGTCCTGGGGGGAATCGACGAATTCGAATCTCAAGGTTCGTTCCAGCCCTTCTTCCAACGTGTAAGGAGCTTTAAACCCGGAAGCGTGAGCCTTCGCTGCATCGAACCTGGTCGTCGCACAGAACTTCTTAACCCGAACGCTGCTGACGGACAGTTTCTTTCCCGTTAGCCGGGCCAGCAAATCGAAACCGTATCCGCCGCACATTCCCAGCCAATACGGGAGATGGGTCGAGGGAATAGGTTTCCCGAGTACATTGCCGACATGCGACACGAGTTCGTTCATATCGAAATCCGGCTTGTCGACGTAATTGTACACATTATACCCGGTTGGTTTTTGTTCTATCAGGAATCGGATAAAAGAGACGATATTACCCACATAAGCCATTGACTTTTTATTCTTTCCTTTGCCTACCATAAGGAATTTTCCTCCGGAAATTTGTTTCAATAAATTATAGACATTCCCCCGGTTGCGTTCTCCGAAAATTACGGTCGGTCTCAGGATATTGATATTCCAGTCGGGATGCGTTTCATACCATTGCCGAAGGACCTGTTCCGCCTGCCATTTGCTTTTGCCGTAATGGTTGAAAGGATCGGCCGGGTGATTCTCGTCCGGACTCTTTTTGTTGAGTCCGTACACGGCGACCGAACTGGTAAAAACGATCCGTTTTACGCCATTGGTTTCCATTGCTTCGAGCACATTACGCATTCCGCCCACGTTGACATCGTAATAAAGCGACACGGGAGATACATCGTCACGATGCTCGGCAGCCAGTAACACGACAAGATCGGCTCCCGCTAAATGACGTGACACGGATGTCTGATCCCGTACATCTCCGGTTACAGTTATGTCATTATGAAAATGACTTTCTCGTTTGTCGATATTCCGTATTTGATACTCGTCTTTGAGCAATTCGATGAGACGGGTTCCCACAAAACCGCTGCCACCGATTAAAGTAATATTAGTCATTGCAATTTAACTCTTTTAATAATTGTTTATTGATTTTTCTGCGACGGACATCGAAAAACCATCCCCATTTATTGAAATATCTTACCATATTGACCATGTGGATTCTCAACATCCGCAGATCAGTTTTCGATGCTGCTGCATGGGCGTGAACAATCGATGCTTTCGGATAAAAAATTGTTTTATACCGTTCGTGTATGCGTCGCGTAATGTCAATGTCCTCGGGGTACATAAAAAAACGTTCATCAAATAAACCGATTTCCTGTAAGGCTGACATCCGGAAAAACATGAAACACCCCGAAAGATAAGGGACATTCATTGGTTTATCATATCCAGTAAACTGAAGTTGGAATTTACGAAGACGCTTACGAGTCAATCGTCCCGGTAAAAAACGTTTGAAGATTAAATCCATTGGTGTCGGCACCATTTTACATAAATACTGAAGCCTTCCATCGGGATAGAAAACTTTAGGCATGATTTGTCCTACATCCTCATTGGCTTCCATATAAGACATAAGTAATTCGATTGTTCCCTGCGAAAACCGGATGTCCGGATTCAGAACGATGTGATATTTCGCACCCAGTTCCATCGCTTCTCGGATAGCGAGATTATGGGCTCCGCCGTAACCGATATTGGCGTTGTGGATGTACCGGATTTTCGGAGATCGTCTCTCCAGAATACGCAGGGCGTCGTTACGGGAATTGTCGATGATGTAGAGTTTGTCGATAGGACTCTGAAGGGCGCAATCCAATACGGCGCTTATCTCCGGAAGCGAAGTATGATAGGTAACAACAGAAGCGGTAAGCATACGAAAAAGGTTTAAATAACTACGAAATAACGTCGATAAATTGGCGCATGGATTTCTCCATGGAGAATCGTGATGCCGTTCGCTTTCCATTTTGGACCAATGTCGCTTGAAGAGATGGATTGCTTAACATGAGGAGCATTGTAGTTTTAATTATTAAGAATAGGCAATAGTCACCTTTTTCATCAAAGCCTTGCTTATGCCCATCGGCCTTGTCTTTGAATATCGCCATATGTTTTTAGTTAAATATTTGTTTTTTATTATTTAAGTGTTTGTATAAATAGTATAGAGGGCGCATAAAGACACAGAACAGCACAAACGGAAGTTTTAATACTATTGCTTGTCGTGAAGAAACAGGCAGGGAAGCCAAACGACCTACGCATAACTGTCGATAATAACTGGCAGCTTCTTCTCTATTGCCCGAATAGTGTAATAGAAGCAATGCGGTATTCAACCTGCTAAAGTCTATCATGTATGCAAACTCTTTTGTATACTTGCGGCTTATTATACCCTGCTCCCAGTCGTCTACCAATTTATTCAAAATGGAGAGCAGACTTTCTATCTTTTGAGAATTGCTTCTTGAGACAGTAATGGAGTTCTTACGTATCTTATACAGGTAGGTTCTCTCTCTTATCCATGCCACTTTATCCGTGTGCAGGCACAAGTTGTACGACCATAGAATGTCTTCGAATATCAATCCTTCTTGAAAAGAAAGTGCATGACTTGTCAAAAAATTCTTTAAATATAATTTGTTCCCAGCACTGACGTTCCACTTCTTTTTCAGGAAAGAGGAAAGCAGGTCATCCGAAATACAATCGTCCGAAATATCCTTGATATGAATGGATTTCGAACCGATTAATTTCATATTGGCTATTGTGAAATCAGCAGATGACTGAGTAATGACCATATAATGCCGCTCAATGCAGTCAGGCGTAAGCTCATCGTCGCTGTCCATGAAAAATACGTAACGGCCTGCAGCAGCAGTTATGCCCGTGTTTCGGGCGGCAGAGAGGCCTCTGTTCCTATCGTGACTCACAATGCGGACATCTTGCCTGCGGGGGTGTCCGTCGACAATGCTACAGGCTATTTCCATGCTGTGATCCGTGCCGCAATCGTCCACCAGAATGTACTCTATGCTGCCAAAAGTCTGTCCAAGAGCCGACAGCAGCGACTCCCGGATGTAGTTTTCCACGTTATACACCGGGATGATGAGGGATACTTGATACTCGTTCATAAATGAATATATTAAGTTGTGGGAGACAGCTTGAACCGAATCCTGTATTTCTTGAAATGCTTTATCGTCCAGAAAAGGAAGGTAAGAATCAGTAAGGGATATAGCCCCTGTACGTAGCCGGCCAGCAGATCGCCTCGGATGAAACTGAATGACATTTGGAAGAACAGAAGACTGAACAACAGAGCTAACGGGGTGGCGCAAGTCAGCAGGTGATAATACATCTTGGCGCAGAAACCGGAATAGATGCCAAACAGTAGTGCATAGAATACCACTCCGAACAGCCCTCCGTTGGCCCAGCCTTCGCCCGCAAGCCCGGCTGCCCAGCCCACCGCTCCGTGATAGACGAGGTTTTCGGGGTGGTTTAGATTCGTGCCTCCCATCTTTACTTCATTGAAGACATAGCCGAAAGATACTTTCTTCTGTGGCATCAGCACACGTGGGATGGGGGCCAATACCAGCGTCTCCAACGTGTAGAATGGAGAAAGAAAATCGACTCGGTTGCCGAACTCTGTGTAACAGCGTTGTACGTCCTCTAACAACATTTCTCCCTCGCCCTGCGAGTAGGAGTCGGAGGCATCGCCCATGTTCAATTCAGAAACAGCGGAGTACACATCTTCTATCTCGTCGAAGTCGATGTTTCTGATGACGGTGAGTGTCAGAATCAGGAAGACCGAGATGCAGCCTATAGCCACATACTCCCTGACCTTGCCCCGTATGGACATCCCTTTCTGGAAGGTGAACGAAAAGAAGTCTGCCATAACTAGCATCATGAACGGAGCCACGGCAGCACCCCGGCTGCCTTTTGGCACAGCTATCAACACCAGCAGCAGTACCGTGAGGCCGAACAGCACAGAGCGGTGGTGAAGCTTGTTCAAATAGAAACGGAACACGAAGACAAAGACCACCAGTGCCTTGAACAGGAAGCCTTGTATGGTGTGCAGGATGGTAGGAAAGTCATCGGCAGTGGGCTTGGCGTAGAAGCGTATCAGGGCACTCTCCAGCGAACCGTAGAGCAGGGTGTTGAGCCAAAGATCGAACGCACAATAGAACACCGTAACCCAAAAGTAGGTTGCTACGGCACGGGGTGACACGAATATGCGGTCGTCTGTCAGCACACAGCGTGACAGACCACTATAGAAGCGTTCTATCCGCCCGGCCCGCAGCCGCTTGCCGAAAGCATAGCCCATGAGGAATACACAGAGGGAAATCAATAGCAGAATATCCACATCAAGCATGAGGTCTAACCGTTCATAGAAACTGAAGAATTGAAAGTGACGCAGTAGAATCATGCACAGGGGCATGGTGACTAGCGCGTACAGCCTGAACTTGCAACGAAATACGAGGGCAGCGAACAGCAGGATACAGACCGCCCCGCTCAGGGTGATGTTCATCGTTCGACAGGCCTTTCTTCCAGCACCTCGTTAATTAGCCTCTTGATATCCACCGAGTTGTAGTAGGCCTTTGCACAGGCTGAGTAACGGTCGTAATGGTCGTATATGTGCTCTATAGTGTGGCGGATCGCCGCAGGGGACATGGGCGATGGCACCACCTCGCCGCAGCCATACTGCATGAAAAGGTAGTAGAGGCCGGGGATGTCATTGGAGATCATGGGCACACCGTATCGAGCATATTCGAATATCTTGTTCGGGGCACAGTAGAGGGGGTTGATGACAGCGGCGAGGCTCGATGGGTCGGGGAAATAAGAAAGTACGCCGATGGAAGCCAGTCGCGTGACCTGCAAATGATGGGGAGGGCGGATGAAAGGGACGAAGAGCACGCGCTCCGAAGCGTAGCGACTGCGCAGATCGTCGTAGTAGTCCGACCCGCGTCCCATGGCCACCAGCACGTATTCAGATGGCATGGAGCGGACGGCCTCGCAAAACTCTTCGAGCCGCCGCTCGCAGCTGAGGAATACGCCTTGATAAAGTATAACGCGCTTGCCAGCCAGACGGGGCAGCAGGTCGTCCAACGTCTGTTGCACGTCCGTCGGCAGAGGGATGTCATCGTCTGTGCCAGGCACATAAAGCTTGTTGGGCAGCACGGCGGGCAGACGGTCGAGGGCGAACACACCGCGTGTCAGCTGGGCGCGGTTATACTCGCAACACACCACCCGGTGGACCTTGCGTACGGCACGGGCAAGGTTGAGCGAGGGACTGAGCAGGCGGTACTTCCAGTCGGCCACGGGGTGGGTGAACTCCAGCGGATGGAAGATGACGCGGTGGTGGTCTGTCAGGCGGTGGAGCAGGCAGAGCGTCTCGCTGTGGAACAGCCACACGCGGCTCTGTGATCCGGCACCCAACATGCGCAGATACTTATATACTTGACGGCGGAAACGCAGCTTCTCCGCCAATTTGCGCCACAGGGGAGCATGATCCGAGAGTCGGACAACAGGGCAAAACGTCACGCCTGCCGCTTCGAGCCGACGGCGCCCCTCGTCGTCGGCATAGTTGCCTATGAACACCACCGGACGACCCGCCTCTGCGCAGACGTGAAGGATGGAGAGCACCGGCGGATAATACACTAAGTCGTCCTTTAGGACGAGGTAAAGAGTTTCTAGCATATTTCTGGGAAAATATTTTAACTTATTATAAAAATGGACTGCCTTGTCACAGAAAGGCTGTGCAAAAATCCGATAGCAATGGGCCGTTGTGTCTTGATGTGACAATTTATGTGCATGGACGCGCTTTATTTTCAATACGAAGGCTGCAGCTACCGTGAGCGTCAGAGCCAGTGCCAACTCCATTTCAGCTCAGGGAGCAGTGACATCAGGGAGAAGGAACCAAGCAGGAAGAATACTCGCGCTCCAACATTTCGCATATGGTTCCAATCGTTGCTCCGTGCCTGCAAAATGTGACAGTGACGATGGTGCACATGGACAGAACTTTCGTCAGTAAGATAAGACGGCTTGGCGATGGTGATTGAGAGAGTAAATTAAACTGTGTCAAACGAAAAAGTTCAATTTACTCTTTCCACCAATAGGGTCGAAGGCTATCTCGTCAAATCCGTAGAATCACGAAAAATAAAAATATTGCTTTTTGCTGACTGGGGACAAACCGCTCAACAACTCGCAATCCGATTCAGTGACCGTTTTTCTATTATGTAGATATGACAGAGATCGAAAAAAACGGCATCATATTTACGGGATGATTTTGGGATCATTCAAAATCCCGAAATCGTCCCGAATACAAACCTTGACACAGTTTGCTTTATGCTTCTGGTGATGTGAAAGTCATACCTGTACCTCCTTTTCCAAAAAGTCTGCTATGCGGCAGCAGGCAAGCCCGTCTCCATAGGGGTTCACGGCGTGGCTCATGGCCTCGTAGCGGGTGGGTTCGTTCAGCAGAGCAGAGACTTCGGTGACAATCTTGCCATAGTCCGTGCCCACTAATCGCACGGTACCCGCATCCAACGCTTCGGGACGCTCGGTGGTGTCGCGCATCACCAGCACGGGTTTGCCCAATCCGGGAGCCTCTTCCTGAATGCCACCACTGTCGGTCAATACAATGGTAGATTTTTCCATCAGATATACAAATGAGAGGTATTCTAGTGGCTCGATGAAAAACATGTTGCCCAAATTGGAAAGGCTCTCGCCAAACACTTCATGGATAGGTTTGCGCACATTAGGATTCAAGTGCATGGGGTAGACGAAATCCACCGCTGGGTGACGCTCTGCCAACGTCCGTATGGCGCGGCAGATGGAGAGGAAACCCTCGCCGAAGTTCTCGCGGCGGTGTCCGGTGATGAGCACTAATCTGCGCCCTCCGACAAGGCGGGCCACATCATAACCGGCTTGAGACAGGATGTCCTCCAGCTCTGCATCCAATGCCTTGTCGCCCTTGATTTTATCCTCCACCATGTAAAGGGCATCTATCACCGTGTTACCTGTCACCGTTATCCGCTCCGGCCTGACGTTTTCGGCCAGTAAGTTCCGCCTGCTCAATGGCGTGGGGGCGAAGTGATAGGTGGCAATGCGCCCAGTGAGCTGGCGGTTCATCTCTTCCGGCCAAGGGCTGTAGATGTCGTGCGTGCGCAGTCCCGCCTCCACGTGACCCACCGGGATTTGCCGGTAGAACGCGGCGAGAGCGGCAGTCGTAGAGGAAGTGGTGTCGCCATGTACCAACACCACGTTGGGGCGCACTTCTTCCAGCACGCCGCGCATCCCTGTGAGGATGCGGGCAGTCACGTCGTACAAATCCTGCCCCTGCCGCATGATGTCGAGGTCGTAATCGGGCCGGATGTCAAACAGGCGCAGCACTTGGTCCAGCATCTGGCGGTGCTGCCCCGTAATGCAAATGACGGTTTCAAACTTGTCGGGTCGTCTTCGGAACTCCTTTACCAAAGGTGCCATCTTGATGGCTTCAGGCCGTGTACCGAAGGCCAGCAGTATTTTTCTTTTCATTTTTGTATGATAGGATTGGTTTTCTTGCAGTCTCGGGGCTAACTTCCCCACCGAGGGCAGAAAGTCTAATCTATGACTACAAATTTCTGTGTATATAATGTATGAATCTTTTTTACCTTCCCTGTCTCCGTTTCACCCACTTGAGCAACGCCCCCAGCTTGGTTTGTGCAAGGAATACCCGCAGCCTTGTCAGATAGTAGTGGGGTGGGCGGAACTCCTTCCGAGCCACGCTTCTGTATCCCCGGCGGTGTATCATGTCATAGCAGTGGGGGCGGATGGCGGGCATCCGGGTAGGGCGCAGCAGATTGCCGTTCTCGGCGACAGCGTGCTCCACGCACGAGGGGCAGCTATGCAGGGTATTTTCCACCTCCTGCCACACGGCAGCTCCCTGCGGGCTGTTCAGCAACACGAGCGACACGCCCTTGTCCGTATCCATGTTCGGAAAGTACCTCTTCACTCCCCAATAGTCGGCCAGCGTGATGTCGCCCTGACGGGGGATCCGTGCGAACGGGCAGTGATAGCAACTGTATCGGTAGCCGAACGCCCGCATGAACTGGTAGAAGTAGGGGCTGAGGTCGTAACTGTACAAGCGGCGCACACCGCTCTTGTGCCGGGTTTGCGAGACGTAATTGTACGTCTCGCAAATCCCCCACCCTCCCATATCTCGGAATGAGTAGGAGGTTATTTCTCCCTGCTCTTTCTGCCTCAGATAGTCCAGATGCCAGTCGAACAGCTGCTGCGAGGGGGTACCATGGCACACCAAATCGGAGGTCACCAGCGTAGCGTACTCCTGCTGCAGGAAGGCTCTCAGACCTGCCACTTGGCAACCCGTGCCCGTGAAGTAGACCCAGCGGCCTGCCTTTAGGTGGGCGCGTATCTCTCGGAAAGTGCCGCGCAGGTCGCTTTGCAGGTATTTGGAACCGCGCAGCGGACGGAGTTCCTCTAAGGTCTCCGCCCCCGTGTGGCGCAGCCGGAAAAGTTCGTCGAAGGCCGCCCCGTACACGATGCCTCCCTGCCCGATAACCCAACGGCTGACAGCGTAGAACAGTCCGCCGCTGGAGCTCTGCACCTGCTGGTTTTCGTCTTTCACGTAGGAGGCGTACACCTGCGGCGCGGGGGTATTGGCGTAAGTCGGACGGTCGAAGGGGCACACCCTTTCGCACAGCCCGCACTCTATGCAGGCCGCCTTGTCTATCTCGGGGTAGAGGAAGCCTTCCTCGTCGGATCGCATGGTGATGCACCGCTTGGGGCAGGCGGCGAAGCAAGCTGTGCATCCGCAGCATTCTGCTTTATCAAGTGTCTTGAAGTACATGGATCAGTCGTTTAATGCCTGTTCCAGAAAGGTGTGTGCCTTCCGGCGTTCCGTCTCCAGTACGGCGTTCACCGGGGCGTAGTCTATGGCCACGTCCGCCTTGCTGTCCGATATGATCTCATCGGCACCCAGCAGGCGGCCTTCCAGACCGCACAGTTCCAGCAGACTGGCAATGCGCGTGCCGAACCCGGAGGGCAGGTAAACGGAGAATTGCCTGTTCAGGTTGACGGAAAAGGCCGTGCCGTGAAACGAGTTGGTCACCACGTAGTCGGCGTGGCCCATCAGAGAGAGGAAGTCGCCAGGACTGGAGAAGTAGAACGTCCGGTCGGCCAAACGGTCGGGCAACAGATGCCAAGAGAAGGAAACCACCTTCAGCCGTCTCCTTTCAGAAATACGCCGTATAGTACGGTATATCAATGTCTTATTGTGTACATTATAGGGCAGATAGACAAGGAGGTAAGGCTCCTTCACGAGGCGGGCGGACATGTACCGCAGCCAGTCGTCCGAAGTGAGCATGAAGGTGGGATCGAGTAGGTGCGCCGCCTCGTAGCCCATGCCTTCTATCAACCGCTTGGCACTTGTCTCGCGCACGGAGATAGCCTTATAGCTGCCCAACATCCGCTTCACCTCCGCGTATTCGTCCGCCTCTAGTCTCTCCCGCCCGATAGAGGCAGCGTAGGCTATCTTCCGTGTGCCGTCGGGGAAGCCGTCGAAATAGTAATGCCTGTCCAACCCCTCGTTGTGCAGGCTGTTCCATACTTGGTCGGAGCCGGTGACGTAGACATCTGCCTTGGGGCAGACGGCGGCGAAGTCGTCCTCTGCGTGGATGGGCCGGGAGAAGGTGACGTGGCGCGACAGGAACGAGTGGTAGATGTACCGATTGGCCGCCTCCACAAAGAGCAGCAGGGGCAGCTTGAGGACGGACGTGGCAGATCGCAGGCCACGCCGGAAGAACCGCTTCCAAGTGTAGCGGGCGGGGATGTAATCCACCACCCGCGTCTTGCAGCCGTGCCTCTTCAGCATCTCCACTGTCGCTATGGTTTGTAGGTTGGAACCGAAGTTAGCGCCGAAGTGGATGGTGAGAAGGGATACTTTCTTCATCTGGTATTTATTTCCGTTTTAACAATTTGCACAGGTGTGTGAGGTCACCCCAGCAGTCCCTGTTTAGCAGGGCGACGGCTCCAAGCACACATAGCAGGAGCAAGGAGTTGAGCCAGAGGCAGGGGATGACTTCGTAGACAAGAATATACAGGCAGACCAGTGACAGCACCTGCAGGTAAAGCCCCCATCGCGCTATGGGGCTGTATTTCCACGTTACCTTTGCCCTCAGCAGGAAGGTCAGGACGTAAGAGGCGAGTATGGCGGATGTCGCTCCCCAGAGTCCCCAGCGGGGTATTAACAGGAAGTTCAGCGCGAGGCACAGCAGGCCGCCCCAGAAGCTGGTAGTAAAGTAGTGGCGGCTCTCCTTCGTGGCCGCGAAGTTGGTGCCCGCAAAGCCTGCCAAGTTGGAGAAGACGACGGACAGTGACAGCACCGGCACGTATTGCCACGCCTCATGATAGTCCGCCGTAGTCATCAACCCGATGAGCGGGCGGCTGAGGAACGTGATGCCCAGCACGAACAGTACAAAGACAAGGAATTGCACGCGGAACACCTTGTTATAAAACTCCCGGTAGCCCGGCTTTCCGAATTCTTCGAGGACGGAAATCTGCCATGAGTAGGTGAAGACGGTGTACAACATGCTTATGAGCAATGGGAACTTGTTGGCCACAGCAAAGATGCCTATGGCCTCTATCCCCGAATAGTGCTCCAGAATGGGACGGTTCATAGTGCTGGACACCCACCACATGATACCGTTGGGCATCATCGGGATGGAATAGCGCAGCATCTCTCTCAATTTTGGCCACGACAACCGGGCAAGGGAGAAATAGGTGTGTTCCCGGGCAGCCGCCACGGAGTAGAGGGCGGCCGCGAAGTAAGAGACAATGATGGAGTAGATGTAGCCATGAAGCCCCCACAGGGGCAGAGTGACCAGCGAGGTGAGCACGATGGTCAGGGTGAGGACCACCCCTGAGAAGACGTAGACGTTTACCCTTTCTATGCTGCGGGCGAACTGCTGGGTGTAGCTCTGGAAGAAAGTGGCGCACAGCATGAGGAAGATGCTGAGGTTGTATTCGGTGAATATGCCCTCGTAGGAGATCGTCCGCAGCACAAGAACCACTACGGCGAACAGTACGCCGGTAAGGGCGAGGGCACCGGCGGAGAAGAGCAGCCCTGAAGTGAAGTAAGTCTGCTGCATGGCAAACGTCTGCCCCTTGGGAAACACGAAGATGGCCTCGGTGAGCGTGCAGGTACATAGGCCGACCAACAACTGTACGTACACCTGTATGAGATCCACCGTGCCGTAGTCTACCACGGAGAGGAATGAGGTGTAAAAGGGTAGCATGAGGAAGGAGAGCGACTTGCTTCCTATGTTACCCAAGAACATAAGCAGAGTGTTCTTGCCCAAACGACGGTACTTTCCCATTAGTCAACGGACTGAATGTGCCAAGCAGAGGCTGGAGCGCCCAACGCGCTTCAGCTCTGCCGCGTTGGCTATTATTTTATATTCACTATCCTTGTGCTAATCGCTACCGAATGGAAGGTGAGTTATACGGACTGAGGGTAACGGTTGTATTGAGCGCTGAGATACGATATCGAAGAAGGGGGACGAGAGAAAATCGGATACAATCCCGAAGGCCTGAAGAACAAAATTTCATATGCTTTCCCCAAATCATTCAACTGTCTTTATGTAAGTTATTTGATACGGTAAAAATCGAAGCGCTGAACGAAAAATAGAACCGTTGCTAAATTGTTACCTTATTTCCCGTTTGTTCGTGAGTATTGAAAATAACTGACACAAAAAAGAATGATTGCAGAAAATATATAAATCAACAGAAGAGAAAATATTTCCCTCCCCTATAGGCGATCACACTAGTGATAATTCTGCAGAATAATTACACGACGATCGTTCATATAGTGATAAATTTAAACCTTTTGTTCTTCAACAAAAGCGCATTAGGAACAAGATTGATTGTTTTCCAAAAATAACTGAATGCAAAGTGGCCGATAGCAAATGATCATATCTTCACTTCCAACACACGTAGCAAGAACGAGGGACAGGAAATATAAAATCAAGATCAACAACAATCCCTCACCGTAAAAGAGAAAATATCATCATAATCTCTGTCATTCGATGTTTTATCTTGAATAATGGCAGCAGCAAGACCGAAATCACTTACCAGTGTAAAAAATTGGCAAATACTTAATGCTATCGTTTCGAAATCAGCCGGAACCAATAATCGAGCAAGAATAGCCTACACTGATACAGAAACGAGAATCCCGGAATACTTGCCAATTGCAGTAAAAAATGCACCGGAAATTACTTTTTTCAAAGACGATATCTATATCGATTCTGATACATCTCCTCGTAGTATTTTGCATACTCCCCCGAGGTCACGTTATCGATCCACTTTTGGTTA
>JFBN01011845.1_pt1 | contig 21707 bp, 21 predicted proteins | sample 768741 | NCBI WGS metagenome assembly JFBN01 (sample SAMN01983846, study PRJNA193217) | chicken gut metagenome | biome: terrestrial biome; isolation source: ceca of Broiler chicken | host: Gallus gallus | place: United Kingdom: England | collected 2010-09-07
GTTCCGTCCGACGTAAATTGCCGCTTTTGTGTGCGGATTTGCCTTTGCGCTTGTTTGTGATGTTTTAGCACTTTCTTGTTTTATTGTCTCTCCCTCCGGCTTTTGCCTAAGGCAAAAGCCACCTCCCTCGTCAAAGGGAGGAACGGGAGCCGTTCGTTTCGGCGAATGCAATCGGCAGAGGAAGAAAACGGAAGTGCCGATTCATCACACAATAGCAAAGCGCTGTATCCGTCCCAAATTCTGATCGGATACAGCGCCGCCGTGTGTTTGCTATGAAGTTCTCCCCGCTCTACCCTCTTTAGAAAAATTGTATATATTTTTCAATACAAATCTATCATTTTTATTGATTTATGTCAATAAGGATCGAGCGTTAATTTTTGAAATTGTGATATTTGTAACATTGCACATGGTGATAAGAAGTCGTGCGAAATGTCCGGTGCAGCTTTCACAAAAAATTGCAGATATGCGTGCGGCAAGCGGAGCCGCTTTGTTTTCGATGCGCATCTATGCACGCTTACTTTTTCAAAATTCAAACGCTTTTGAGGTAAAGACTTGCGGGGGAGACCGTCGAATGATACAAGATTCCATGCTTTCATTGCTCTTAAAAGATCCGCTTTTGCCGCACTCAAGGGCTCATTCCTATAAAATAGAAGGTTTAAAATTGAAAGGAGCGCAGGATGCCGAAAGCTTACGGAGAAATGTTTGACCGCGCGGTGCTGACGTATGAAGCCATGCGGCCGGGGTATCCGGCAGCGGTATACAACGATATTTTTCGGTATCGGCCGATCGACGGGACGAGCCGCGTTGTGGAAGTCGGCATCGGCACGGGGCAGGCGACCCTGCCGGTTTTGGAAACGGGGTGCACACTTACTGCAGTAGAACCCGGCGCGAATTTTGCCGGCATGTGCCGCGAGAAATTTCGCGCGTATCCGCGTTTTTCTGTCGTTGTCGACAAATTCGAGAATTTTTTGTGTGCGGACGACAATTTGGATCTGGTGTATTCCGCCACGGCGTTCCACTGGATCGACGAGGAAGTCGGGTATTTGAAAGTTCGGCGGATGCTCAAACGCGGCGGGGCGTTCGCACGCTTTGCCAACCATCCGTTTCCCGCGAAGGATGAGCAGCTGTTTGAAGCTCTGCAAAATATTTATAAAGCATACAGGCCCGACGCCTATACCCCGCCTGTCGAATATACGAGCGAGTGTGCGAAGCGCTGTGCCCTGCTCGCAGAGCAATACGGGTTTTGCGATGTGACCTATCAAATCTATTCGCGGACGCGGACGCGCACATCTGCGGATTATGTTGCGTTGTTAAGCACCTATTCGGACAATCTCGCGATGGAAGAGGACGTTCGCCGCTGTTTCTTTGCGGAAATCCAAGCGGCGATCGACGCGCACGGCGGCAGGATCACGATATTCGACACCATAGATTTACAGCTCGCAAGGAAGCCGTGAGCATCTTATTTAAAAAACGGATAAACACCCACACAACGAACGGCAGGCGCAAAATGCGTCTGCCGTTCATTATATCCTTTGTATGGGTTCGGCTTTTCCATTTGTCTAAGGCAAATAAAAAGCTTGCGTCACGCGGTCGGCAGGTACAAGGTCTGCCCCGGCCGGATCTGATCGCTTGTCAATCCGTTTAGGGACATAATCTCGCGGTAACGTGTACCGCTGCCGAGCTGCTTGCTTGCGATTTCCCAAAGGGAGTCCCCGCGCTGCACGGTATAGGGCTGCAATTCATACCAAATCTCAAGCTGCATGCCCGGATGAATGACGTCGCTTGTAAGGTTGTTGAACGCCATAAGCTCGCGGTAGCGCGTGCCGCTGCCGAGATACTGCTGCGCGATCTTCCAAAGCGAATCCCCGCGCTGTACGGTGTGCACCCGCAGTTCGATCGGAAGTCTTAACCGCATGCCCGGCTGAATAACGTCGCTCGTAAGATCGTTGAGCGCCATGATCTCGCGGTAGCGTGTGCCGCTGCCGAGATACTGCTGTGCGATCTTCCAAAGCGAATCACCCGTGCGCACCTCGTGGACAACAAAGCTCGCGTCCGCAGACGGGGTGCTTTCCTCCGTGTCGGGCGGCGTTGTTTCGCCTGTGGGCGGGATGACGGGCGGCGTACTGTCCGTGGTCGGCGGTGTGACCGTCCCTCCCTCCCCTGCGGTCGGCGGAGCGGTGGGTTCTTCATCGTCTGTCTCCGGTGGGGTGGTGGGTTCCTCATCTCCCTCGGTGGTTGGCGGGGTGGTGGGGTTCTCCTCTGCGGCGGGGGGATTTGTCACATCCTCCACAGGCAAATCGGGATCGGACGGCGGTACAGGCGTGGTATCCTCCGCCGCATTTTCGCCGTTGATCCAATCCTCATAGCTTTCCCAGACCGAAGGATCCTCCTGCCCGAGCGCCCAGACGCCCGCACCTTTTAAGTCGTATTTTTCGATCAGGCTGAGTTTTTCCTGATAGGATTCGTCATTTTCATACCAAACGACATATCTGCCGGGCGACAGCACAAAGTCGCCGCCGACGACAAACTCGCCGCTTTCCTCTGTAACCGTGAATTCCGCGCGGACAGACTGCGTTTCTTCATCGTAGGTGATCGTAGATTCGCAGTTTTCCAAAATCCTTTGGATCGTCTTGCTGCTTGTGCCCTTGCCTACGATGCGGTCGTTGTCCAGGCTCCAAACCCGTCCGAAAAACGGGATGCCCACCACGATCTTGTCGGCGGGGACACGCTCGAGCGCATACAGAATGGAGTTTTCAACAAAGTCGATGCTTGCCACAGGTCCCGCTTCGCCGCCCTCAAAGTGCTCATCATACGCCATGATCAACAGGTGGTCGGCGTATTGCGCGAGCGCGGCGTAGTCATAAGACCCGTGCCAACCGGTCTGCCAGTCGTAGGGGTTCGCGGCGACCGCCACGGAGATCTCCTTATGGCTTGGGATCTTTTCGCGCAGCAGGCGCACAAGTTCCGTGTATTGGTCGCGCTGGAGGTGCGTGACGTTCTCGATGTCCACATTCACGCCGTCGAGGTCATATTCCTCCACATACTCCGCGATCTGCGCGGAAAGCGACTCGACATCCTGCAAAGCGTTGACGCCTGCGGTACGGTTCCAGTGGTTGCTTAAAAACGGCACGACCTTGATTCCTTTTTCGTGCATGGTCTTGATAAAGAAAGAGCTTAAATAGTTGAGCTTGAGACTGCCGTCCTCGCGCAGGTCAAAATAGCTCGGCGAAACGACATCCAGCGCATCACCCGTCTGGTTGACGTATTCGATCTGCTGAAGATCCGTGCCCGTATACAGATAGCCCATAGAATACCGGTCGCCCGCCGCGAGCGCCGACAGGAACGAGGAAAAGGCAAAGGTGGCGACCAGAACGCCGGAAACCAGGATCTTGACGCTTTTGATCTTGACATTTTTGGCATAGCCGCGCAAAGTCGCCGCCAATTTTTTAGGGCTCGGAACGGCGCCGGGCTCTTTGGCAAATTCCGCACCGTCGCGGTAATCGAGTAAAAGGTCGTAAGACCCGTCGCGGTTTTGAACCATTCGGATATTCGGGAACATAGTTTGCACCGTCACTTTCTGCATGTACTCGCTTTTTTACCATTGTTTCCGTTCTTATCCCGATTATTCCGCCGGGCGCAGCAAACATAAAAAGCCGCTGAAATGTGCTAACATACCGATAAGACGGGGCGGGGAAGAAATAATCCGTCCTCTTTAATCGGATAGATTTCACCTTACTTTTGTCCGGTTTGTGCGATTTTTGCCGATTCGCCATCCCGGCGTTGACATCGCCCGGCTGATTTGATAAAATACATATGTCAGCAATGGCGCGGGCGGTTTGCTTCGCGCCGTTTTTTGTAAACGGAAGCGACCGCCGTTTTACGCGGTCGGCTGGAGGAAAATTATGCGTTTTCGTTCCGACGGTACGTTTAAGATCATGCAGATCACCGACATGCAGGAGATCCCTGCCGTTTCGCCCGACACGCTCGCGCTTCTGGAAGCTGCCGTGGCAGCGGAACAGCCAGACCTTGTGGTTTACACAGGCGACCAGATCAAAGGCTACGGTGTGACTTATAAGGGAAAGGGCGCGGCGCTGGAAGCTGCGGTCTCTGAAACCATTGATAAGCTGTTAAAGCCTGTTACAAGCCGCGGCATCCCCTTTGCCGTCACCTTCGGCAACCACGACAGGCAGGTTGGTATTTCCAACCACGACCAGTTTTATCACATCTACAAAAAATACCCCTCCTGCGTCGGCGAACAGGCCGACGGCGTGGACGGCGGCGGGACATACAATATCCCGATCGAGCGTTCGGACGGGTCGGGAAAGCCTGTGTTCAATCTGTATCTGTTCGACAGCGGCACGGATGCCAAGGGCGGCGGTTACGAGGCGTTTGATCCCAAGATCATCGCGTGGTACCGCAAAACGCGCGACGCCCTTAAAGCGCAAAGCGGCGATTATGTGCCCTCCATCGTGTTCCAGCATATCCCGCTGCCGGAATACTACAATGTGCTGCGGCGCGTCAAAAAAAGTGAAAAGGGCGCGATCCAGGCGTTCCGCACGCACAAGCACGAGTTTTACAAACTCGGCGAGACCTGCGGCCAAAATGATGTGCTGCTGGAGCCGCCCTCGATCCCCGATAAAAACAACGGTGAATTCGACGCGCTCGCAGAGTGCGGGGACGTACTCGCCGTATTCGTCGGGCACGACCACAAAAACAGCTTTGTCGGGCGGTATCAAAATATTGACCTCGGCTTTACGCAGTCCTCTGGCTTTAACGCCTACGGCAACCGCACGAAACGCGGCGTGCGCTGTATCGTGCTGGACGAAAACGAGCCGCACAGCTACAAGACCTATACGCGCACGTATGACGAACTGGTCGGCACCAAGGTCACGCGGCCGGTGTTTGACTATCTGACCAGCAAAGCCCCCGCCACAGTGGACGCCGCCATACCCATGATCTTAAAGGGCTTAGGCGCGGTCGCTGCAGTTGTGATCCTGATCCTTTTACTCGTTCATTTTCTTTGATCCCGGGAGGTACCTATGGCACAGGAGAAAAAACAGGGTGCGTTCGCACGCTTTACCGAAAAGCACGCGGAAATTTGGAAATTTGTGAAATTTTCCATCGCAGGCGGCGGGTCGTCGGTCGTGGAGCTGATCGTGCATATGCTGCTGCTCAATTATGTATTCGCCTCGTTGACAGCCGAAGCGATCACCAACCCGACGCTGAATATGATCGGCATCACTTCGCAGGGATATTTGTACACCTATCTCATTTCCACCGCCGTGGGCTACGGCATTGCGTTTGTGCTCAACCGCAAGATCACCTTTAAAGCAGACGCCAACCCCACGGTAAGCATGATTTTGTATTTGATCATGGTGATCTTTACGATCTTTGCAAACGGCTGGATCGGTTCCGCCGTTACGACCTTTGCACAAGCGCATGCCCTGACCGGGAATTTGTGGGATATGGTCATCAAGGTCGTTTGCATGCTCATCCCGACGATCTGGACGTATCCGTGCAACCGCTTTATTATCCACCGCAAGAAAAAACCGGCGGAGAGCGACAGCACGCAGGCGTAAAGCTGATTTGCTTTGCGGTCATTGAACTTTTCCCCGTGCAAAGGTGCATTTCGGAGCTTTGTACGGGGAATTCTGTTTAGTTTTCTTTGGTTTGTGCGGTTTTTTTGACGTGGGCGCGCCGGGTGCCGCCGTTCGGACTTTTTGAAGTTGAGCGGTTCGCGTGTAAGGCTTTTCGCCTTTACTTTTCGATTTGGTCGGCACTACATGGCTGTGTGTTGAATAATTTTAACTGTTCATGATTTATTCATATTTCATTAAGTATTTGTTCATTTTTTAGCTGTTTCAATATGCTAAAGTCTATATATCCTATTTTCTTCCAAGGGGGACTCGGTATGGATCTGAAAAAAATCATCAACAAAAAAGAGGAAGCCGCGCAGTATATGGTAGATGAGATCACCTATATCTGCAAAACCTTTGAAAAACGTGCGCCCGGTTCCGTGGGGGAAAAGCAGGCGTGCGACTATATGGCAAAGGTACTTAAAGAGCAGTGCGGCTGCGATCGGGCGGATGTGGAATCCTTCAAAGAAAATCCCGGTTCGTTCTTCGGCTGGGTGTATTTCACGATCACCTTTGTGCTTTTAGCCATTCCGCTGTTTTTTGTGCTGCCCATCCTTTCAATTCTGCTGATCCTTGCGGGGCTGTTTGTGGTATTCATGCAGTTCGGGCTTTATAAAAAGCTGATCGACCGCTGCTTCCCCGAAAAAACGGGGCACAACGTGACCGCCGTCAAAAAATGCACAGGCGAGGTCAAGCGCCGCATTTTCTTCAACGGGCACCCCGACGCGGCGTGGGAATGGCCGGTCAACTACAAGCTCGGCGGCGTCGGTTTTGAGGGACATGCGATCCTCTGCGGCGCGGGCGCGATGTATTATATGGTGCTTTCGATCATTGCCATTGTGCAGAACGGTTTCGGCGTAAACGTGCTTTCCACCGATTCTTCGCTTTGCGTCGCCGGACTTTGGGGGCTCTTGTTCGTACCGTTTTTGATCGGCCTTTATTGGATCCGCAACGCGCACCGCATCGTGGACGGCGCGAACGACAACCTTTCGGGCTGCTATATGGGCATTGCCATTCTCAAAGAGCTCGAAGAGGCCGGTATCGAATTTGAAAATACCGAGGTCGGCGTGATCCTCACGGGCTCCGAGGAAGCGGGGCTGCGCGGCGCAAAGGCGTGGTGCGAGCAGCATAAGGGCGAATTTGACGACGTACCGACCTTTATTATCTCCTATGATACCATTCACGATCCGAAATACCTGATGACCAACTACCGCGACTTAAACGGTGCTGTCAAGGCGGACAAGGACGTTTCCGATCTGTTCATGGAAGCTGCCGCCGCGCTGGATATCCCCTGCAAGAAGGGCTGGGTGCCGCCGCTTGGCGGTGCAACGGACTCCGCCGCGTTCGCGCAGGCAGGGTTGCGTTCGACGGGCATCACGGGTCTTAACCACAAGTTAGAGGATTATTACCACACGCGCCGCGATACATACGACAACATGAACCTGGAAGGGCTTGCAGGCTGCTTTGCCGCAAGCGTCAAGGCGCTGGAGATGTTTGACAACGGCGCAAAACAGTAATCCACAGCGTTTGTGATTCGAAAAAGCAGAAAACCGCGGGCTGTATAAGACAGCCCGCGGTTCCTTTTATTTTCGGCTATTTTATTGCCCGACCCAGCCTTTTTTGTACATCAAATGCGCCGAGAGCATGGAGATCACGACGCCGACGGGGATGAGCACCCCGGTCGACAGCGTGCCGTTGAACAGCAGCAGGATCACGATCGCGGCGATCGGTACAAAGGCGAGCTTCCAATGCTTCATGAAGTAGCTGATGCCAAGCGCCCCGAACAACGCGGGCACGACCTGATCGAACGCCGGCGCGAATACGGAGCTGTCATCCGTCAGATACGGCAGTACCGGGCTGAACGCGACGACGCCGACGGCGATAATGAGCGTAGTCACGATAGACGAGGTGGCGATGGCGATCGTTGAGATCACTTCACCCTCTTCGCTGTTGGCGCGCACCCCCGCGTTTTCCATGGCGTTTAAGCCGCAGGGCAGCTTGAGATTGGTGATATTGCCCGTGACGAAGCTCAGATAGGTACCGCCTGCGCCGAGCAGGGGCGTATAAGTGAACACCTCTATAACGGAGGTCGGATAAAACAGCAGCGCGACGGGCAGAAGCCCCTCAAACACATAGCGCGCTTCGGGCCAGACGCCGAGGTGCAGACAGATGGCGACAGGGAGCATTAAAAACAGCAGCAGCGCCGCGATGTCCCAAAGGATGCCGTAAAAATGCACGCCGCTTTCATAGGTTCTTTCTTTCATCGTCTCTCTCCTCCTTTACCCGCGCCACTCGAACAGCGCAATATCCGGCGGCAGAACCTGCGACAGGATCATGACGACGCCCATGGCAAGCAGCATGGAAAACGGCATGGCAAACGGCTGCAGCCACTTGATGTTAAAGCGGTTGGCGATCGATTGGAGGATGAGCATAAAAATCATGGAGGAGACCAGCGCGCAAAGGGACATGACGCCCGCGCCGTCGCCGATGATGGATTCTTCACCCTTGCCTGCGATCGCCCTGCCGATGAATGCGGCGATCAGCCCGATAAATGCTGCGGCGGACATCACATCCGCCCATTTTCCGTTTTTGGCGACCGCCTTGCTCATACCCTTTTGAATCTTTTTGAGCAGGAACGGTACCAAGATCAGCGGCATGATACTGCCGAGCGTCATGACCCACGCGACCGTCGAGAACATTTCGGGATCCGTAACCTCCTGCGAAAGCCCCGCCGCACTGCCGAACGCATCAATGGCGGCTTCGGCGGCAGGCACCTCGTAGGTGATCGCGCCGATGACCGTCAGGCGGATCCAAGGCAGCACAAGCCCCAGCGCACCGGAAAGCGTGAGCACCGTCGCGAGGATCGCAAGCGCAGGCGCTACGGTAAACAAGGCGCTCGAAGAAACCGTCTTTTTGAGCGACGACGTATCGATCCCCAGCGCCTTCGCCCGTTTCCACGCGCGCACCAGGAAAAACACCGACTGCGCCACAACGAACGCCACGACCAGGAAGCCCAGCGCGTACATAAAGCCGTCTGATTTGAAATCCATCGGATTTCCCCCTTTGATATTTAATTTTTCCTGCAAAAAGGGCACGGCGGCCCGTCGGCACCGTGCCCAACCTTACAAGGTTCAATATAGCATATTCCAAGACAAAATACAACCTTTTTTCGTTTGGCAAGCGTGAATTTTTATGCAGAAAAACGAATTTCACCATCTTATCGCCTTTCGTCGAATTTTGCCGTTCACGCCCAAATTTTGCTCTGTGTCCTCTTGATTTTTCAAATGGCAAATAAAATTATAATAATATCACACTTTGAGAGCGTACCAGCGAAGTGTTTTTTATTCAAAAATATGGACCCGGGACTTGCTTTTCTTTCGCGACCACCAAAATCACCAACTTGATCTCTCCAAATTAAAAATGTAATAATTTATAACATTAGTATTGACATTTATTTTACATATGCTATATTTAGGTCAGAGGGAGGGTGATTATGATGTGGAAAAAGTTTGCGCTGATCCTATTGCTTTATATGCTGGTCAGCGCTTTATTTTTGGGCTGTGAGCCAAAAGAAAAAAATGCTTTTCCCCCAGACAGTCTATTTGCTTCCGAAGTTCGCGTGATTTCAAGTAAGCAAACAGCTGACGGAAACTATCAATTGCATTTGGAAGCGGTTTTATACAACCATGATATACAGCAGAGTTATACGCTTTACGGGAACCCAAAATGTTGGAATATATTGTATATAAATGGGAAAAGCGAACCGCAGGATCTGCTGCTTGGCTCCTATACGGTTGAGCCGGGAGGTCGGATCATAGAAGAAAAGATAGTTCACTTGGACGCCGATACAGCCATAGGCAGCGAACTATATGTTATTTCCGATTTTTTCATTGTGAACGAGAGCGGTGCTCAACAGCGTTATGCCGTTCCCAGCAACCCTATTTATATTTCAGAGGAGGTTTTTAAGAATGTTTAAGAAAAAAGCAACCTGCATATTTTTAGTCGTTTTGCTCTTGGCAGGAATCTTGCTCACATTTCCGTCGTTTGCCCAACAGACCCCAGCAAGCCTCCAGCAGATGCAAAAATTGGCCGCAGAAGAAGAAAGCATAACCGCATATCAAAATCTGTTAACATATGTAGAAACGGACAGCCGCAATGCAGCTTTGGAAACATCTACTGGACTCCGTGAAGTTTATGGCGGAGCTTATATTGATGAAGCCGGCGCACTTGTGGTCAATGTCACCGACGATTCTGCTGTGATACAATCTGAACTTATACAAGCCTGCAAAAGCGACGCCATAAAATACAAGATTGTTGCAAATCGGCTGATAGACCTAACTGCCGCTTATACGGAACTGATTTCTCACTTGGGTGACGCGCCATATTTTAAGGTCGTTTTATCAGAAACAAAGAACACCATAGAGGTATATACAAATCAGGATATAGCCACCTGCGCGGACTATGTGACAGAATTGGTAGACGGCTCTTTGATTACGCTTTTTAGGGAGGCTGAAACTTTTACAGATTGTGCAATACTTCGTGCCGGAGACATAGCAACCTGTGATGAATCTAACAGTTGGGGAACCGTCGGTTTTCCCTGCTACTGGGAAAACAGCGACGGAACACGATATACTGGTTTTGTCACGGCTGCTCATGTCGTTGGAGCCCCCAGCATAAATACAGTTCCCAACTCTGTATCCGTTAATGGAACCGACTTTGGGACCGTGAACAGATCTCGCTATGGCAATACTGTTGATGCAGCATTTATCGTTAAAGATCGCTCCATTCTTCCCCCATGGTGGATTCTATTGCCACGATTGACAAATGGCGAATCAATTGATGGATGGAGTGATAGTTCTATAACTCCTGAAGGAAGCACCATACGCAAATTCGGTGCCACAACAGGAATCACCCAGGGAACCGTTATCTCTCACAGGGCTAGTATAACGATTGGAAACTATCCATTTTATTCGCTCACGCAAACGACACTCCGTGCAGAGCCGGGGGACAGTGGAGGCCCTTGTATTCGGAGTATTGGAGATGAAAACATGCTTGTAGGGATCATGAAGGGAAAAGATACAAATTACTCATACTATTGCAGAATAGACCAAATTATCAAAGAACTGAGTGTAACACCAATCGTATAATTACACATAAATGTTTTAATTGTTATTGGGGGCGGTTATATAATCGTCCCCTAAATCGTATTCCAAAAAAGCTTTATTCTTTACTTTTTGCTGCGCGACCCCTTGATTTTTTATCCGGCGTACTATATAATAAGCAGTGTCACACTTCGTAGGGTGTAACCGCGAAGTGTGTTTTTCTGTTTTTATAGGGAATTTTTGAGCTGTGCAGGAGAAATGACGTGAAAATCGGGTTTGACAACGACAAGTATCTGAAAATGCAGTCGGCGCACATCCGCGAGCGCATCGCATCGTTCGGCGGCAAGCTGTATCTCGAATTCGGCGGCAAGCTGTTCGACGATTACCACGCTTCGCGCGTGCTGCCGGGCTTTCTGCCGGACAGCAAGCTGAAAATGCTGTTGGAGCTGCGCGAGGATGTGGAGATCATCATCGCCATCAATGCAAATGACATTGAAAAAAGCAAGGTGCGCGGCGATATCGGCATCACTTACGAGCAGGACATTCTGCGGCTGATGGACGTGTACGCTTCGCTCGGGCTTTCGGTGTGCGGTGTGGTCATGACGCAATATGCCGCGCAAGCTGCTGCCGCCGCGTTTGAAAAGCGGCTTCAGAAGCTGGGCGTACAGGTGTTCCGCCACTATCCCATTGAGGGGTACCCCGCGAACATCCCACTGATCGTCAGCGACGAGGGCTTCGGTAAAAACGACTACATAGAGACCACCCGCTCGTTGGTGGTTGTGACCGCGCCGGGGCCGGGCAGCGGCAAAATGGCGGTCTGCCTGTCACAGCTTTACCACGAGCACAAGCGCGGCGTGCAGGCGGGCTATGCAAAATTCGAGACCTTCCCGGTCTGGAATCTGCCGTTAAAGCATCCCGTCAACCTCGCCTATGAGGCGGCAACGACCGATCTCAACGACGTCAACATGATCGACCCGTTCCATTTGGAAGCATACGGCAAGACAACCGTCAACTACAACCGCGACATTGAGATCTTCCCCGTGCTCAACACCATTTTTGAGCGTATTTTCGGCACATCGCCGTATAAGTCCCCCACCGATATGGGCGTCAACATGGCGGGCTTCTGCATCATGGACGACGATGCGGTATGCGAAGCCTCCAGGCAGGAGGTCATCCGCCGCTATTATAAGGCACTGGTCGCCGCGAAAAAGGGCGAAAACGTGGGGCAGGAGATCCTTTCCTTGGAGCTTCTGCTCAAGCAGCTTGGGATCACGCCGACTTACCGCCGCTGCGTGCAGCCCGCGCTGGATCTTGCCGAAAGGACAGGCGAACCTGCCGCCGCGCTGGAACTGCCTGACGGCAGGATCGTCACGGGTAAGACAAGCGCGCTTTTGGGAGCGGCGAGCGCCATGCTGTTAAACGCACTCAAGGCGCTGGCGGGCATCAACGCGGAAATCGATCTGATTTCGCCCGTTGTCATCGGCCCGATCCAAGATTTAAAAGTCAATCACCTCGGCAGCAAAAACCCGCGTCTGCACACCGATGAGGTGCTGCTTGCGCTCTCTATTTCGGCGGCGACGAACCCGACCGCCGAGCGTGCCATGCAGGCGCTGGAGGGGCTGCGGGGCTGCGATATGCACACCACGGTCATCTTGTCGGATGCAGACCAAAACACCTGCGCAAAGCTGGGGCTGCAGGTGACAAGCGAGCCGATGCGGCAGACCAAGGCGTTATACTACAAATAAAACGGTGCATTATGCCCGTTTCACAAAGGGGATCTGTTTATGGCAGCAAAGTACATTTTCGTGACGGGCGGCGTCGTTTCCGGTCTTGGCAAGGGCATCACGGCGGCATCGTTGGGCAGGCTTTTAAAGGATCGCGGGCTTTCGGTCGCGGTCATGAAGCTTGACCCGTATCTGAATATCGATCCCGGCACGATGAACCCCAAGCAGCACGGTGAGGTGTTCGTGACCGATGACGGCGCGGAGACCGACCTGGACCTTGGGCACTACGAACGGTTCATTGACATCAACCTGACCAAAAACAGCTCCTGCACCTCGGGCAGCGTGTACTACAATGTGCTGTCCAACGAGCGCAAGGGCGTATACGGCGGGCAGACCATCCAGATCATCCCGCACATCACCAATGAGATCAAGCGCCGCATTGCACTCAATGAGACGGAAAACACCGACATCGTGCTTGTGGAGATCGGCGGCACGGTCGGCGACATTGAAAGCCAGCCGTTTTTGGAGGCGATCCGTCAATTCGCGCAGGAACGCCCCGGCAACTGCATGTTTGTGCACGTGACGCTTGTCCCCTATCTCGGCGCTTCCATGGAGCTCAAAACCAAGCCGACGCAGCACTCGGTCAAGGAGCTGCTCGGCATCGGTATCCGTCCCGACATCATCGTCCTGCGCACCGAGCACCCCATCGGGCAGGACATTAAAGACAAGATCGCGCTGTTCTGCAACGTTCCTTCCAAAAACGTCATTGAAAACCGCGATATGCCCACGCTTTATGAGATCCCCATCGCGCTGGAAAAGGAAGGCATCGCGGACATCGTGGTCGAGCAGCTGCATTTGGACTGCCGGGAGCCCGATCACACCGACTGGCTGCGTATGATGGAGAAAAACGCCTCGCTGTCGAAAGAGGTGAACATCGCACTCGTGGGCAAATATGTAGAACTGCACGACTCGTATTTGAGCGTCAACGAGGCGCTCAAGCACGGCGGGCTGGACCATGACGCGCATGTCAACATCGAATGGATCGATTCGGAAACGATCACCGACGAAAACGCCGCCGAGATCCTCGGTGCGGCGGACGGCATTTTGGTGCCCGGGGGCTTCGGCACGCGCGGCATCCCCGGCAAGATCTGCGCGGCAAAATACGCGCGCGAGCATAGGGTACCGTATCTTGGCATCTGCTTGGGGCTGCAAATTGCCGTCATTGAATTCGCCCGCAACGTTTTGGGACTTTCGGACGCGAACACGACGGAGATCGACCCCGATACGAAGAACCCCGTGATCTATCTGATGCCCGACCAGCACGATGTGACAAATCTCGGCGGGACGATGCGGCTGGGCCTTTACCCGTGCGTGCTTGACGAGGACTCGAAAGCGTACGCGGCATATCAAAAGCAGCTCATCCACGAACGGCATCGCCATCGTTATGAGGTCAACAACGACTACCGCGAGGCGCTGGAGCACGCGGGGATGCACATCTGCGGCGTCTCCCCGGACAAGCACATCGTGGAAATGGTGGAGCTGCGCGACCACCCGTGGTTCGTCGCTTCGCAGGCGCACCCGGAATTCAAATCCCGCCCGACGCGTCCGCACCCGCTCTTTTCGGGGCTCATCGGCGCGGCGGTGGCACACCGTGAACAGAAAAAATAACATTCGGCACAGGAAACAAAGCAGGGAGGACCCGAAAGGATCCTCCCTGCTTTTCATTTTGGTCGTTACGATTCCGAATCCCGGATCTCAAAATCCTCGTTCGAAAATTCCGGCAGCTTTTGGCGCAGCGGCGGCTGGCGCTTCAAAATATCGTATTTATATTTGCGGCAATAGCCGTCGGGCGAAGTCACCCCGCGCTTTTTGCACAGCACGCTTTTTTGATCCGCTGAGAGCGTGCCGTGTTTGCAATAGGCGCACTTCGGCGTAACTTCATATTCTTCCGGCTTTCGTTTCATATGCGCGCCTCCCCTGCCGTTTTTCTTATTTTACCACACTTTGCGGTTGGGTTCAACCTCCAAAATCAGCAGGACGGTCATCAAAAGCAGGGCGACGAACGACGGGACGGAGACGGAGTACGCCGCAGGGATCAGCTCACCCTCTACGGCGGCGACACTTATTTCACACGGGAACACGCGCAAAAGCGCAGCGCAGAACAGCGCGCTAAGCGCTGCCCCTGCGCTGCGCGCAGCAAAAAAGGTGTGCAGCCGCACGCCGCAGGCTTGTAAGTACGGCAGGATCTGGCAGTGCACGGCAAGTCCGCCGAAGGCGATCAATGCGGCGACGGCGGGCATGGGCAGTGTGCTCGCCGCAGTGCGCACGCCGCTTGTGATCTCTAAAAGACTGCCGAGAAGCACCTGCGCCTGTGCCGGCATCGGCAGCGTTAAAACGCAGGCGTGCACGGTGCTGAACAAAATGACCCATGCGCAAATTTGCAGCATGGATTCCGCGCTCGAACGCACGGCATCCGCAAGCGCAGCCATGGGAGAGGCAAGCCGCACGACCGCATGCGTTTCGCGGGCAGGCGGGGCTTCCCCGGAGAAACATGCGAGCACCGCGCCCATGCAAAGTGAGGAAAGGCAGGCGGAAGCATATAGAATTGCCCCCGCACGCATACTGTGATAAATACCCGCCCCCACGGTAGACAGAACGAACGCGGGTCCCGGGTTCATGCAGAACAAGCACATCCGCCGCGCCTGCGGCTGTGTCAAACGGTCGTCCTTATAGAGCTGTGCGGTCATGCTCGCCCCGACAGGGAAGCCCCCGACAAGCGCCATCAAAATTACGCCCGCGCTCTCCCCCGGAAGCCGAAACATGCGGCGCGGCACAGCGGATACCAGCTGCCCGAACAGCTGCAAAAGACCCGAACGCAGCAAAAATACCGAGACCGCCAAAAACGGGAACAGGGCGGGCAGCACCAGCGTGCCGCAGAGCGTCAACCCGTTTCGCACGCCTTCGGCGCAAACATCCGGATACCGGAACAAAAACCAGCAGCACACCGTGAACAGCGCTGCGGACGGCAGCCACCGAAGCCGCGGTGCTGCCAAGTGTTTGCGCATAAGCCGCCCCCCTTTCTCTGTAATCAATCTATATGCGCGCGCATACATTTCTATGTAGCCGAACACCTCGGCGGCGGGGAGGAAAGACGATGGCAAGAAGAAGCAGAGGGCAGGAAAAGCGCGCGCACCCAAGCGTGGAACAGGCGCTTGACCTGCCGGAGATCCTGCACAAGGATGTGCCGCATATCGAATTGCAGGGCGATGCCGAACTCGCACTCGACGGCTGCAAAGGGATTTTGGAATACACCGAAGAAAGCATCCGTCTGCATGCGGGCGCACTGCTGCTGTATGTTAGCGGCAGCAACCTTTGTATCCGCATGTATTCGGAAGCACAGACCGTCATCACGGGGGACATCCGCCAAGTCGCGCTCGAGCGCGTGACGGCATAGGAGGGATCGCTTGTTTATCGTTGTGCTGGTTCGCTGGCTGCTCGGCTATGTTTCTTTTGCGGGCGAGGGCGGGTTTCCCGAACGCTTCATCAATCTTTGCGTCAAAGCGCACATCCCGCTGTGGGATCTGTCCCGCGCGGGCGAACAGCTTACGGGCAAAACGACCATCCGGGGGTATAAGCACATCCGCCCGATCGTGCGCCGTTCCGGTGTGCGCGTACATATCACGGGGAAACGCGGGCTTCCGTTTTGGAGCGCGCGCCACCGCCGCCGTGCGGGTCTTATCGCAGGGCTTTTGGCTGCAGCCGTGGTTATTGCCTGTCTGTCGGTGCGCATTTGGACGGTCAGTGTTACAGGCAATGCGGAAATCCCTGCGGAAACGATCCTTGCCGCCGCTGAAGAGCTCGGCGTGCGCGTGGGCGCAAAGCGCAGCAATCTGGACACGGCGGCGCTTGCCGAATCGCTTTTGGACAACGTGGAGGGCCTTTCGTGGGCGGCGGTCAACATAGACAACTGCCGCGCGGTGATCGAGGTACGCGAAAGCACGCCCGCGCCCGAGATCTTGGACACGCAGACGCCCTCCAACATCATAGCTGACGCGGACGGCGTGCTCACGAAAGTCGAGGTCTACTCCGGCACGGCGGCGGCGGAGCCGGGGTCGGGCGTGGTGCAGGGTGATCTGCTCATTTCCGGCGTGGTCGAAAATGCCGACGGCTCGCAGACGCTGCACGGTGCGCAAGGTAACGTTTATGCCGAAGTTACGGAAAACATGTCCTTTTCCTGCCCCGACGCGCCGTTTCTGCGCCTTTCTGCGAGCGCCACGCGCTACAGCCTGTTTTTTTTCGGATTGCGCATCCCGCTGGGCTTTTCCCCGGGAGAGCAGGCCTACACAGTGGAACGCTACCTTTCAAACGACGAACTGGCGCTGCCCGTAGGCATCCTGCGGGAGCGTGCAGAGGTATACAATACAGAATATACGCTTGAAAACAAGACGGATCGCGCCCGCTTTGCCGCCGCCCGCTTTGCCGCCCGTTTTGCCGAGCTTTGGACGGACAGCGTCATTTTGCACACCGCTTTGACGTTCGATTTTGAAGCCGAAGACCCGTATATTTCGGGGACTGTGCTGTGTGAAAAAGAAATCGGGATAAATCAGCAGATTTTTGTTGAAAAAATTAGTGACTAATCACAAAAACTATGTTATAATATATTCAATATTACTATAATTTCCGTTTGGGAGGGATTCTTTGTTCGAGCAGGTTATCAACGTGGACCGCATGGAGCACGCCGTCAGTCTGTTCGGCAGCTTTGACGAGAACATCCGTCAGGTCGAAGAGGCGTTTTCCGTGCGTGTCATCAGCCGCGGATCGGATATCAAGATCAGCGGTGAAGCGGAAAATGTCGCCAAGGCGACGCGCGCCGTGGAAGGGCTTTTGACACTGATCAACAAGGGCGAATCGCTTTCCGAGCAAAATGTGCGCTATGTGCTCTCGCTTGTCAACGAAGGCGCGGAGGACAAGCTCTCCGACATGGTCGGCGACTGCATCTGCATCACCGCCAAGGGAAAACCCGTCAAGCCGAAAACGCTCGGCCAGAAGCGCTATGTGGAGGCGATCCGTCAAAACACCATCACACTTGGCGCGGGGCCTGCGGGCACAGGTAAAACGTATCTTGCCGTCGCCATGGCGGTCACGGCATTTCGCGCGAAAGAGGTCAACCGCATCATTTTGACGCGCCCCGCAGTGGAGGCGGGCGAAAAGCTCGGCTTTCTGCCCGGTGATTTGCAGCAAAAGGTAGACCCATATTTGCGGCCGCTTTACGACGCGCTGTTCGATATGCTCGGTGCGGAGACGTTCCAGCGCTATCAGGAGCGCGGCAGCATTGAGGTCGCACCGCTTGCATACATGCGCGGGCGCACGCTCGACGACAGCTTCATCATTCTGGACGAAGCACAGAATACCACGCGCGAGCAGATGAAGATGTTTTTGACACGCTTAGGGTTCAATTCCAAAATGGTCGTCACGGGCGATGTGACGCAGATCGACCTGCCGGACGGCAAAAAGTCCGGGCTTTTGCAGGCGATGCGCATCTTAAAAAACATCCCGGATATTTCCGTCTGCCGCTTCACGGAAAAGGACGTGGTGCGGCACAGACTTGTGCAGGATATCATCAAAGCCTATGAGAAAAGCGAGGAGGCTCGAAAAAAATGACCGACAAAATCAAAGTGATCATTTCCAACAACCAGAAAGCCGTTAAGATCCCGACCGGCGTGCGCATGCTTGTACGCCGCTGCTGCCACGCCGTGCTCGTGCAGGAGAATTTTGAAGGCTCGGCGGAGATCAGCGTAACCTTTGTAGATGACGAACAGATTAAGGAGCTCAACAAAAAGCACCGTGATATTGACAAGTCTACCGACGTACTGTCGTTCCCGCTAGGCGAAGACGGCAAGTACGATGTCAATCCCGAGACGGGGGCAAAAATCCTCGGCGATATTGTGATCTCCATGGAGACTGCTGTCCGTCAGGCGGAGGAATACGGGCATCCCTTACAGCGCGAGGTCGCATTTTTGACCGTGCACTCCATGCTGCACCTGCTCGGCTACGACCATGTGAACGGCGGACTGGAAGCCGTACATATGCGGGAAAAAGAGGAAGCCGTGCTCACGCAGCTGGGGCTTAAGCGCAACGGCAGCTACTACTTTGACGGCGAGTAAGCATGAAAAGTCTTTTAAAAAGCTTCGGCTATGCGTTTCGCGGTATCGGCTATGCGCTCGTGCACGAACGCAATATGCGTATCCATTTCGTATGCATGATTTATATGTATACGTTCCTTGCGGTGTACGACTTTTTCCAAGTGACCCGCACGCAGCTTGCGCTTTTGTTTTTGGCAAACGCGCTGGTCATCGCTGCAGAGCTTGTCAACACCGCTGTGGAACGCACGGTAGATCTTGCGACGGACACCTACCGTGAAAACGCGAAGATCGCCAAGGACACCGCCGCAGGCGCGGTGCTTTGCTGTGCGATTTTCGCCGTAGCGGTCGGCATTGCGGTGCTCGGGCAGAGGGCAGCTTTCGAGGCGCTGTTGCGCTACTACCTTGAAAAGCCGTTGATGCTTTTGATTCTGATCCTTTCCATTGCCGCCGCGACCGTCTTTATTTTTAAGGGCTTCGGCAAACGCAGTAAAACCGGCAAGGAGGAAAACCGCTTATGAGCCACCCGCCGAAAACCGCTTTTATCGCCATTGTCGGCAAAGCAAACGTCGGGAAATCCTCGATCTTAAACCGTCTGCTCGGCACAAAAATCGCCATTGTATCGGACAAGCCCCAGACCACGCGCACGCGCATTATGGGGGTCTTAACGACCGAGGACGACGTGCAGCTTGTGTTCACCGACACGCCCGGCTTTCACCGGCCGCGTACCAAGCTCGGCGAAAAAATGGTGCAGGCGGTCTCGGACAGCATCTCCGGCGTAGACGCATGCCTATTTGTCTGTGAAGCCGAGGACAGGGAGCTTAACGAGGCGGAAACCCAGCTTTTAGGAAAGATCCGTGCGGCAAAGGTGCCCGCGCTGCTTGCCATCAACAAAATCGACTTGCTCCCCGACAAATCCGTGCTCGCCGCGCGTATTGCGTATCTTGCAGGACTTGCCGATTTTAAAAGCGTCATCCCCGTCTCGGCAAGGGACGGCAACGGTATGGACGCGCTGCTTGACGAACTCAAAGCCTGCGCATATGAGAGCGCGCACTTTTTCCCCGATGACACGCTGACCGACCAACCCGAACGTGTGCTGGCCGCCGAGATGGTGCGCGAAAAAATGCTGCGGCTTTTAAAGCGGGAGATCCCGCACGGCACCGCTGTCTCAATCGAGCGCATGCGCGAGCGCGAAGACATGCCGATCCTCGACATAGACGCGGTCATTTACTGCGAAAAAGAGTCGCACAAGGGCATCATCATCGGCAAGGGCGGCGGGATGCTCAAAAAAATCGCCACCTTTGCGCGGCAGGATATGGAGCGTTTTTTTGACTGCAAGGTCAATTTGCAATGCCGTGTCAAGGTGAAGCCCGACTGGCGCAACCGAGAGGGACTCATCCACAATTTTGGATTAGATTAACAGGTATTTTGCCCGTCGCTGCGGGGGAAGGTAAAAGTACAAACCTTCCGAAAGCGGTGTGCGGCATGGGACAAACGTATTGGGATATTTTTATGAAGAGCGGCAGCATTCAGGACTATTTGGCGTATTGCAGGCATCGTCCCGAATTTCAAAACCGCCGCAGTGAGGACGAATTGGATGAACCTGACGACCAAGGGACTGATCCTCAAAGAACAGAATATCGGTGAGCGCGACAAGCTGGTGACCGTGCTCACCGAAGAACGCGGCGTGCTGCGCGCATTCGTGCGCGGGGCGAAATCCGTCAAAAGCAAAAAGCAGGCGGCGACCACCAAGTTCTGCTACGCGCGGCTGTCGCTCTATTCGGGCAAGGACAGCTACATAATCGACGAAGCCGAGGCTTTGGAAATGTTTTTCGGGCTGCGTGACGATCTGGAAAAGCTTGCGCTCGGGGAATATTTTCTTGAGCTCGGGCTTATTTTTTCGCCCGAAGAAGAAAACGCACGCGACAACCTGCGGCTGCTTTTGAATTCGCTTTATATGCTTGCGAACGGCAAACGGCCGCCCGAAATGCTCAAGGCGCTTACGGAACTGCGGCTGCTGACTTTGGGCGGTTACGCGCCGAACCTTGTCGCCTGTGAAAAATGCGGCTGTTTTGAATCCGATCCTATGTATTTTGACATTTCGGAAGGGCTTTTATACTGTGACAACTGCGCGCCCGCCACGGCGCCGTTTGCGCTCTCTTTAGGCGTTGTCAATGCGATGCGGCATATTGTGTTTTCGGATTTTCAAAAGCTCTATGCCTTCCGGACGAGCGGCGACGTTACCGAAGAGCTTGCCTATGTGACGGAAGCCTACTTGCGAAGCCGGGTGGAACGCCGCTTAAAGACCTTGGAATTTTACAATTCCGTGCGCAAGCTGTAACTATCAACATGCCAAAGCGAACAGTATCCCCGTCACAACGCTGGTGCTCTCTCCCATTGCGAACCAAACCTTTACAGGCGCGGCGATCGAGCCGGAGCTGACCGTAACGGCAAGCGGCAAGACTTTGACCCAAGGCACGGATTTTGAAGCCTTCTATAAGGACAATGTCCATGCGGGTACCGCAAGCGTGACGGTGCTCGGCAAGGGTGCTTACAGCATGTTCGCAAGCATCGGCAAATTCGCCATTATGCAGCGCGACCTTTCCGACGGCGTACAGTGCGGCGGGATCGCAGCACAGACTGCCGCCGACGAGCCGTGCGAACCCGCCGTCGCGCTGACTTTGGGCGACTATATTCTGGAGCTCGGCACGGACTATTTGCTGGCGTATTCCGACAACACCGCGCCCGGTACTGCACATGTGACCGTTACGGGCATCGGCAACTTTACAGGCGAGCTTGCGCTGACATTTGAGATCACGGCGGCGCCTCCCCTGCCCGATGCGGTTTTACCCGGGGACGTCAGCGGCGACGGCGTTTTAGCGCTCGCCGACTACGCGCTGCTCGCAAGCGCCTGTGTCGGCGCTTTACAGCTCACCGAAGCGCAATACAAAGCTGCGGACTTAAACGGCGACGGCGCGGTGGATGGCTTCGACCTTGCGCTGTTGGATCTGAAGCGGAATACCTCGGTCGGCTTCTGAGGCTTCGTGCTTCACGATACATTTTATCTTTTCCTTTCTAAAAACGCGGCTCGGCAGTATATGCCGA
>JFBN01306876.1_pt1 | contig 21661 bp, 18 predicted proteins | sample 768741 | NCBI WGS metagenome assembly JFBN01 (sample SAMN01983846, study PRJNA193217) | chicken gut metagenome | biome: terrestrial biome; isolation source: ceca of Broiler chicken | host: Gallus gallus | place: United Kingdom: England | collected 2010-09-07
CTGCACGACGGGAACGGCGGGCCTGCCGATATGCTGTGAAAGAGGGACGTACACGGTTTCGGGATCGGGGCCGCGCCCGATCTCCGCTCCCGCCGAGATCCCTTTGCGCCCTTTCGGGTGCACCCCGTTGGAAAAAGTAAACAAATAAACAGCCTCCCTGCAAGTTTTGCCCGTCGACGGACACAATATATAAATTATGATATTTATAGCCCTGCATGTCGCTACCGACGAAAAAATTTTACCATTTTTTGCCGCGCTTGTAAAGAAAAAGCCGTTAAAAAACGGAAATATAAAAATTTCTTACCGCCTTATAACCAGGTGTTATCGCTGCGCAGGCCGCGCCTTATCTCCTCTTTTCTCCCTGATCTGCACGATCCCCTGATATGCCTGCCACACGGAGAGAATACACAGGAAAACGCCGAACGCGGCGCGGAGAAAAGGCCCGGTAAGGTCTTTCACGAAATAACTGCCGACCGCAGAGAGCAGGACGGCGGGCACGATCATCAGGGCTATGCCCTTCGTATCGACCAACCCGTTGGAAAAATGCACGCCCAGCGACAGCAGCGCCATGGGCAGAAACGAAAGCAGATTGACCGACTGCGCGAGGTGCTGTTCCACACCGCAGAAAATGGTCAGGATCGGTATGAGCACGGTGCCGCCGCCCATCCCCATGCCGCCGAGCACGCCGCCGGCAAGCCCCGCAATAAGATAAACGATAAAACGCATCGCCGCCCCCCCTTTCAGATAATCATCCTTATGCCCGCCGCGAACATAACGGCGGCGAACAGAACGGTCGCCTCCCCCGCGGACATCGCGTTGAGCGCGCGCGCACCCAGAAAACCGCCGAAGGCAACGCCGAGCCCGACCGCGAGAAACAATTCCGTATCGAAATAACCGTTGACCAGATAAAACACGGCGCTCACGAGGCTGACGGGAAAAATCACGAGGATCGCCGTGGCGTGCGCGACGAGAGGCGGTTTTTTCGCCACCCCCGTCAGAAACGGGACGACGATCATGCCGCCCCCGCCGCCGAACAGCCCGTTGACCGCCCCCGTAACGATGCCGCCGCACGCGAGAGCGGCGCTGCCTTTCCCTTTTTTCAAAACGATTCCTCCTCCTTTCGCGCCGAAAGCGGACTCTTTTTCCGCTCGGCGTCTCTTTTCGGATAGTTTGCGCCGATAATGTAAAATTTAATTCAAATTTCACTTTTTTTTGACCGTTATCGCTTGATTTTCATTGCCATTTATATTAGAATAAGATAGTACGATTTTGAATTTGCCGGTTATAGGACGGTTCAAATTTTTAAATTTCTGTAAAGGTGTTTTTATATGGCAAAGAACAGACAACTTGGCAAACTGAGGATCACGACGTGGATACTGGCATTCGTCATGATGCTGGCTTCCTGCGCGCTCATCTTCTCGGCTTGTTCGAACGACACGAGCGAAGAAGACGATACGACGGAGACCCCGACGGATACCCAGACCTTCGCGAACGGAGATTTCGAATTTTTCACCGACAGCGACGGTTCCTATCTTATCGGGTCGCCCGACAATTGGACTCTCTCCACGCAGGGGAGCTCTTCCCTTTCCAAATCGGGCATCGTCGACACTTCCCTCAATTGGGGCGATAAATTCGTCTATGCCAGGGAACAGTACGAGATCCAGCAGGACGAGGACAACACGACCGAGGAGCCCGACGAATATTATACCGACATCGACAGCGATTACGACGTCCCCGGATGGGATATCGCCGATGCGAACAACAGCGACGAGGATACCGATATCACTTATGAAAACATCGACAAAGCCTCGATCAATGCGGTAAATCCCGGCACGCACAACGCAGCGGCGGGCGTTGCGGATGAAGAAAACGGCACGCACGTGCTCATGCTCCACAATTACCGTTCCAACGGATACGGCACGGCGGCAAGGTACGCTTCCTCCTCTGTCACTTTGCAGGCGGGCACGGCCGCAAAGTTCTCCGTTTGGGTCAAAACTTACGGAATGACTTATAACGAGAATACGCCCGTCAACGGAAACAGGGGCGCATACATCGAAGTTTACAACACCGTGGGCGGAACCGCGCAGGATTCCCTCGTCGTCCGCAATATCGATACGGAAAAGCTGAACGCGTCAAACGACAACAACGGTTGGGTGCAGTATACTTTTTATGTGAAGGCTTCTTCTTACGCCGCAACCACTTTCACCGTCTACCTCGGGCTTGGCAGGACGAACGACGTGGACAGCAACAATTATGAATATGTGCAGGGTTACGCGTTTTTCGACGACCTCGAATACGAAGTCATGACGGCGGACGAGTATGAAGACAAAACGGCTTCTCTCTCTTCTTCGCAGAAATATACCCTCGACATTTATTCCACAAACGCGAAGCGCGTCGACGCGGTTTCGAATTCTTACCGCACGTTCGCCCTCGACCTTGAAAATTTCACAAACGGGCTCAACGGGATCACGATCGATCAGGCGACCGTAAGCCCCACGACTGCGGACAAGAACGGTCAGACGCACACCCTTGCCGATTATATAGGCAGCGCAAATGTCGAAAAACTTACCGACGATCAGGACGATGACCGCTCGGGCGTCATAAACGTTTCAAATATCACCGATACGGCATACCCCGCCTCCGTTGCGGAAGATTTCGCCAAATTCGAAGAGCTTTTCGGCAATTCGCAAATTCTGATGCTGTACAGCGGCAAAGGCATGCCCTACACCGCCACCCTTTCGCAGAGCGACGTTACCGCCGCCGACAGCATCTTTACCGTGGCAAAAGACCAGACGCTCATGTTCAGTTTCTGGGTCAAAACTTCCGAACTCAACGGCGGCACGGGCGCTACGGTAACCGTGGTCGACTATGAGACGGAAACGACGCTCGGCGCGGTCGACACCACGACGCTGGATCCCGTCAACATCACGGACGACAACGGCACGACCGAGGATATCTTCGACGGCTGGCAGCAGTGCTATCTGTACATTTCCAACGATACGGACAACCCGCTTACCTTTACCCTGAAATTCAATTTCGGCCCGACAGATATCGCCGATACGACTTTCGATTCCTACTTGGACGGTTATGCGGCGTTTACAGGTTTCAGCTATTCCTATCTTACAGATGAGGAAGCCGCCCTTATCTCTACCGGGACGTATGCCGTGAAAGTCGCTCTGACCGGCAGCCCGCTCGACAGCAACTCTTCCGTCGTGTTTGACGACCCCGCATATACGGGCAACACGGAAGGTTCCGAAGCGATCAGGGACGGGTTTGCGGATCTCGCAAACTACGACGGCGTGAAAGGCAATTCCGTCTATGTCGGCGGCGAGGAACTCAGCGGCAAAAACCAGCATGCGAATACGGACGCCGAAGCGACCGAAAGCGATTTGAGCACCTATGCGGGTCTTGTCAATAAAGATTACGCGGAAAATTACTGGAACAGCGCTTGGCTCAACGCCGTGCTGGCCAACTATACCGATGCTTTGACTGCACCCACCTGGTGGAACGAAGTACTCGGCGCGAACACGACGCAGCCCCTCTTCATCATCAATACCCTGCAGACTGCGGCGGAATACTCGTACGGCTTTGTCGGTACGTCTTCCACCATCAGCGCCGATTCCTATACGCAGGTCAATCTCCGCGTTAAGCTGAGCGAAGGCGCGAAAGCGTATATCTATCTGATCGACACGACGGAAAACGAAGACAAAGAGACCAAATACACCGACAATCTCAAATATACCGCGGGCGTTTCCTATCGCTATGACACCGACGGAAACGTCGTGACGAAAGACCCCGACGATAAGGATTTCAACAAAGATTCCGATACCCTCTTCTACAAACAGGATAACGGGCTTTGGTCGACGGCATCCCGCCACAGCGGCGACTACTATTACGCGAACCTCGCCAATTACGATACGGACGAGGACGGAAACCTGATCGATACGGACGGCAACATCGTCTATTATCTGCACGACGGAGAGTTCTACAGGTATCACGACGAGGATAACGACACCTACAGCGTAGCCGTGAGGGATTTCACGAAAGCGGACGTAGATGCGGCCGACCTTACCGCGGCGACTTTGCAGAACCTCACGGAAAGCGGCAAAGACCTCGTGCAGGTCATTGAAGGCACCGCCGAAAACGCGAACAAGTGGATCTATGTAAACTTCTTCATCGCAAACGGAAGCGAGGAGAAAAATTACCGCCTCGAAGTCTGGAACGGTTCCCGCGACAATTCCGAAACGATGGCCGCAAACAGCTACGTGGTGTTCGATCAGGTAAGCTACTCTACTTTGGACGAATCCGGATTCAGCGGCATGCTTTCCGAAAGTCTCCTGGCTCTCGGCGAAAACAGCAAGCTGAACGGCACGCTTTACTCCACCGAAGAAGAGATCCTCGACGCTTATCTCGAAAATCCCGAGAATTTCATCGAAGAGACCGCGGACGGCACTTCGCTGATCTATTATCACTTCTCCCTCTATGACAGCGCCGACTATGCGCCTTACGACGCGGAATATTCGCTCGAAACGAGGGAAAGCGACCCCTACTCCGACTACGATCCTTCTTCCTATTCCGACACGGTCGCGTATCTCAAATTTAACGGATCGGAAAACGGATATACCGAATACAACACTTTCGTCAATTACGGCGCAAGCGAGATCGCGGTCGCATCCAGCAGCGATTCGACGGACGACAGCACAACGGACGATACTTCCGGCAGCGGTTCGCCGACCAACCTGTGGCTTTTGATCCCCTCCATCGCACTGGCCGTCGCGCTGTTTGTGACGCTCATTTCCCTGCTCGTGAAACGCCTGCTTGCAAATATCCGCAAGAACAAGGTCAAGTATGCGGCGCAGTATGACGCAAGGCGCACCCGTTATATCAGAAAGCTGAAACTTGCCGAGGCAGCCGACGACGCCAAAGACGAAAACGCGCCCGACGTGCTCCCCGATGAGGACGAGATCGACGAAGAAGACATCTACCGCGTAGACGAAGGCAGAGACGATTTCGACCCCTACCGCGACGAGAGCGAAGAGGCGGACGGCAATTCCGAAACGGACGCAGCGACCGACGAAAACGGCAATGCGGACGGCAACGGAGACGAGGATAACAAATAATTCTCATAACGCATAAAAAGACGCCCCGAAAGCGAACGCTTTCGGGGCGATTCTTTTACCGTCATAACGAATCACGCCAGGCGTGATCGCCGCGGGAATTGCTTGTGCTGAGCCGATTGCAAACTATTGACCGTTCGGGAATTGCTTGCGCCGAACCGGCCGCACGGCTCGATTACTCCGGATACCGCGCTCGGAATTGCGTTCGTCGCCAAACCTGCGCATTTCCGCTCAGATCTCACGCGCATTCAAAGTATATCGGCGCAATTATTCGGCCCCGCGACGTTACACGGGGCTTTTTCCTCTCTTTTTCCGATATTTTTTCAGATCGCGCAGAACAATTTTAATTCCGCGCAGCCTGTGCCCGTTGGCGATTTCCGCAAAGCCTTGAGCGCCTTCCCTGGAAATCGGAATGCCGACCGTAAGCCCGATCACGGGCATTTCCGCAAGCACGGCCCTCTGCATCTTTGCCGTATCGGGATCTTTGCCCTTACCCGCAAAGTACAGCATCAGCCTGTAAAGCAATTTACCCCCTTTGCTGTTTGCCATGTCCTTTAGCGGCGAATGGAGCGTGACCGGCAAAACACTGCGCGGTTCGGACTGTTTCAGCCCCGACATCGCATAAAATTGCTCGCGCGGGATCGCTGCCTCATCCGACAAGCCGTAATACGCGGGAGCGCACTCCCTGAAATTGCGCCCTTCATCCCCGTCAACGCGCACGCAAGCCTTTGCCCTGATATCGCGCGAAGACGCCGCCGCCATGACAAAATAATTTCCGCGCTCGACGAGCGTACCCTTTTCGGGATCGTAATGCGAAAAGGCGTCTCTGTTTAGCGTAAATTCGATCTCCTGCTCCTCTCCTGCCGCAAGACGGATTTTTTTAAAGGCACGCAGCTCCTTTTCGGGCTTGAACGTGACGGGCGATTTTTGCCCGACATAAATCTGAACGACTTCCGCGCCCGCGCACGTCCCCGTATTTTTTATGCGGATGCGCGCCGTAATACTTCCGTTTCCGCCCAAATTTTCCGAGGACAGCACAAGCGGGCCGTATTCGAACTTCGTATACGAAAGCCCGAACCCGAACGGGAACAGGACTTTTTTTTCGGCGGCGTCGTACCAACGGTATCCCGTGAAAATGCTTTCGAGATATTCGGCATAATCTTCGTTCCTGCCGAAATCGGAATAAGCGGGCACGTCTTCGATCCTTAACGGGAAGGTTTCAGCCAGTTTCCCCGACGGATTTTTTGCGCCGAACAGGAGCGACACGCATGCCTTGCCGCTCTGACAGCCCGCAAGATACATCAGCAGAACGCCTTTCACATTTCCCAGCCACGGCATAGTGATCGGGCAGCCGCAAGAAAGAACGACGACCGTATTCGGGTTCGCCTCCGCGACCGCTTCGATGAGTTTGTTTTGCGATGCGGGGAGTGAAATACCTTGTTTATCGTACCCCTCGCTTTCAGCGCCTTCCGCAAATCCCGCAAACACGACGGCGCATCTCCTGACGCCCGCAAGCGCGGCGGCTTCGGCGATGAGCCACCCGCTCGATTCTCCGTTCGCCCTGTCGTAGCCGCGCGCGTAATCGTATGCCGCGCCGCAATCTTTGAGCGCCCGCAAAAAGCTGTCCTGATCGGAGGGCACGGCCTTTCCGCTGCCGCCGCCCTGATACCGCGGCTTTTCCGCGAACGCGCCGATGATTGCGATCTTTTCCCCGCCGTCCGCGGTCAACGGCAGGATATCTTCATCGTTTTTGAGAAGAACCGCGGACTCTTCGGCGATCTCCTGCGCGAGGAAAAGGCTCTCTTTCCTGTCGAAAGTCGATTTCTTTCCTTGCTGCCGCGATTTTAAGATGAGTCCGACCACTTTCTCCGCGCGTGCGTCGAGCGTGCTTTCGCTCATTTTATTTTCCGCCACGGCGCTCACGGTCTCTTCCGCGCCGCCGCATACCCCGGGCATTTCCAGATCCAGCCCCGCCGCGTACGCATCCGCCCTCTCGTACAATGCGCCCCAATCGGTGAGGAAAACCCCGTCAAACCCCCACTCTCCGCGCGCGATCTCCATGAGGCGCGCGTTCTGCGAACAAGGAACTCCGTTGAGTTTATTGTAAGCGGTCATGAGCGCCCAAGGTTTTGCCTCTTTTACGATGATCTCGAACTGTTTGAGATAAATTTCGCGCAGCGCCCGCTCGTCGACGACGCTGTCCGAAAACATGCGGTGATCTTCCTGCGAGTTGCAGGCAAAGTGTTTTACGCAAGCGCCGACGCCCGCGGACTGGACGCCGCGCACATACGCCGCGCCGAGTTTTCCCGAAAGAAGCGGATCTTCGGAAAAATATTCGAAATTTCTGCCCCCGCGCGGATCCCTCTTATGATTTACGGCCGGCCCTAACAGGACGGAAACGTCCTCTTTACGGCATTCCCTGCCCAACATTTCGCCCATGCGAAACAGAAGCGATTCGTCCCACGAGCATGCGGAAAGGCACGCGCACGGGTATACCGTAGCGGGTACGCTTTCGTTGATGCCCGACATATCCGCCTTGCCCTGCTGTTTACGCAGCCCCGACGGCCCGTCCGTCAGCATGATCTTACCCGTTTTTTCGTTGCCTGCATACCAAAAGCCGCTTCCGCACAGCAGAGCGGCTTTTTCCTGTATCGTCATCGATGAAAGGATTTGCCGAACGCACTCTTCCATGTTTTCCTCCGAAATAAAAGACGCGGCGCGCCCGCTTTTGCAGGCGCGCCGCTCGTCAGATCATTTTCTTTTGAACAGGATGCGGCGGCAACTGTCGCATTCGATGAAATTGCCGTCCGCAAGTTTGGAAATTTCCGCAATGGAAAGTTCCATGCCGCATTGCGGGCATCGGTTGCCCGACACCTCCACCACCACGGGGAAAACTTTTTCCTTGCGCTTGGCTTTGTATTTTGCGAGCGTATCCGCGGGCACGTCTTTGCTAAGTTTCGCCAGCTCCGCCTCCACCGCAGCGACTTCCTGCGCATGCGATTCCTTGACGGCGGAATACTTTTCCTTATACTCTTTATATTGCTTCTGCATGGCGATCGTCTGTTTCTTCGCCGCGGCATATTCGGCGGAAGTCTTTTCGATCTGCTGAACGAGTTTATTGATCTCCGCTTTCAGGCTTTTCAGGCTGTCCGATATGGCGGCCGCGTTCTTCTTGTAAAAGGCGATCTCGCCGCCCTGCTCGTCCACCATTTCGTCGAGGTTTTCGTAATCTTTGATCGTGTCCGCGATCTCGGAATATTTCTGCTCGAGCCTTTCGAACATTCTCTTGAATTCCGCCGCGCGCGCGTCCAGCGCTTCGAGTTTTTCGGGCGCTTTTTCGAGGAACTTGCGCGCCGTCATATATTTTTTGCGCTCGTCCGTCGAGGCGATCTCCTGTTCGATCGCGCGGAGTTTTCCGTCCGCCTCCTGATATTTCAACAATTCGTCTATCATTTTATACCTCCCTGAAATCAGAGCATAAACCCGTCCTCGTGATAATAAGCGGGGACGCCGAGTTTATCGCCGATTTTCTGATAAATTTTTTTGAATCCGTAATTCTCGCTCGCGTAATGCGTCAGAACGACCAAACGCATGCCCGATTCGAGAATGTCGCAAATATAATTGTGCTTGACGTCGGACGAGACAATGACGTCCGCGCCGTGCTCTTTCGCAAAGCGTATCGCTCCGCCGTCCACGCCCGCGCCGCAAAAGGACGCCGCGCGCGAAATCTCACCCTCCGCGCCGTAAGAAAGAAGACGCCCGGTATGAAATTCTTTCGAAACATGCGCACAAAGATCTGCAAAAGATTGCCTGCGCACATCGTAAACGCGGCCGTACGCACCGCCGTCTATGTTTTCGTATGTATCGGAAACATCCTGCCCGCCGATGCCTTTTGCCAGATGATAATCGATGCCTTCGGGGGCGAAATCGAGGTTCAGGTGCATGGAGATCACGCAGATCCCCGCGCGCAGACAGGAAACGAGCCGCGCCCCCGAAGCGTCCTGCACATTCAGCGCAGAAACAGGAAAGAATATGGCTGGATGGTGCGTCACGATGAGATTCGCGCCCCGCGCCTTCGCCGCGGCGATCGCCCCGCCGGACAGATCGAGGGAAAAGACCATGCCCGTGATATCGTCGCCCGTATCGATCAGCACGCCGCTGTTGTCGTGCGCACCGAAGTTTTTAACGTAAACATCGCTCAATTTTTTGGGATAAGCTCCGTCAATGACTGCGTAAACGTCTGCAAGTTTCATCGTACAGTCCCTCCAATTTTTTCAGCCGGGCGTCGATCTCCGCGCGCCCTTCCGCTGCGCTTTCGCGCCACTCCCTGCACCGAGAGATATCCCTTTCGAGCATCTTCGCAAAATCCTCCGTGGGGGAAATGATATTCTCCCGCCCGAACGAGAGCATGTCTTTATTGTACTCTTCCTGTTTTCCGCCCTTTACGGCCTTTATGAGGTCGTAAAATTTTTTATCCGCGTAAAAGGTATGATCGTGCAGGAGCGCGTAGCCGCGCCCCAGGAGGAACGCGCGCACTTTTTCCGCATTTTTCATCGGCTGCAATACGAGTTTGGGCGGAAGAAAACCGTCCGAAAGGATTTTTACGATCTCTTCGCCGCCCATGCCCGCGATGAGCACCTGTTCCGTCCCGCGATCAATCCCCGCAAGCCCGTCGCATACGACGGGGCACACTCTGCCTTCCGCTATGTATGCCGAAAGGAGCGCCTGCGCTTTTTTCAAACTCTTTGCGCTGATATCGGATATCTGCGCCGTGCGGCACAGCCCGTTTTCGAGCATGTACAGCGTGCAATAACCGTGGTCGCATCCGACGTCGGCAAACGTATCGCACTTTTCAAGTTCGCCGCAGACGGCGGCAAGCCTCTTCGTCAATTTCATCAATCGAGAAAGTCTTTCAGCTTTTTGCTGCGGCTGGGATGGCGGAGTTTACGCAGCGCCTTTGCCTCGATCTGACGGATACGTTCACGGGTGACGTTGAATTCCTTGCCGACCTCTTCGAGAGTGCGCGGTTTGCCGTCGTCGATGCCGTAGCGCAAGCGCAAAACTTTTTCTTCGCGCGGGGTAAGCGTATCGAGCACGCCCAAAAGCTGTTCTTTGAGCATGGTGAACGCGACCGAATCGCTCGGCGTGGTCGCGCGGTCGTCCTCGATGAAATCCCCGAGGTGCGAATCCTCTTCCTCGCCGATCGGCGTTTCCAAGGAAACGGGATCTTGTGCGATCTTCTGGATCTCGCGGACGCGGTCTTCGGGCATGTTCAGCTCTTTGGCGATCTCCGCCGGCGTAGGCTCTCTGCCCAACTGCTGTAAAAGTATGCGCGACGCGCGGGAAAGGCGGTTGATCGTCTCCACCATATGCACGGGGATCCTGATCGTGCGCGCCTGGTCGGCGATCGCCCTCGTGATCGCCTGGCGTATCCACCAGGTCGCATAGGTCGAAAATTTGAAACCTTTCTGATAATCGAACTTCTCCACGGCCTTCATCAGGCCGAGATTGCCTTCCTGAATGAGGTCGAGAAAGAGCATCCCGCGCCCCACGTACCGTTTCGCGATGGAAACGACGAGACGGAGGTTCGCCTCGGAAAGGCGCTTTTTCGCGGCTTCGTCCCCCTCCTGCATGCGCCGCGCGAGGTCGATCTCTTCATCCGCAGACAAAAGAGGAACTTTGCCGATGTCTTTCAGATACATCTTGACCGGGTCGTCCAGCCCGATGTCGCGGAGCGCCTGTTCGAAGAGTTCCCTGTCGCGCTCGTCCTCGTCGACGATCTGAATGCCGGCCTCGCCGATCGATTTATAGATATAATCGATCTGATCGGGGTTGGTATCTACCTTTTCGAGGATATCGCAGAGGGCGTTCGTGGAAATGCTGCCCTTCTGACGGTATTCGGCGACGATCTGTTTGAGTATTTCGTTGAGTTTTTGTTCGGATACGCTCATTTAAAATGTTTATCCTCCGCTTATGTTAAAAATTTTTGAGCTGAATGAAAAGTTCGAGTATTCGGCGCGTGTATTGTTTCCGCTTTTCGAGGTCGGTCTCCGCATCGCACATCGCACGAAGCGCGGCGATCTCCCTGTCTATTTTCTGTCTTTCGAGCGTTTTGACGCAGTCGGCAAAGTATCTTTCCGATTCGGCGCTGCCGAAATTGTCGCCGAGGCTCAAATCGAGGATCGCCGAAAGTTCGGGCGTATTTTCGTCAAAAATTTCGAAAAGGTCGCTCGCTCTGGCAATTTCACCCCGTTTTTTGCGCCCGATAATGTACTCTGCGATGATATTATGCACATTATTGTCAAATTTGACACCCGAAAGGTCGAAATTCCTCGCATATTTTGCGTTAAACAGGACGGAAGCCAAAATAAAGCGGCTCGCTTTGACGTTCCTGTCCGCGCCGTCCTCTCCGCGCACGATCTCCTGCGGCTCCGCCGAAGGGCGCTCGGGCTCGCTGTCGAGATCGCGTTTGAGCGATTCGTAGGTGACGCCCGTCTTGTCGCGCAGCGTTTTCAAAAGGTCTTCCCGAACGCTCGCGCTTTCCGCTTCGCGGATGACCTTGATCGCGTCGCGTATATATTCGCGCTTGTCCTCCGTCCTGGAAAGATCTCTCCCGCGCTCCAGAACTTTGAGTTTGAAGTCGATGAGCGGCATCGCCTCGTCGAGGCACTTCCGATACCCTTCGCTCCCGTATTTTTTTACAACGTCGTCGGGATCGAGCCCTTCGGGCAGAGCGACGACGCGCACGTTGATCCCCTCGTCGCGCAAAATTTCCAGCCCGCGGATCGCCCCTTTCTGCCCGGCAAAATCACCGTCGTAACTGATGAGAACGTCGTCCGCATACCGCTTCGCCAGGCGAGCCTGCTCCTTCGTGAGCGCCGTGCCCATGCTGGCGACCACGTTGTGAAACCCCGCCTGCCAAAGGGAAATGGTATCCATATACCCTTCGGTCATGACGATATTTTTCAGTCCTTCCGCCTTTTTTTGCTTTTTGACGAGGTTGATGTTGTATAAGTTTTTGCTTTTATTGAAAACGATGGTCTCTTTCGTGTTTTTGTATTTCGCAAAATCCGTCTTTTCGAGCACCCTGCCGCCGAACGCGACCACGTCGCCCATGGCGTTGATGATCGGGAAGATCAGCCGCCCGCCCTGCGCGTCGGTCAGTTTCCCCTTGTCCGAAAGGGTCACGACGCCGCTTTCCAGAATATCGTCGCGGCGGAAACCCTTGTCCGATAAAAACTGCGGGAGCGTTTTGAAATCGAGGGACGCTCCCAGCCCGAATTTGCGCACCGTAGGCGCGGACAGCTTTCTGTCCAAAATATATTGGATATGCGCGTCCGCTTTGCCGGAATTGAGATTGTCGAGGTAAAAATGCGCCGCCGCGTTGAGTATCTTCAACACCTCGTCGCGCCTGCGCTTTTGTTCGAGCGTCTTTTCCGAATCGAAATTCATGTCGGGCAGCGGCATTTTTACCCGTTCCGCCAGGATCTTGACCGCGTCTACAAAGTCGACGGACTCGATCTCGCGGATGAAAGTGATCACGTCCCCGCTCGCGCCGCAGCCGAAGCAATGGTAGTACTGATCGAGCGAGTTGACGGAAAAGGAAGGCGTCTTTTCGTGATGAAAGGGACAGCACGCCCAGTAATTCGTGCCCTTCCTTTCCAGATTGACGTAAGAACCGATCACTTCCACGATGTCGTTCTTGCTTTTCAGTTGTGCGAGAAATTCTCCGTCCAACCCTTTCGGCATTGCACCTTTTTCCTCCGCGCCGCAAATGCTCCTGCGGCTTAAAGTTCTATATCTTCCTCCCGAAGCGCCCAGCTTTTGGGAATAAATATGCTGTTGAATACCGCGACCGCATACTTGTCCGTCATGGACGAAAGATAGTCGCATATGACCTGTTCGAGCGGATACTTTTCGCAAAGCCCGAGATAAAAGGCGGGCAGCTTGTCCTTGTCTTTGCGGAAATAGTCGAACATTGCGGACAGCATGCGCTTCGCCCTTTCTTCCTCTTTCATCGAAAGATCGGTTATGTACACCCGTTCGAACATAAAAGAGCGCAGATCTTCCAGCGCTTCCGCCTCGGCATCGCCGAGTTTTACCTCGTTTTTGCCGACACTGTTTTCGTAAATGGACGTGATCATCCTGTTGATCCTGTCGCGAGATGACGCCCCGAGAACGGCGACGTCTTTTTGGGGAAGTTCGTCCTCTTTCAAAAGCCCCGCGCGGATCGCATCCTCGATGTCGTGATTGACGTAAGCGATCCGGTCGGCAAGGGATACGGCCTTCCCTTCGAGCGTTGCGGGATGCCCGCTCTTTTTGTGGTTGACGATGCCGTCGCGCACTTCGAAAGTGAGGTTCAGCCCTTTCCCGTCTTTTTCCAGCACGTCGACGACGCGCAGCGACTGCTCGTTATGCGCAAAACCGAACGGAGAAAGACTGTTGAGCACCCTCTCCCCGGCGTGCCCGAACGGCGTATGCCCCAGATCGTGCCCCAAAGAGATCGCCTCGGCGAGGTCTTCGTTGAGCGCGAGGCTTCTGGCGATCGAACGCGCGATCTGCGAAACGTCGATCGTGTGCGTCATGCGGGTACGGAAATGATCGCCCTCCGGCGAGAAAAAGACCTGCGTCTTGTTTTTCAGCCGCAAAAATGCCTTGCTGTAAATGACGCGGTCTCTGTCGCGCTGAAAATCCGTGCGCATGTTGCACGGATCTTCAAGGCGGGCGCGGCCCTTCGTCTTTTCGGAGAGCTGCGCGTAAGGCGAAAGGAACGCCCTCTCTTTCGCGTAAGTGCGCTGTTTTACGGAATCGGAAATATTCATGATCTCGTAGCGGTATTGAAAATAGCTGTATGCGGCGAGACGATTTCGCCGCGATCGGACGAGAACCCGCTATTTAATATATTACCCGAAAATCCGCAAAAACCTTTTTTGCGCTCCATTCTTTTTCAAATTTTTTACAAAAAGCGGCACCAAATATACAAAAAGCGCGCTTCAGACGAGCGCGCCGCCGTTTACGCGCAGCACTTCGCCTGTCAGATACCGGCTTTCGGCCAAAAACAAGACGGCTGCGGCGACCTCTTCGGGCGTACCTTCCCGCATGGCGGGAATTTCGGAAACAAAACCGCGGCGCTCCTTTGCCGAAAAACGCGCGTTCATGTCCGTCGCGATCATGCCCGCGGAAACGCAGTTGACGCGGATACCCGCGGGGGCAAGCTCTTTTGCCGCGGCTTTGGTAAAACCGATCAGCGCTGCCTTGCTCGCCGAATATGCCGCCTCGCAGGAGGCGCCCGTTTCCCCCCACACGGAAGATATATTTACGATGCTCCCGCCGCCGCTTTTGAGAAATTTTAAAGCGGCCGCGCGCGTGCAAAGGAAAGCCCCGCCCGCATTGACGGAAAACAGCCTGTTCCACTCGGCATAAGAGGTATCCTGGATCTGCCCGTAATGCGCGATCCCCGCGTTGTTCACGAGCACTTTCAGCCCGAACACGGAAGAAAACATTTTGCCGACCGCGTCTTCGTCCGACACGTCGCACATAAAAGGCTGTGCGCCCGCGCCCGCCGCCTCGACGAGCCGGCACGTCTCCTTTGCCCCCTCTTCGTCTTTCGAATAGCAGAACGCGACGTCGTAGCCCGCCTTCGCGAACGCGAGGCAGACCGCCCGCCCGATCCCGCGCGAGCCGCCCGTGACGAGAACGGTGCTCATCCTTTGATCGCCGCGCCGCAGACCGAACAGATCTCGCGGGCGACAGCCTCCACGTCTTTGCCGTTGGTGTCGATGGTATGATCGGCACAGCTTTCATAAATCGGCGTGCGGTAGTCGAGCAGTTCTTTCATCTTTTCGAAAGTCGTATTTTTCAGGAGCGGGCGCTCGTCGCTCGTGTGGCCCGTCCTTTCGAAAAGCGTGTGGATATCCACTTTGAGAAAGACGATTTTTCCGTGTTTTTTGAGCATGGCGCTGTTTTCGGGGCGGAGCACGCAGCCGCCGCCCGTGGAAATGACGACGCCGTCCTCCTCGGAGACCTTTTTCACGATCTCCGTCTCCATTTCACGGAACCGGTTCTCCCCGTAAAACTCAAAGATCGCGGGGATCCGCCCGTATTTTTGGGTGATCAGATCGTCCGTATCGTACCACCGCATCCCCGTCAGGTCGGAAATTTTAATGCCGACGCTGGTCTTGCCCGCGCCCATCATTCCGCAAAGTACGATGTTCATAGCAGAAAGCTCTCCGCCGCAAGGATATAACTGTTTTTGCCGAACCCGAGGATCGTGCCCCTGCACACCTCGGATATGACCGATTTATGCCTGAACTCTTCCCGCGCGTGCACGTTGGACATATGCACTTCCACGACGGGGGTAGTTACGGACGCGATCGCGTCACGCAGGGCGTAACTGTAATGCGTGAAAGCCCCCGCGTTGAGAATGATGCCGTCGGCATCCGATTCCTGTATTTTTGTACACAGCTCCCCTTCCAGATTGCTCTGGAAAAATTCGCATTCCGCGCCGCGGGCTTTGCAGAACGCCGCGATCTCGCGGTTGATGTCGTCAAGCGTCTGCGTACCGTAAACGGATTTTTCGCGCCGCCCCGTCATGTTCAGATTCACGCCGTTCAATACGAGAAGTTTCATTGCCTTTCCTCCTGATATTTTTCAAACAGCGTCTTCGCCTCCGCATCGGAAGGCGCGCGCCCGAGATAGATGCAGTCCGCGTAATACGCCTGATAAAAGAGCATCCCTTCTCCGTTGACGATTTTTTTGCCGAGCGATTCGGCAATGCGCAAAAATTCGCTTTTACGGGGATAGTAGATGAGATCGACCGCGACTTCGCACTCGGCCAAAACATCGCCGCCCACGGGGGAAAGCCCCTCCGTCTTGTGCATGCCCACGCCCGTCACATTGACGATCGCATAATACGGGGAAGGCGTGACTTTTTCAAGGAGTTTCGCGCCCGCAAATTCGCGGCAGACCTCCCGCGCGTTTTCCTTTTTCAAATCATAAAGATATACTTCCGCGCCCGCGTCGAGTAATTTTTTGACGACGCTCCTGCCCGCGCCGCCCGCGCCGAGCACGAGGACTTTTCTGCCCGCGGGGTCAATGCCGTTGTTTTTCAGCATGAGCGAAAACCCCGCCCCGTCCGTATTGTAACCGATCCCGCCCTTGACGGTGTTGACCGCGCCGAACGTTACGGCGTCCCCCTCCGTCCGTTCGAGATAGGGAATGATATCCAGTTTATAGGGAATGGTCACGTTGAACGCGTCGTATTCCGCAAGCAGTTTTTTCGCGTTCGTATCGAAATCTTCGGCGGAGGAAGACATGAGTTCGTAAGAGCAATCGCGTCCCAGCCCCCGCAGAATAAACGTGTGCATCCTGCCGCTGTCAGATTTGGAAACGTCCTTTCCGATGACCGCAAGTTTCAGCATAGATTCGTACTCCTCCGGCACACAATGCGCCGCATCGCAGATTTATAAAAATGGCGGATCTCCGAAGTTTCAGCCGAGCATATCGAAAAAGCCGGGAAAAGAAATGTTGACGCATTCCGCATTTTTGATCTCCCCGCCCTTTTCGCTCGCCATGAGCGCGACCGCCGCGCTCATCGCAATGCGGTGATCGAGGAAAGAATCCGCAGTACCGCCCGCAAGTTTCTTTTTTCCGCGTATGACGAAACCGTCCTCGCGGGGCATGATGCTGCCCCCGAAATCGGCGATCATTTCCGCAGTCGTCTTGATGCGGTCGCTCTCCTTTATGCGCAGTTCTTCCGCGCCCGAGATCACGCTTTCGCCGTCCGCATAGGCGCACAGCACCGCGATGACGGGCAGCTCGTCTATAAGGGCAGGCATGATCTCTTTCGTCAGCGTGATCGCTTTCAGCCGCGACTTTTTCACGCGGATATCCGCAACGGGCTCGCCGCACACCGTGCGTTCGTTTTCGAGCCGATAATCGACGCCCATCCTGTCAAAAGCGGTCAATATGCCCGTCCTCGTAGGATTCACGCCCACATTTTTACAGAGCGTTTCCCCGAGGAGCGCGCCGAGCGCCATAAAGTACGCCGCGCTCGATATGTCGCCGGGGACTTCCACGTCGCGGCTTTTCAACCTGCTCTTTTTCACCTGAACGGTGTTGCCGAGCACGCGGATGTCCGCCCCCATCGCCGCGAGCATGCGTTCTGTATGGTCGCGCGTTTTGATCGACTCGTGTACGAACGTTTCCCCGTCCGCGCCGAGCGCCGCCAGGATCAGCGCGCTTTTGACCTGCGCGCTCGCCGAAGCGGTATCCACTTCCCTGCCGCAAAGTTTCGCCGCGCGGACGTAAACGGGCGCGCAGCCATCCGTCGTATCGATGTCCGCGCCCAAAAGGCGCAGAGGTTTTGCGACCCGCTCCATGGGGCGTTTGGACAGGGAAGGATCGCCCGTGAGGGTCACGTTCACCCTTTGCCCCGAAACAAGGCCCGTTAAAAGCCGCATGGTCGTGCCGCTGTTTCCGCAATAGCATTCCGCATCGCAAAGTTTATCCGTACCCTGCACGGATACGACATCTTCGCCGATCTCCACTTTTGCACCGAGCGCGCGCATGCACGCCGCAGTCGAAAGGCAGTCCTCTCCGAGGAGCGCGTTCGTGATGCGCGCTTCCCCTTCCGCAATACTGTTGAACATGATCGCGCGGTGCGTGATCGATTTGTCGCCCGGCACCGCAAATTCGCCCGCATATTCTGTGCGCGGCAATATCTTCATAAAACCCCTCCGCCGATCTCCTCGATCATGCCGACGTAATCGCCGATGGACAATTTCGCTTCGGCAAACCCGCCGCGCGTTTTCGGCAGTATGAGTGAGACCTCGTTTTTCCCTTCGTTTTTCTTATCGAACAGGGCGACGCGCGCCGCCTCGCCTATGTTCCGGAATTTCGGGATACGCCCGATAACCTTTTGAATGAGTGCGCGCAGTTGCTCCGCATACACTCGGGAACACACGCCTTTGCGCTCGGCGATGATGCTTTCAAAATACATGCCGATGAGCACGTATTCCCCGTGCGAACGCCTCCCGTAAAACAGCTCGAGCGCGTGCCCCGTCGTATGCCCCATATTCAGGCACTTGCGAAGCCCGTTCCGCTCACACTCGTCCTTTTCCACGACGCCCGCCTTGAATCGTATGCAATCAGCCGTAACGTCTTCCATGAACGAAAGGTCGAACAGCCTGTCCGAATTTTTTTCGAGTTTATCGAGGATGTCCGCATCCAACGCGCCCGTCTTAACGATCTCGCCGAGCCCGCACCGCAATTCCCTTGGCGGAAGGGTATGCAGAAACATCGGGTCGCACAGAACGTATTCGGGCTGATAAAACGCGCCGATCACGTTCTTCACGCCGCGGTGGTCGATCGCCGTTTTTCCTCCCACGGAGGAATCCACCTGCGCCAAAAGCGTCGTCGGCACTTGCACGGCATGAATGCCGCGCATATACAGCGACGCGGCAAGCCCCGCCATATCTCCGACCACGCCGCCGCCGAGCGCGACCAGAACGCTGCCGCGGTTGAGCCGCGCGTCCAGCATTTTGTCCAGAATCGCAAACAGCGTGCCGCGGTTTTTGTGACGCTCCCCCGCCGGCACGACGCATATCGGCGCATCGCCGAACATATCCTTGGCCCATTTTTCGTAAAGACGGAAAACGTTCGCGTCCGTGACCACGAACACGTCTTTTCCGCGCAAAATGTCCCGCGCCTTTTCCGCAGCGCCTTTTCCGCAGTAAACGGTGCTCGGGCGGGATTTTGTTTTCACTTCTATCGTCTGCATACTTTATCCCTTGTTTACCGCGGGAGCTTGTCCCAGCGTTCCTTGATCTCGCGCATGTTGTCGCCGCCCAGCCGCTGCAAGATCTTTTCGGCAAGGGCGAAGCAGACCACGCTCTCCAAAATGACGTCGCACGCCGCCACGGAACAGACGTCGCTGCGTTCCGTCGCCGCGCGGCACGGCTCTTTGGTATCGAAATCGACGGTGTCGAGCCCGCGCATCAATGTGGGGATGGGCTTCATCGCCGCGCGGAGCACGATCTCCTGCCCGTTGGACATGCCGCCCTCGATGCCGCCCGCGTTGTTCGTTTTGCGGAAAAAATTCCCGTCCCGATAATAAATTTCATCGTGTACGCGGCTTCCCGGCCGCCTTGCCGCCTCAAATCCGAGGCCGATCTCCACGCCTTTGATCGCCTGCACACTCATGATCGCGCCCGCAAGGTGCGCGTCCAGTTTTTCGGAATAAGACATACAGCTGCCGAAGCCGCTCTTCATCCCTTTCACGTGCAGTTCGATGACACCTCCCGCCGTATCTTTCGCCTCTTTGATCTCGTCGATGCGTTTTTTTGCGCGTTCGCAAAGTTCTCTGTCAGGCATAAACAGTTCGGAAGTCTTTGCCGCCCTGATCTCGTCAAAGGTGTATTCCTTTTCGTCAGAAACGCTTTCAACGCTCCTGACGTAGCCCGCGACCTCAACCCCGAGTTCGCGCAGGAACATGCGCGCGATCGTGCCCGCGGCGACGCGTACGGCCGTTTCTCGCGCGGAAGCGCGTTCCAGAATATTGCGCGCGTCCGTCTGATCGTATTTGAAAAGCCCCGTAAGGTCGGCATGCCCGGGGCGCACCTTGGTCAGGCGGCGCTTGGAAACATCCGCCCCGTACGGCGACATGTATTCTTCCCAGTTTTTGTAATCCTTATTTTCCACGACGATGCACACGGGGCTTCCGAGCGTCAGTTTGTCCCTGACCCCCGAAACGATCTCCGCGCGGTCGCTTTCGATCTTCTGCCGCGCGCCGCGGCCGTATCCGCTCTGGCGGAGCGCGAGATAATAGTCGATCTCTTCTTTCTCCACCTTCAGATTGGAAGGGAGCCCCTCGATGATCGCGGTCAGCGCCCTGCCGTGAGACTCGCCCGCCGTCGTAAGTTTCAACATATGGTATCCTCCGAAAAAGCCGCTACGCGCGGCCGATATAGTCTATCGCATAAGTGCCGTCGGCGCGAACCGTGAGAACGATGCTGCCGAGTTCGTCCGTCCTGTATATCTCCGCACCGATGCCCGCAAGCCGCCCGACGGTCTCCTGCGCCGGATGCCCGTACGAATTGCCTGCTCCGACGCCGATAAAAGCGCATTCGGGCGAAGTCAGCCGCAAAAAACGCTCCGAAGAAGAACCCGCCGACCCGTGGTGCGCCGCTTTCAGAAAGTCGAGTTCGTCGAGCGCGGGCGCGAGCGTAACGGTTTCGCCCCACGCGGCCGCTTCCTCTGCTTTGAAGCACTCGTTTCCTAAAATTTCGTAATCGCCGACAAGTTTTGCCTCGGCTTCCTCCGTAATATCTCCCGTAAACAGAATACTACGCCCCGCATATTCCAGCCACAAAACGGCGGAAGCGTTGTTCACGTCGGTATCCGTTGCGTTTTCCGCATTCGCTTCGTCGTAAAAACTCCCGGGGACGCCCGCCTCAAAGGGCGAAAGGAACATCATGTAATAAAAATCGTCCTTGTCCTCGGAAAGCACCGTAAGGAACGTACGGGATATTTCCGTCTCGCACCCCGTATCCGCGGCGGCGTCCAAAAAATCGGCATACGATGAATCCGCGGCGTAATTCAGAATATAAGGAATAAACGCCTTTTCCGCGCCGAAACATTTCAGCGCCTCGTCCAACCCGCCCGCATGGTCTTCGTCGGGGTGTGTGAGCAGAAGATAGTCGAAAGTGCGCACGCCGAGCGCGTTCGCATAGCGCAGAAGCGCGCTTTTGGAGGCATACGATTCGTTCCCGCCGTCGATGAGCATGCTTTTCCCGTCTGGGAGTTCGACGATGACCGCATCGCCCTGCCCCACGTCGACAAAGTGTACGCGCAGTTCCCCCGCCTTTGCGGCGGCGACGTCGGGATTCGAAAATTTCACCCACAAATATTGCAGCGGCCAATAGCAGAAATGCACGAGCGCAAGAGCGAGCGCGATGACAAACACCGCCGCCGCGCTTATGATCGCGGCGCGGCGTAACCGATGTTTCTTTTTGTCTTTACCCGCAACCGCCGCGCGGACGGCCGCTTCTTTCTCCTTCATGGCAACCGAACTATCCCGTCAGATTTTGATCCGCTTCGCGCGGAGCGCCGCCGCGATCTCCTCCGCATGGCGCATCGCGCATTCGTAACCGATATCGTACATGACGGAAGCCTTTGCGGCATCCGTCGCGGCATAATCCGAAAGGTCGGGCTCGAGCAGATAGTCGCAGGCCCCGATCCCCTTCTGATAACACACTTTCAACACGCCGCCCGCCGTAAAAAACTCCGTCCTCTCGTAAGACTTTGCGGGCGACAGAGAAATGCCCAGCACGAAATCCGCGCCCAGCGAGCGCGCAACGTCGCCGGGGACGGCATTGGTGAACGCGCCGTCGGCGAGAAGTCTCCCGCCGACGTTCACGCTTTTAAAAAACGGCGGCATCGCCGAAGACGCGAGGACGGCCTCCGCCACGTTCCCCGAACGCAAAACCGCTTCATCACCGCTCTCCGTATCCGTTGCGACCGCCGCGAACGGCATTTGCAGGGCG
>JFBN01307169.1_pt1 | contig 21570 bp, 20 predicted proteins | sample 768741 | NCBI WGS metagenome assembly JFBN01 (sample SAMN01983846, study PRJNA193217) | chicken gut metagenome | biome: terrestrial biome; isolation source: ceca of Broiler chicken | host: Gallus gallus | place: United Kingdom: England | collected 2010-09-07
AAACTATTATACTGCTGGCTTAAGGCTCGATGTTTTATTAGTACAGCAGGTTAATAATTCGGCAATAAAAGACGCAGTAGATACAGGTGAAACAATATGACGAATATTTATGGAAAATATGCTGTAACATTGGAAAAAGTTATGGAAAATCTGGTGGAAAAAATAAAACGGTATAATGAGGAGCAGATAGAAAAAACGGGTGAGGCGGCGTATGAACATTTAATCTACCGAGTGAAATCTCCTGAAAGTATGAGTGAAAAATGTGTGCGCAAATCATTGCCGCCGACAGCGTATTCCGCTCTGCATGAGATACAGGATGCGATAGGTATCCGCATTGTCTGCCGTTTTATCGATGATATATATACAAATCTCAAGTATATACGAAAAATGCCGGGTATACGGATTGTCGAAGAGAAAGATTACATTAAAAATGTAAAGCCGAACGGATACCGCAGTTACCATGTAATCATAAAGATACGGGATGAATACGAAGATGTAACGGGAGAAAAACCGGGCTCTTTCTATGCGGAATTGCAGCTGCGCACGATAGCTATGGATACGTGGGCGAGTCTGGAGCACCAGATGAAGTACAAGCATGAGATAAAAAATGCGGCGCTCATTGTGCGGGAGCTGAAACGCTGTGCGGATGAACTGGCGGCCTGCGATATTTCCATGCAGACAATCCGCAATCTGATTAAAGAAAGCGAGGGCTGATGATGCGATTATTACTGGCGGAAGATGAAAAAGAGATGGCGGCGGCCGTAACGGCGGTGCTTCAATATTCCGGCTACGAAGTGGACTGTGTTTTCGACGGGCTTTCCGCTGTCGATATGGCGCAGAAAAATGTTTACGATTGCATGATTTTCGATATCATGATGCCGAAGATGAGCGGCGTGGAAGCGCTGAAAATCCTGCGCCGCAGCGGTGATGTAACGCCGGTTATCATGCTGACGGCGAAAACGGAGCTGGATGATAGGATTATGAGCCTTGATGCCGGCGCGGACGACTATGTGATGAAGCCGTTTTCCATGGGCGAACTTCTGGCGCGTATCCGTTCCATCTTAAGGAGGGCGGGTACATTTTCTCCGGCGGTGCTGACAGTGGGTTCCGTAAAACTTAACGTGGAGGAGCAGAATTTATCCTGCCGAAATTCTATCAGTTTGAGCGGCAAGGAAACGAAACTGATGAAATTTTTTATGCTCAATGTGGATAAAGTACTGTCGACAAAGGATTTATTCACGCATGTCTGGATAGATGAAACGGAAGTCAGCGAGGATATCGTCTGGATATACATTTCCTATCTGCGGGAAAAGCTGGAAGCCGTGAATGCGGATATTGAGATTTTGGGCGAAAAGGGAGAGTCGTTTATACTGACGAAAAAATAAAAGCGGGTGAATAGACCATGAACGTGATAAAAACATTGCGCCGCAAATTCATACTGATTTCCACGGCAACGGTGATTATCATCGTTGCCGGTGTTTTGGGTTTGGTCAATACGATTGCGCATATGCGGGTGTACACGCAGATAGAAACGTATCTTGCCTATATAGCGCAAAACGGCGAAAGTCCTCTGCCGAAAAAAATATTGCAGGACGGCAGCTGGTTCGGCGAGACGGAGTGGTCGGACGATACACCGGCGTTTATTGTAATCATAACGCCGGAAGGATATGTAAAAGAAGCGCGGCTGAAAAATATTACGGCATTTACGAAAAATGAAGCGGTGCAGTATGTATTGTCGACTTTGAACATGGAAAAGCAGCAGGGCTTTTTGAAAAAGGACAGGGCGACATACGCTTATGCCGTTACGCGAACGGAGCAGAACGATATCTGCATAGCCGTCATGGACTGTACGCGCGATATGGCGATAGTGCAGGATTTCATGTGGGATTCGCTCATGCTGGGCTGCATATGTATTTTATTGTACGTATTCATTCTGGCCGTTTTGAGCAATCAGGCGATAAAGCCGTTCGTGCGCAATCTGGAAAATCAGAAACGGTTCATCACGAATGCCGGTCATGAGCTGAAAACGCCCATTGCGATAATTTCCGCCAATACGGAAGCGATGGAATACATCAACGGGAAAAATCAGTGGACGGAGAGTATTTTGAAGCAGACGAAGCGATTGTCCAAACTGATTAACGATTTGATTATCCTGGCGAAAGTAGGAGAGAAAACGCAGTCGGAATTTATTTTCACGCGGGTGAATTTTTCGGAGACGGTAACGGAAGTCGTAAAGTCTTTTGAACAGATGGCGATAGAACAGAAAAAAGGATTTATCTATCAGATTGAGCCGGAAATCTGCGTCCGGTCAGAAGGAAAATGTCTGTATGAGCTGGTGAATATTCTGGTGGACAATGCCGTTAAATACTGCGATGATGAAGGCGAGATAAGAACGCAGCTGATAGTAACGGGCAGAAAGAAAAAAGAAGCCGTGCTGACCGTTGCCAATGATTTTGCTGACGGAAAGAATATCGACTATTCGCAGTTTTTCGAGCGGTTTTACCGCGGCGATATTTCGCACAGCAGCGAAAAGGCGGGCTACGGCATAGGGCTGTCCATAGCCAGAGAGTTGGTGCAGTTGCTTAAAGGCAAAATCCAGATTGATTATGCAGAGGGCAAAATCGCTTTTACCGTTAAATTCAATATCGTTGACAAATAAAAAAGAGAGAAACGTTTGTTTCTCTCTTTTTGTGTGATTGTATTTGCTTAAAGCGTTTAATCGGTTAGTCTCTGATAATGCGGGCCATGCGTACGCCGAAGAAGTAGTTCATAACCCATTTGAATACAACCGTTACGTTAGTGAGCGGACCGGCGAGTCTTAATACGTGAACTGCCATCCAAGCAATCCAAGCGAATAAACCTTTGGATTTCATCACGCCTTTGAACATTACGGCATCACCGGCACCGATTGTCGCCATGCTGCCGAGGTCTTTGTAGACGAATGTTTCCTGAGCTTCGCCGCGGATAACGTGCATGATGTTTTTAACAGTCGTTTCAGCTGCTTCGTAAGCTGCCGGAGCGATTGTCGGGAGCGGACGGCCGTCCTGTTCGAAATGAGCGCTGTCGCCGATAGCGTAAATTGCCGGGAAGCCTTTAACCTGCGTCGTTTTTTCCACGATTACGCGGCCGGCACGGTCAACTTCAGCACCGAGTTTTGCTACAACAGGCTGTGCTTTTACGCCGGCAGCCCAGATAACGGTGCGCGTTCTGATTTTTTCAACTTTATCGTCGTGTTTTAAAGTAATATATTCGCCGTCATAATCCTGCACAGCCGTTTTCAAGCGTACATCAACGCCTTTTTTTCTTAAGACATCGACAGTATTGTTGCGCAGAGCTTCCGGCATCATCGGCAGAACTTTATCCGTTGCTTCGATTAATTTGATATCAACGTCGTTCATGTCAAGATTGTGATAATCTTTTTTCATAGCGGAGTGTACAAGTTCGGAAATGGCTCCGGATTCTTCAATACCGGTAGGACCGCCGCCGACTACGATGATAGTCATGAGAGCTTTTTTCAGTTCAGCATCGTTTTCCACACGGGAAGCACGTTCAAATGTGCGAATGAGATGATTGCGCAGCAGTGTGCTTTCGCGCAGGGTTTTCATCGGATAGGAATGTTCTTCTACGGATTTCATGCCGAAATAATTTGTCGTAGCACCGGTTGCAATGATTAAGTAATCATATGTAACATCACCATGAGTCGTTTTAACAACATTGTTAGCCGGGTCAAAACCGGTTGCTTCAGCCATGAAGAAATCTATATTATCATTTTTCTGGAAAAAGGCACGGATTGGATACGAAATTTCATCTTCGGACAGGATGGAAGTGGATACCTGATATAATAATGGCTGGAATAAATGATAATTATGTTTGTCTACGATTGTTACGTCCACATCTTCTTTGGCAAGTAACTGAGCAGCTTTAATTCCACCGAAGCCTGCTCCGAGAATAACTATGTGTGGTCTCTTTCCGATTGTTGTTCTAGGCATTTTAAATCTCCCCCAAAATTCGTTTTAAATAATAAATGTGAAATTCTTCACAATACCTCAAAAACATTACCCCTAATAAAAATAAAAAATAATAACAAATAAAACAAGATTACAATTGTGAATAAATTCACTTTTTCTTTAAAGTATTTATTTAACCCTCTGAACTATAAGATACATTGTTCTATTCACTTTGTCAAGCTGAATTCAAAATATTTTATAGGTTTTTAAAAGATTTTAATTAAGCATAGATTTTGCTTATAAAAAAGGATTGAAGCATAAGCTGAAACGGCTTAAACTCCAATCCGTGATGTATAAATTTATTTTAGTTAGATTTTTTCGGTGATGCCGGTGTAGATGGTGTCGAGTTCTTCTTTCGTCGGCTGGTTGGCAATGCGTATCATATCGTGGAAAATTGTGAGACCTGCTTCTTCCAGCTCTTTCTGAACGAGTGCAATGCTTTGTCCGCCCCAGCCGTAAGAACCGAAGGCAAGCGCCTTGCGGTCGTTTTTCTTCGGAGTGAGTCCTTTCAGATAGCACAAAAAGGCGGCAACATTCGGCATCATATTGTTGTTGAGCGTAGGCGAGCCGACGGCGATGTATTTGCTGTCGAGAAAATCCGTGACGATATCGGAATAATGCACGACTTTCAAATCGCAGTATTTGGTGGAAATGCCTTTAGACTGAAAGGCTTCGGCAATGGTTTTAGCGATTAATTCCGTTGAATGCCACATGCTGTCGAAAACGACAAGCGCCTTGTGTTCATCCGCTTCGAAATTGCTCCATTTATTGTAGAGGTCTAAAATGTCTTTAATATGACTGCGCCAGCTGATGCCGTGTCCCGTCAAAATCATATCAATATCAAAAGATGCCACCGTTTTTAAAGCTGTCTGCGTCTGACGGCCGTACAGCATCAGAATATTGGCGTAATATTTCTTGGCTTCGTGGATTAAAACGGAATAATCGACTTCATCGTCAAAGCGTTCGTTTGTCGCTAAATGCTGGCCGAAGCCGTCATTGGAAAAGAGAATTTTTTCTTCCGGGCAATACGTAACCATGCTGTCCGGCCAATGGAGCATAGGAACGGGAACGAATTTTAGATTGCGTTTGCCGATATTGAGGCTGTCGCCGGCTTTCACGCCAGTATACGCATGGTCGCCGCAGAATTTTGCGATATTTTTGAGCCCGTTCGGCTGGCTGACGAAAACCTGCGCATTCGGGCAGTATTGCAGTACGGCGTTTATGGAGCCGGAATGGTCGGCTTCCAGATGATTGCAAACTACATAGTCGATTTTGGCCGGGTCGATAACGGAAGAGATGCGGTCGATGATTTCAGCACTGAATTCTTTTTTTACCGAATCAATCAGCGTGATTTTTTCATCAATGATTAAATAAGCGTTGTAAGTGCTGCCGCGTCCCGTTTCATAACCGTGAAAATTGCGGACGGACCAGTCGATGGCACCGACCCAGTAAATGTCGTCACGTATTTTTATAGCTTTCAAAGTGCGTTCCTCCTAAAATAAAATTTATGACAAATAAAGATTGAGCAGTGATATATATCAATTATTATACAATCTCAACATTATAATTACAATATATAATAAAGTCTATTTACCGATAAATTGAGAGATATTATCGTTAATCGCCTGCGCGTAGATTTTCTTCGCCGGAATATCACCGTGCAGTCCGTCTATGCCGTAGTACGTCGGCAGTATCGGCGGGCTGTTCAGTGCGGCTGCCGTGTCGATATGCGGCTGCGTGCGGATAAAATCATTTACGACATTGAGGTTTTCTTGCCAGACGGGAGCTGTGCCTTCATGGAAAACTTTGTTGATATTGTCAGGATTAATCGGAGCTAAAGTCAGCAAAATCGGCACGATATTATTCTGGCGGCATTTCTGCTGAATGGCTGCAAGGTCGGCGATGACGCTTTCGGCAGGGACACCGGCGCGAAGGCTGTTCGTACCGCCCATAATCAGTAGATATTGCGGCTGAAACGGCAGAACGTCGCGTTCAAACCGCTCTACCATAGTTGCGCTCGTATCACCGCTGCAGGAAAGATTAATAGTAGGGAAATCGAGATAATAAGCGTAGCTGTATTCCCAGTCGGCAGGGCCGAAGGAAAGATGACCGCCGCCGTGGCTTATGCTGTCGCCGAAAATGCCGATTTTCCAGTTATCCTGCGGATTGTTTTCCAAAACCTGCGCATCGCTGTAGACGCCGACGGGATTGCCATTATCGTCAAGACCGCGCACGCGCCAGTAATATTTGCCGATACGCGCCTGAGGGTCGTAGTAGTCGCACAGATTGGTTACAGCGGAGAAAATGCGGTAGCGGGAAGGCGCGGTACCGTTCGGATTTTCCGGCTCCCTGTCGGTAACTTCTATTTCAAATTGTGTGGCGTGAGCATTGGGAATGAAGGCGTATACGGGATAAAGCAGCGTCGTGCCGTTTTCCTGATTATAGATTACATGCGGCAGCGGCGCGTTCATTGTTGCCAGTCTGTCTGCAGCGTATAGGATTTCCAGCTGGGAAAAAGAAGAGATGGGATTGCCGTCGATATCCATGGAACGCACGCGCCAGTACAGCGGCTTATGCGACAAGGCTTTAGGCGCGACGACGGACAAATCGAGCTGGAGCGCATTCGTATAGACGGAAGTGGTGTAGTAAAGGTGAGTCGGTGAAAGTTCGTCATTGGAAAGATTTTCCGGCACAGTATCAAACAGTTCAAATTCATAGTAGACGGCGTTCAAATCTTTTGTCCATTCCAATAGCGGTGCGCAGTCGGCCGGATTTTCTTTAGGAAAGTGAGATTGTGCCTTCAGAATTGAGTTTGAAGGCACAATGGCGGTATTGTCGGGCAATGCTTTATCAAAGGACGGCGCGCCGCTCGGTTTATCCGTATTATATAATTGAAAGCAGAATGTGATGGAGATTAAGATAATGAGATAGATAAATTTTTTCATGGGCAAGACACCTTTTCACGATATTTTTGGATGATAGGTAAATTATAACGGTTGTAGTGCGATTAAAGTCAAGGAAAAATAAAATATTTTTAATTGTTTTGAGCCAAAGACTAGATTTTTGGGTACGGTTTGTGATAAAATATATATCGCTTCCGACTGAAATATACAGTATTTAAGGCGGATTGTCTTGCAATTTGCATTATTACATGATAAACTATTTTGGTACAATTATAATGATGAAAGGGTGAATTTCTTGCCAAACATTAAATCTTCTATCCTCAGCGTAAAAACAGATGCTCAGCGTCGTGCAAAAAACGTTTCTGCTAAATCTGCTATCAAAACTGCTTCCCGCAAAGTTTTAGATGCTGTTGCTGCTGGCAATGCAGAAGAAGCAAAAGCATTACTTGTAATCGCTTGCAAAAAAATAGACCAGGCTGCTGCTAATAGATTATTCCATAAAAACTGCGCAGCTCGCCGTAAATCTCGTTTAGCTCGCCGAGTAAACAGCTTAAGCAAATAATTTGCAAAACAAAGTAAGGACTGATTTCTAGTAGAAAGCAGTCCTTTTTCGTTTTTATATACGGTTTTGTTTGATTGCGGTTATTTATTGCGCTGTGTTGTTTTCTGAAGCAGTATAATACTTTATACTGAGCGAGGTTAAGTGACAGCATCAAACGGATATAAAGTATTATACTGCTGGCTGTAAATTTGATGTTTTACCAGAATAATGGCATTTACATTTTTTCAGCGGCGTATTTGATGAGGATATGCGCGCTTTTTCTGTTTGTAGCCAGCGGAATGTTATGCACGTCGCAGATGCGAAGCAATGCGTTGATATCCGGTTCGTGCGGCTGAGCGTTCAGCGGGTCGCGCATGAAGATTACGTAGTCGACTTTTTCCGTTGCCACCATAGCGCCGATTTGCTGGTCGCCGCCGAGCGGACCGGACATCATTGTTTCTACGTTGAGATGGTATTTTTCGTTGATTAACGTACCGGTTGTGCGCGTTGCCACAAGATGGAACTTTTTCAGCGTGTCGAGATGATTGCCGACAAATTCGAGCATTTCCTCTTTTTTCTGGTCATGAGCGATTAATGCGATTGTTTTCATAAATAAACACCTACTTAAATAATTTATTCCTTTTCATTGGCTACAAAGAAAAGGAATAAGGCAGTGTTTCTTTGTACCCGTTGAAAAATTGAAGAATTGAAGTTTAAACGATATTTTTAGTATAAACCATTTGAAATTTAAGGTAAAGTAAAATTGCCGTAAATATTTTAAACGGCTATGCTTGTCAGAAACATAATATTGTGCTAAAATATCATCTGACAATAACAAACAGTTTCTCAAGTAAGACGGCGGTATTTGGGTCTCGCGCAATGGAGACTCATGAACCCCGCCAGGTCCGGAAGGGAGCAACGGTAAGTGATAATCTTCATGTGCCGTGAGGGTGCCTAAGTACCGTCTTCTTACCTGAGAAGCTGTTTTTTTATATGCAAAAACAGCTGATAATCGGGAAGGAGACGGATTTTTTATGGCGTATATGGCACTTTACCGCAAATGGCGGCCACGGGATTTTTCTGACCTCATCGGGCAGGAACATATCAGTAAGACATTGTCCAATGCCATCGTAAACGGCAAAGTGGCGCATGCCTATCTGTTTGCGGGACCGCGCGGCACGGGCAAGACGAGTACGGCGAAGATTTTAGCGAAAGCGCTCAACTGCGAACACGGTCCTACTCCGTCGCCGTGTAATCAGTGCGTATGCTGCCGGAAAATCAATGACGGCTCCTTTATGGATGTTTTTGAAATAGATGCTGCGTCCAACCGCGGCATTGATGAAATCCGTGATTTGCGGGAAACGGTAAAATTTGCTCCGGTCGACGGCCGATATAAGGTTTATATCATAGACGAAGTGCATATGCTGACGACGGAGGCTTTCAATGCTCTGCTCAAGACTTTGGAAGAACCGCCGGCGCATGTCGTATTCATTCTGGCGACGACGGAAGTTCACAAAGTGCCGGTAACAATCCAGTCGCGCTGTCAGCGGTACGATTTCAAGCGTATAACGAAGGAAGATATTTTAAACCGCCTGCTGTATATTACAGGTAAAATGGATATCAAAGCGGAAAAGGAAGCGCTGGAGATAATCGCCGTGCAGGCGGACGGCGGAATGCGCGACGCTCTGAGTCTGCTCGACCAGTGTTTAGCATTTACGAAAGATGTACTGACGCTGGCGGAAGTAAAAAAAGTTTTGGGGCTTGTCGGTCATAACTGGATTTGGCAGATAACGGATTTGCTGATAAATAAAGACAGTGCGAGTATACTCGGCGCACTCAGCGAAGTCATCGCTCAGGGTAAGGAGATAAAACAGCTGCTGAACGAATTCATGCTGCATTTGCGTTCGCTGCTTATCTATAAAGCGACGGGTAAGATGCTCAATCTCGATATGTATCTGGAAGATGAGGCTGTATTGCAAAGGCAGTCCGGTATGCTTACGCATGAGCAGATAGTTAATACGATACAGAAGGTGCATGAAGCCGTAAGTGAAATAAAATGGGCAGTGCAGCCGCGGATAACAACGGAAGTTTTATTTTTAAAATTATGCTGGCAGGATGAAATAAAAGAAACGGGCGACAGTGCAAATACAAAAACGGTGCCGGATGCTTTTGCGCCGCCTGTGCCGAATGCAGTGCCGAGCAGTAAAATTACGGCACTGGAACAGCAGATAGCGCGTCTTGACAGGATTGTAAAAGCACTCAGCACGCAGGTCGCCGCGCTCAATGAAAAACAGGAACAGATAAAAGCGCCTGTTGCTGTACCTGCCGTCGCCGTAACGGCTGTCAACAGACAAAATACTGTTGCAGAAGAGGTGAAGCCTCAGCCGGCTGCGTCACTGTCGAATGCGGATATTGCGGCAATCTGGCAGAATGTACTGGCAGGACTCAGCGCGCGCGGCAAGACGAGCGTTGTCGCCTGTATAAAATGGGCCGTTCCGTATCAGCTGGTAAATAATCAGTTTTTCGTTCATTTTGACAGCACGTTTTTGCAGGCGCGCACGGAGCAGGATGACTACAGACAGCTTATCGAAGCGGTATTGTACGATGTGACGGCGCAGAAAATGCGTCTTGTCTGCACCTGTCAGGATAATGCGCAGGCAATGCAAGTGCAACCGCGGCCTGCCACACCGGTGAAATCTGCCGTAGCCATAGAAAGAACGCCTTCGCCGCCGGAAAATGAACCGGTTATACCGGCAGGTGATTATCAGGATGATATACCGATGCCGACAGATGATGATTACAGCGTAAGCGAAGATATAAATTACGATGAACTGACGCCGGAGAATAAACATACGCTGGAAACGGCGATGGAGATTTTCGGCGGGAAGATAATACCGGAAGATGAAATGAACAATTAAGGCAATTAATAATTGACGATTGTCATATATTTTGATACTCTAATTGAAGAAAAATATTTTAATGGAGGATTAGGCATGTTTAATCAAGGAAATATGGCCGGCATGATGAAAAAAGTTCAGAAAATGCAGGCTGATATGAAAAAAATGCAGGACGAACTGAAAAAGAAAACTGTCGAAGTGAGTGTGGGCGGCGGTGTCGTTAAAGTCGTTATGAACGGCGAAAAACAGATGCAGTCTCTCGTTATCGATAAAGCAGCAGTTGACCCGGATGATGTGGAAATGCTTCAGGACCTTATTTTGTCCGCTGTTAATCAGGCAATGGTTAAAGTTGATGAAATGATGGCTAGCGAAATGAACAAACTGACAAGCGGCCTTAAATTACCGCCGGGATTATTTTAATGAGATATATTGAGCCTATGGCTAAGCTGATAGAACATTTCCGGACATTGCCGGGGATTGGTTCCAAGACGGCTGTACGCTTAGCATATCATATTTTAGACATGGAGCCTGCCCAAGCAAAAGCCTTGGCGCAGGCTATTATTGAAGCTAAAGAAAAAATCGGCTATTGCAGTATCTGTTACAATCTGACCGATACCGACCCATGCGCTATCTGCGCTTCACCGGCGCGAGACCATTCCGTCATCTGCGTCGTGGAACAGCCCAAAGACGTGGTGGCGATGGAGAGAATGCGCGATTATAAAGGCGTATATCACGTACTGCACGGCGCATTGTCCCCGATAGAGGGCGTAGGGCCGGAGGATATCAGGATAAAAGAGCTTTTAACGCGTCTTTACGACGATAAGGTAAAAGAAGTGATTATGGCGACAAATCCCAATATCGAGGGCGAAGCTACGGCGATGTACGTTGCCAAGCTGTTAAAACCGTTGGGCATAAAAGTAACGCGCATTGCTCACGGACTGCCGGTCGGCGGCGATTTGGAATATGCCGACGAGGTAACGCTGGCGAAAGCCATTGAAAACCGCCGTGAAATGTAATCAGGCTGCAAATGTAAAGGTTGTGATTGAATGATATCATCATCATTAGTGGTTGCTTTTTTTGTAGGTTTATTCATTTTGTGTGTTATAACGAAGATATTTTCCCTGCCGCTTCAGCTGTTGTGGAAAGCAATCTATAACAGCGTCATCGGTGCTATCGTATTGTATGTGATAAACTTTTTGGGGATTGTCTACATTCCGATAAACTTCATAACGGCACTCATCGCTGGCGTGTTCGGTATACCGGGTGTGCTCCTGCTGACGATATGGGCTTTATTATAGACTGCAAATGCAGTCTTTTTTTGTATTGTTAAGTGGTTAATTGATTATTTAGTGTATATATGTTAGAATAACTATTGTTTGGATAATTAAAAACTATTAAATTTTTTAGAAGTGAGAGTGTACAAATTGAATTTCAAGAAAATCTTAGCTATTGTAATGGTGTGTGTTTTTGCTTTCAGCGGTATCGGCATGGCGAAAGCCAAAGTCGGCGGTGGCGGAATGAAAGCACCGACGACGAGTAAGTCGCTGGCTCCGTCCACGCAGTCCAAATCGGCAGCGCCAAGCAGCGAAGCGCCGAAAACGAATGCGGCAGATACGAACAGAAGCAATGCGACGACTAATTCCAATACGGCAAATACGAATACAACTAATAATGCTGCAACAAACAATGCGGCAACGACTAATAGAACGAATGCGGCAAATCAGGCGACGCAGCAGCAGTCCGGCAGCCGTTGGGGCAGTGCGCTCAGAAACATCGGCTTATTTGCCGGCGGTATGATGCTCGGCAGTATGCTCAGCAGCATGTTCGGCATGGGCGGTTTCATGGGTGATGTACTTGGTTTAATCGCTAATGTGGTTCTCGTCGGTATCGTAGTCATGATAATCATGGCTGTGTTCCGTAAGTTCTTCGGCAAGAAGAATGAAGGCAATGCGTATGCTTCCAGCCAGTACGCGGAAAACAATATCCGCTGCGCAAACTGCGGCTGGGTAAGCCCGGATAGAAACAATCCGCCGAAATTCTGCCCGGAATGCGGCAGCCGTATGAACGGAAATGATAATTTTCAGCAGAATAACTACAGTGAATACAATCAGTATCATAATGAACAGGATGCACAGTATCAGGAACCATCGTCCCGCAGAATTATTGATATAACTCCGCCGAAGGATAAAGATAAGTTTTAAAATTAAAGCTCATGGATTTAATTCCATGAGCTTTTTTTCTTTTTAAAGTGAAAATCTCTAGTGGGTTACGAATTTAGGCATTTCTTTTTCGGCAATTTTTCTTTGTGCCAGCAAAGAAAAATTGCCCGGCGCAATATGAGAATAAATTAAGAAATAGTTATCTTTATCTTATATTGTGCCGAACCGGCACTTTCTTTGTTGTTTTTCTACAATAAAAAATAAGATAAAAGTTAACTCTTATTTTTAGAAGGTTGACATAGTGTCTATATCATGTTTTAATATGTTGTAATAAAACAAATTAAAGGTGATACTATGAGTTATATTGAAGAGTTGAAAAATAAAATTCTGGGCGGTTATGAAATCAATAAAGCGGAAGCTGTGAAATTGAGTGATGAATCGCTGGAAGATTTGGCAAAGGCGGCAAATGAAATACGGCAGTATTTTTGCGGCGATAAATTCGATATCTGTACGATAATCAACGGCAAGAGCGGCCGTTGCAGCGAGGACTGCAAATACTGCGCACAGTCGGCGCATTATAAAACGAACGTGGAAACATATCCGTTATTGGATACGGAGCCGATTTTGCGCGAGGCGCAGTACAATTACAATAAAGGCGTAATGCGCTATTCTGTTGTTACTTCCGGTCGGGCGCTGAGCGATGCTGAAGTGGATAAACTGGCAGAAAGCCTGAACAAAGTGCATGAACAATGTCCGGTGAAATTATGCGTATCCGGCGGTCTTTTGAATGAAGCGCAGTTTAAGAAACTGCATGACGCCGGTGTTGAACGCGTGCATAATAATTTGGAAAGTTCGCGCCATCATTTTCCGCAGGTATGCACAACGCATGCTTTTGCTGATAAAGTAAACGCCATTAAAGCAGCCCAAAAAGCCGGTATGGATGTATGCAGTGGCGGTATCATGGGCATCGGTGAAACGATGGAGGACAGAGTGGATATGGCGCTGGAGCTGCGCAGCCTTGGAATAAATTCCGTGCCGGTAAATATTTTAAATCCGATTGCAGGTACGCCGTATGAACATAATAAGCGTTTATCCGATGAGGAAATTCTGCGTATAATAGCGATTTACCGCTTTATTTTGCCGAAGGCGTTCATTCGTCTTGCGGGCGGCAGAGGTTTACTGGCGGACAAAGGCAGAGCCTGCTTTAAAGCGGGAGCGAATGCAGCCATTTCCGGCGATATGCTGACGACGAGCGGTATTTCCATTGATACGGATATGCAGATGATAGCTGAACTCGGTTTTAAATGTGAGTTATAAACAATAAAGGCGTGGAAATCATTCCACGCCTTTTACATATCATCAATCTATATAAAATTTGTTCAGCACACAAAAAAACCTTTGAAATAATTCAAAGGTTTGATTTACAAAATGGTGGGCAGGGATGGATTCGAACCATCGTAGCCTACGGCGACGGATTTACAGTCCGTTCCCTTTAACCACTCGGGCACCTACCCATGTTTTCATGGTGACCCTGGCAGGACTCGAACCTGCGACCTTTTGATTCGTAGTCAAACACTCTAATCCAGCTGAGCTACAGGGCCATCGTTTGTTTACTGAACAAACAGCTTTTATATAATAGCACAGATATTTTGTTTTGACAAGAGTTTTTTGGAAAAAAAGTATAATTTTTTTTCGGATTTTGTTAAAATATAGATATAAAGATGAAAAAGAGGCGATATTATGAAATGGATGAGAATTTTTCTGCTGGTGGCGGCCGGTTTTGTGCTTTGGAGCGGTAATACATACGTGTCTGCCAAAAGTGCGTTTGATGATGTGACATGGCACAGTGATTATAACGAAATACGCCAGTATTATAATCTGGCGCAAAACAGAGATGAAGACGGACTGCCGCAGGAAGAGATGTATCGGCAGGTTTATCCTGATGTGAAGAACGGTGAATTCAATATTTATTGGGGTCAGCCGCTGGATGAGATAAGCGCGGATTACGAATTGAAATGGGGCGTATGGAGCACGCATGTAGGCCGTTACGCTTTACAGCTCAATAAAATTTATAAACGAAGTTCGCCATATCTGATTTTATGGTTCAATGAAGAAAAACTGTATAAAATCTGGATGTATTATCCGCGCGGTTTAAATCCGGATAGACCGCGGCGCGGCAGAGTTGTAAACGATTTGACGCAAAAATTCGGTGCGCCGTCTGTCTATAATGAGAATATACTCGTATGGGAGGATACGACCGCCAAGGTTAATTCCATAGAAGAACAGCAGCTGGAGAAAAAATTTTTTAACAATATTATCCGCCATAGAAAACATGGTAGAGCAAGATAAAAAGAAGATGATGAAATGAAGAAACTTTGCCTTGCAATATGTTTTTGTTTGATATGTAATTTATGCAATTTGGCTGTAGCTTCTGCCGAGCGGGATATATTGGCTGATTTGAAATGGGGAATGACCTATGATGAAATAAAAGCAATATATCCGCTCGTCTATAATAATTATTTATCGGAAGAAGACAGCAATACCTACTGGCTGAAGCTGGAAGAGCCGTATTTAAAGGGCAAGGAAGTTGTCAACGGCAGAATTTTGCTGTATATGAAGGGGAATAAACTGTACAGAATAACGGCTGATTTTACTGACGGAACAGATTTAGTCATACAGAGTGAAGCTGCTGGTAAATTGAAATATATCGGCGAAAATCTGTATTGGGGCGCAAGCTATGCTCAGGTAAGCAGATTTTATAAATTGAAATACAAAGAGCATGATAGCACAAAAAATTCGTCGGTGTATTATTTGACTTTGCCAAAACAGGATTTTAATGGTGAAAAACTGAAATCACAGCAGATTTTAGTTTATTTCTGGAATGACCAGCTGTACAAGATAGTTGCCGAAAAGCAAAATGGCGGCATGCTTGTCCTGCAGGATGATTTTCTGTTAAAAAAGGCAGCGGCTCAAGGTGCTTTAAATGAAGAAAGGAACACGCACAATGAGGCTGTAGCCAAAATGAATGCGGCAATAGCAGCGGAAACGGTAACGGATAAAAAACAGTTGGTCGGATTAATTCCTGATTTATATTGGGGCGAAAGTATAAATGATATTGTAAAAGATTTTGCTGTAAAATATACGGAACGTTATTATGGGGAAAATGCGCTTATCTATGAACTGGATTTGGAAAATCCGTATGAGAAAAAAGACAAGGCATATAATAATTTTATTAAAACATTTCAGCATAATACAGCAAAAATATATTTGTATCTGTGGCACAATCAGCTGTATAAGATAAAGCTGATATATAGCGGTGAAACAGAACAGATACTTACAAATGAGAAATTGGCTGAAAGGGCTGCTTTGGACGGTGAAGCGTACAAACTTGGCGGCGGTAATTTGCTAAAGCGTACTTACAGAGAAGTTTATGCAGACGCAATGAATGATAAATTATATATCTACTGGGGACAGCCGTATAAGGAAATATCCGATATTTACGGATTGCGTTGGGGAATATTGTGGCACACGATATATATTTATTCTATCGGATTGACTGAAGTGTATCAGGAGGGTTCGCCGTATCTTGTCGTGATGTTCAGCAACGAACAGCTGTATAAAATTTTATTATGCTTTGATGAAAGTATCGAAAACAGAGAAAAAGGACAACAGTATTTTGATGAGATGAAAAATGTTCTGACAGAAAAATTCGGTAGACCGGATATTTACAGACAGGGAGTTTTAATGTGGCAAAGCGTAGAAATTTCTGTCAATAAAAGTGAGGAAGACTATTTGATGTCTTATTTAAATGAAAGATTATATAGGACAGCTCATTTTTTTGCAGATGAGGCCGAGTGGGCAAAAGAAAAATAGGCAACAAAAAAAAGCGCTGGTACAATACCAACGCTTTAATATTCAAAATGGTGGGCAGGGATGGATTCGAACCATCGTAGCCTACGGCGACGGATTTACAGTCCGTTCCCTTTAACCACTCGGGCACCTACCCATTTTGCATGGTGACCCTGGCAGGACTCGAACCTGCGACCTTTTGATTCGTAGTCAAACACTCTAATCCAGCTGAGCTACAGGGCCTTCATTTGGTGGCTGTCTTAACCACGCATATTATAATATCAGATTGGGAAGAGTTTGTCAAATGTTTTTTGAAAAAATTTTTTAGGTATATTTTCTATACAAATGGAAGCATTGATGATATAGTATTGCGTGGATAGTATTCGACAGAAACTGTACCGCAATTTTTTTATTTTTAAGCAAAGGCTGTATCGAAATGATTTTTGAACAGTACCTTTATCAGATTGTAAAACACAGCTGTCCCTTGAGAAAGGGAGTGATTGAATGAAAATAGGATTTATCGGCGCAGGGAAAGTGGGTTTTTCTCTGGGAAAATATTTTATCAGTAACGGTATTTCTGTTACGGGTTACTACAGCAGGTCGCCGAAATCGGCTAAATCAGCAGCGGAATTTACAAACAGCAGAATGTATAGCAGTTTAACAGATATTTTAAAGGACAGCGATACCTTGTTTCTCACCGTACCGGATGATGTTATCGGCACGGTCTGGGAACATATAAAAAATCTGGATGTTAGAAATAAAAAAATTTGTCATTGCAGCGGTTCGATTTCTTCGGCCGCTTTTTTTGATGCAGAAAATAAAGGTGCATTTGCGTATTCTATCCATCCGCTTTGTGCTGTCAGTGATAAGTATAATTCATGGCGGGATTTGAAAAATACAGTGTTTACGATTGAAGGCAGTGAGCAGTATTTAACAAAAATGCGGAATTTATTCGCCGGCTTTGGCAATGAAACAGTGGTTATCAACACAAAGGATAAAGCGTTATATCATGCAGGAGCGGTATTGGCGAGCAATCTGGTTATCGCTCTATTGTCCATGAGTGAAGATGTATTAAAACAGTGCGGTTTCAGCGCTGAAAGTGCGCGGAAAGCATTGTTGCCGCTGTTTAAAGTGAATGCGGAGAACATTGTACAAAATGGTCCGGAAAAGGCTTTAACCGGTCCGGTTGAGCGCAATGATGTACAGACGGTAAGACATCATCTGGAAAGTCTGGGTAAAGATTTGACTAAGCGGGAAGTGTATAGACTGTTGTCTTTGGAACTGACAAAGATTGCGCAGGAAAAACACTGGCAGAGAAATTATACGCAGATGAAAGAGGTATTAAAATGAAAAATACGGTGATGACATTTCAGCGTCAAAAAGATGAGCAGAAAAAAATAACGATGCTTACGGCATACGATTATTCTACGGCGAAAGTAATGGACAATGCAGGAATAAACGGTATTTTAGTCGGCGACTCGCTCGGCATGGTCATGCTCGGTTATGAAGATACGCTGTCTGTAACAATGGAGGATATAATTCACCATACAAAAGCGGTGGCGAGAGGAGCAAAAAACGCTCTAGTAGTGGCGGATATGCCGTTCATGTCGTATCAGACTTCTGTTTATGATGCCGTATACAATGCAGGCAGGCTTATGAAGGAAGGCAGATGTCAGGCAGTGAAACTGGAAGGCGGAGCGGCTGTCTGCCCGCAGATAGAGGCGATTGTAGCCGCGTCCATACCGGTCATGGCGCATATCGGACTTACGCCGCAGTCGGTGAATGCTTTCGGCGGTTTTAAAGTGCAGGGAAAAAGCGAGGAAGCAGCAAAGCGTATTCTGGCAGAAGCAAAACAGGTCGAAGCGGCAGGGGCATTTGCCGTTGTTTTAGAATGTGTTCCGGCAAAACTGGCAGAGCTCGTTACCAAGTCCGTAAGCATTCCGACAATCGGCATCGGAGCCGGTGCAGGCTGCGACGGCCAAATTCTCGTTTATCAGGATATGCTCGGCATGTTTGGCGATTTCAAACCGAAGTTCGTTAAACAATTCGCCCATGTCGGCGCGGAGATGGAAAAGGGGATTAAAGCGTATATTGCTGAGACGCAAAACGGAACTTTCCCGGCGCAGGAACATACATTTAAAATAGACGAAGAGACATTAAATAAATTGTATTAAATTTTTATTTATTGATTTCTTTAGAAATAAAGAAAGTGCCGGTGCGGCACAATATAAGAAAAAGAGAATTGATTTTTTAATTTATCTTCATATTGCGCCGGGCAATTTTTCTTTGCTGGCACAAAGAAAAGTTGCCGAAAAAGAAAGTGCCTTAGTTCGTGCACCGCTAAAAGATTTTCACTTTAAGAAAACTGTTTTTTATTTCTAACGTTCAAAAACTCGCTCACGCTCAAACATTTGAACTAAAAACAGAAATAAAAAACAGTTTTCTTAATAGCTAAAGCTACCGTGAAAATCTTCAACGCAGATAAAAATTTATCATGACCAGCAAAATATAGTGCCAACAACTCAAATTTTAGTTTCTGCTGGAACTAGAAGGCTCGAGCCAAATTCCAAACGTTTCAAGCCATTGTACTGTTTGTGTTTATAGAAGGGCTATAAAGGTTCGCCCAGTGCAGCGTAAGCGAAACGTTAAAAAGGTTTTTTCTTTTTGGTTCGTTTTTCTTTTGACCTTTCAAAAGAAAAATGAACATCTCGTTACAATGTTACAATAAATAGACTTGCATTTTGTTTTTAAATATGATATTATGTACTCACGTTAAAAATGATGAAGAGGAAAAGTAGACAGACGGTATCATCACAGAGAGTCAAGGCTGCTGAAATCTTGATATGAGAAAAGCTGTTGAAGTTCACCTCGGAGTTGCCCGCTGAACATGATTTGCCGTAGGCGGAGCCGGGACCTTGCCGTTAAAAGAGGAGAGTATCGGAATTATTCCCGTACTTGATGGAGATGTTCGCTTTTTGCGGCGGACAAATAAGGTGGTAACGCGAAATCAGCCTCGCCCTTAATCGGGTGAGGCTTTTATTTTTTATAAAGACATGAAAGGAGGAATTTGTTTGAAACTGGCTTTTTTGGGACCGCACGGCACAAACAGTGAGGAAGCGGCGCTTTGCATGAATAGAATAAGCAAAAAGGACATGGAACTTGTCGCTTGCGATACGATTTACGATGCAATCAGAGCCGTAGATGAAGATGACGTGGATTATTGTTTAGTGCCGGTGGAAAATTCGATTGAAGGTTCCGTGCGGATTACGCTGGACACATTGGCACACGACGTGGATTTGCAAATCGAGGCGGAACTTGTCTGGAGCGTACATAATCAGCTGCTCGTCAAAGATGAAAACGTGCCTATTCATACGATTATATCGCATGCTCAGCCGCTGGCACAGTGCAGACAGTATCTGAAAACGCATTATCCGCAGGTAAAGACAGAGGCTGTGGCGAGTACGGCGAGAGCAGCGGAAAAAGTCAGCCGTCTGGGCAGCGGTTATGCGGCGATTGCTACGAAATCGGCAGGTGATTTATACGGATTAAAGCTCATAGACAGCGATATTCAGGATAGAGAGGATAATTTCACCCGATTTATATTGCTCACGAAAAAAGAGCACGGTGAAAAACTGGCTCCGCCTGCCAACATGATGCTTATCTGCCAGATTGACGGCAGAGCGGGCAGTCTGTATGAACTTTTAGGCGACTTTGCCAGGCGGAAAGTCAATATGACGCGCATAGAATCCCGTCCGGCGCGTACAGGGCTCGGCGAATATATTTTCTTTATTGAGATAGATGTCGATGTAAAAGAGGATATTTTACAGGAAGCTTTGACGGCGGCCGCGGCAAAATGTTTCTGGCTGAAAAATCTTGGTGCTTTTCCCGTTTTTCGGGGAAGCGTCAATTAATATAAATTAAAATCAATGAAAAGAGGTAATATATAATGGTAGTAATTATGAACCCGGATGCGAGCAATGAAAATATTCAGGCTGTAGTGGAAGCAATAGAAGGTGTCGGCTTAACAGCCAAAATAATGGAAGGAGCACAGCAGAAAATCGTCGGCGTTATCGGCGACAAACGCAAAATGAGTTCTCTTGCTGTAGAAGCAATGGACGGCGTTGAACAGACAGTAGCTATTTCTAAAAGCTACAAGCTGGCAAGCCGCGAATTCCATCCGGCCAATACGGTTGTCGATGTTGACGGCGTGAAAATCGGCGACGGCAATGTCGTTGTAATGGCAGGTCCTTGCGCCGTTGAATCGCGCGAACAGCTTTTGGAAGCGGCAAAAATCGTTAAAGCAGGCGGCGCACAGTTTCTGCGCGGCGGTGCATACAAACCGCGTACATCTCCGTATTCCTTCCAGGGATTAGAAGAAAAAGGTCTTGAATATCTGGCGGAAGCGAGAGAAATCACCGGTCTTAAAGTCGTAACGGAAGTAACGGAAGTTGAAGCCGTACAGACTGTAGCACAGTATGCCGACCTTTTGCAAATCGGCGCAAGAAATATGCAGAATTTCCGCCTGCTCAAGGAAGTGGGCAGATGCAATAAGCCGGTTATGCTCAAACGCGGTCTTGCCGCAACGCTTGATGAATGGCTTAATGCTGCCGAATATATTATGAATGAAGGTAACCCGAACGTAATCTTATGCGAACGCGGTATCCGCACATATGAAACGTATACGAGAAATACGCTCGATATGAGTGCTGTAGCGGCTGTTAAACATCTCAGCCATCTGCCGATTATCGTCGACCCGAGCCACGGTACGGGCAAATGGAGAATGGTTAAACCGATGAGTTTTGCAGCGATTGCCGCAGGTGCAGACGGACTTATCATAGAAGTACATCCAAATCCGGCAAAGGCACTTTCCGACGGACCGCAGTCCCTGACTCCGGAAAATTATGCTGAAGTAATGCGCGGCGTATATAAAATCTCCGATTTCATGAAAGCGGAAAATCTGTTCACTGATTATACCAAAGACTAAGAATAAAAAGCTCCTGTTTAGTATATGAACAGGAGCTTTTTATAATATGAATACTGCCGATGCGGCACAATATATGATAAAAGTTTACGTTCATTTTTCTTTTGAAAGGTCAAAAAAGAATAAAAAAAGTGCCGTTCGGCACAATATATGTTAAAGATAACTATTTCTTAATTTATTCTTATATTGCGCCGGGCAATTTTTCTTTGAGGGCAAAGAAAAGTTGCCGAAAA
>JFBN01306945.1_pt1 | contig 21558 bp, 28 predicted proteins | sample 768741 | NCBI WGS metagenome assembly JFBN01 (sample SAMN01983846, study PRJNA193217) | chicken gut metagenome | biome: terrestrial biome; isolation source: ceca of Broiler chicken | host: Gallus gallus | place: United Kingdom: England | collected 2010-09-07
CAGCGGATGCCGTTGTCGTTGATCTCCACCCGGGTCCCGCCCGACCGCCCGGTGCGCAGGGTCCCGGCGTCCAGGTCATACACCGTGTTGCCGTTGACGTTGCCGATCTTACCGGTGGTGACGTTGCCGCCGTTGATCGTGGTCTTGCCCGCCGTGGACAGGTCACTCTTGGATACAAAGTTGACCAGTCCGTTGAATGTGATCTCTGCGCTGGTCAGCTCGGTGCTGCCAGCTTTCAGCACCAGGCGGCTGGACTGGTTGCCTGCCGTAGCGGACAGGGTCAGACTTTCCAGGCTCTGTTCGATGAGGGTCTCGGCATCTTCCTCGTCCAGTTTGCCGCTGATCTGTGTTTCAAAACCCTCCACGGTCAGCTGCAGCTGGGCCATGCCGCCCGCAAGATCGCTGGCGGTGATCTTTAGACCGTCCACGTCGGCGCTGATTTCCAGCATCCTGCCGCGAAGTCTATCCTCCCACGACTGATCGTTGACTGCCGCTGTGGAGTCTCTGCGGGCATTGCCGGTGCCCTCTAGCGTAACGCGCTGACCGGATATCGTTCGCCGCATGATGCAGGCGGTCATCTGCCGACCATACAGGTCAGAGACCGAGAGGAACGTCCCCGGCGCCGGGACCTCGTTGCTGATCAGCGGAACGCTGACCGCCAGCGGCGTGTAAACAAGCCCGTCCATCTCGTTGTAGATGGCCTGCGCCACCGGCCGCAGGGCGTCCGCCGTATCCGTGAGCAGCAACAAATTGCCCTGGATCACCAGCGCGTTGTCGTCGGTCTCGTCGGCCGGATAGATCACACCCACATCGTCATCCGACTGCCGGATTTGCACTTTGTCGATGGGCGCGGTTTCGTAGTCTTCGTATTCCAGTGTGCCGTCCAGAAATCCCAGTTGATTGCTGCCGAAGCGCCAAATTTCTCCGGCACTCGTGAGCAGCATCTGGCCGCGCAAAAGCAGCGCAGTACGAACGTCTGCATTCGGAGTCGGGCCGATCCGTGTCGCCGCGGTTCGTTTGTACCAGGCAAATTCCAGCTTGCCATCCGGCGTCATACGAGCAAACCGGCAGGCAGCCTGCGCCGCCCAGCGGATCAGCTGACGGCCGGTCAGGTCATCCGAATAGAACGACTGGATCTGATAGCCGCCGTTGGGCAGGCCGTCCAGTGTGCCGTCGGCCAGCGTGACGCCGCACTGGGCGCAGACAGCCTGGATGAAGGACGTTAGGCTCATGGGAAAGTTTTCCTGCTGTTCCCGCAGCCAGGGCGACAGGTCCTTGTCCAGCAGCGTCATACGGTCGTAGGCCGTGAGCTTATACTTGTTGGCACTGGACTTGGTGGGTTGCTCCGCCAGGAAGACCCCCAGCCGTATCGCCTCTTTGGTCTCGGTGTCAACTCTCCAAAGCTCAAACTCATTCCCGTGGGTGATCTGAAGCCCGCCTTCCGGGATCAGGAGCTCTATCTCCAGGCAGGCCGCCGATGCTGCGCCGGGCATAAGATCTTCTTCGTCGTTGTCGTTGACCTCTTCTGTCAACTTCACCTTGATGATCGCATTGCCGGTCGAGGTGCCGCTTTCCACCACAGTGCCGTCCGCCAATTTGATCCGGTGCCTGAGCATCGCCTCACCCCCTTCGTCAGCACTCGATAATATCGAATTTCAAATTCATCCACAGCCCCAGTGTGGCGTTATGCCAGCTGATCCCATCCTTGGAGCAGTAACAGGTACGGGTTTCCAGCTCCGTAGAACTGCCGCGGCGCGGCGCCGTGAACGAAAAGGAATCTCCCGCATTGTCCAGGAGCCCAACCATGTAGTCGTATTCCTCATCCGTCAGCGACGTATAGTTCAGGCTGACCGAGGCCACCCTGCGGCGAAGCACGATGCGATGCATGACGCCGCTTTCGTCGCGGCCGCTGTCGGCGCTGTCCAGGTCAGAATAGCTCCAGGCCACATCGCTGTCCGGTGGGATCAGCGGCTGGCCGTTGATCTGAAAAAGATTTGTCGTCTGTACCATCAATAGCCACCCCGCATGATCGCCTGTTTCTTCTGTACCTTGCGTATGATTTTTGCCAGCGTCTCGTCGCCGATCTCGATCCCATAAATCGCTTCCAGAATCTGCTGAAGAAGCGAAACCACTGCTTCGAACCCGGCCATTTGTCCGCTGAGCATATTGCCCATCACGTTGGCCACGGCCTGTTCGATCGTTTCCAGAGGTGCCTCAATGTTTGTGCCGTGGGTTTGGTCGCCCAGGATCGCCAGGAACTCTCTGTTCGGTGGAATGACCGCGCCTTGTGCCAGATAGGGGATCTGCGGCGCAGTGATGTGCCCGATACTGAAGCCCAGGCGATTTCCGCCGACGACCGGCACCCAGTCTGGGATATCCACCGACAGCGAATTCAGCGCATCAATGGCGCTGTTCAGGCCACCCACCACGGCAGTGATCATACCGTTGATGAAGCCAATCAGCGAATTGACCGCACCTTTCACCGTGTTGACGATACCGTTCCAGATATCCCCGACCCGGTCGCTCAGACCGGTCCAAAAGGCATCCCACGCCTGGCTCAGGCCCGATTTCAAAGCGTTGAATTTATCAACGATTCCGTTCCAGAAGTTTGTCCACTCCGTGGTAACGCTCTTCCACCATTCCTGTGCGCAGAAGGCCACGCTGTCCCAGAAGTCATTCCAACCGGCAACAAAATCATCCCATGCGCCGGAGAACCAATCGCAGATGTCCTCCCAGTTAGAAACGATGACCGCAACCAAAGCGGCGAATAGCGCAACAATTGCCGCAATCAGGAGAGCAGGCCAGAGGCCGATGGCAGAAACAATAGAGGCAACAATGCTGCCCAGCCATCCTAAAATGGCAGGGATTGCGACCCCTGTGATCCACGCGCCGATGGCAGGCAGCAGCGTTCCCGTGATCCAGGCGCTCAGTGCCGGGATCAGAACCGCGGTCAGGACAAGAGGCCAGGTGTTGGCCAGCAGCTCGACAAGCTGCTGGATCAGCCCCAGCCAGTCGATGGCCGCGAACATTCCCATAATGGTCTGGCCCACCGAACCCCAGTCGGCCTGGGAAAGTGCAGTATTGATTGCCGTCAAAATCCCGATGGCAAGCGCCCCCAGGTCGCCTGCGGCCTGCACCCAGTCGATGTTGGCAAGCGCCGCACGGAGCATGGTGGCGATGTCCAATCCCAAAGAGCCCCAGTCAAACGTCTGCACAAATCCGTGCAGCGTCTGCAGAAGGGCCATAAACTTGTCGCTCAAGACCCGGCCGAGAGCCGCCCAGTCAATGGTTGCAAACAGGCCGTTCAGCCCCGTACCAATGCCCGCTCCAAGGGTCACCCAGTCAAAGCCCTGGAAAAACGTGTCGATGAAATGCAGGACGGTATTCAGGCCGTTACCTATCGTGCTGCCCAGCAGCCCCCAGTCCAGGTTCTGCACAGCGCCGTTCAGCCCATTGTACAGGTTGGTGGCCCACCGGATCGCGGTGGCGTCAATCGGCCCCCAGTCGATGGCCGCCATGCTCTCGTTGAGCTTCTGCGCCACCAGCTCGCCCACCTGGTACCAGTCGCCGGCCTTGATGGCGTCCAGGACGCTGTCAAGGAACGGGCTTTTCCCCTGGAAATCATAATTCGGCACGATCTGGCCGGCCCCAGCGCCGCCCCCGCCGCCGGAGCCTGTATCCTGCTGCGGTTCGCTCAGCCGTTCCAGCTCATCAAAGCCGGCAAGGCTCTTGTTTGCATCCTTGACCTGCTGGGCGGTTTCTTCCGCGGCACTGCCCACGCCAGCGACACCGGCAGCTGCATCTGACGCGGCAGAAACCGTTGTGCCGGTCAGGAAGGCGACCAGCTGCGCAATGTAACTGAACACGGTGGCTGCCGCGTTGGCGAGCGCCGTCAGCGCCGGGGTCAGGACCTGGATCAGCGGTGCTGCAGCGGTCTGCGCTGCGCCGCTCAGGTTTCCGAGCGCGGTGCGGAGCGACGCCGAAGACAGCAGTGCCTGCCCCATGTACTGGGTCATTTTGCTCAAACCGGAGCTGATCACGTTGAATACCAGCGCCCCGGCTGCGATACTCCCCAGGCGGTTCAGGAAGGTCTGTAAGCCTTTACCGCTCTGTGCCAGGCCGCTTGTGATCTTGCCGATCCCCGACTTGACCAGCGTGCCGAAGGTCTTCAGCACAGACCTGGCGCCCTTCTGCAGAGTAGAGAATGCTCTGGACGCCGCGCCGCCAATCGCCGAAGCGACCATGCCGCCGGTGTTGTTCCCGGTCACGCCCAGATTGTGCAGCTGATCATTCAAGTCCTGTGTCCGGCTGCGCAGTGCCTCCAGCTCGCCCTGCAGCTCCGTATATCTGGCGCTGCTGGTGCCGCCTGCGTCATCTGCAACCTGTTTCATCTGCTGTACCGTCTGGTTGACCTGGTACTGTTTGGCGCGCAGCTGCTCCGCGTCGGCGATCATCTTCTGATAGACCTGGTCGCTGGCCATAGCGGCTGCATACTGCTGCTCGACCGCAGCATTGTTTGCCAGGTCCGTCTGGGTCGGCTTGTAGGTCACGATCTGCGCATCAAAGGGAGCACGGGCTTTTGCCTCGTACTCGGAGATCTTGTTCAGCAGGGCATCATACTGCTGCTGCAGCTTGCCGGCCTCTGCCTGCGCTTTCTGAAAATCCCGCGCAGAATTTTTCCCGGCTGCAGACGCACGGGTTTCAATCTCGGTCAGCTCCTGCACAATAGGGGACATTGCTTCGCGGGTGGCTTCCATCTGCTGTTCCAAAGCCTGGATCTCCCGGCCATGGAAGGCGCGTTTGACTGCGTTGGCCACTTCGGTCACCACAGTTTTCAAAGCGCGGCAATCCTTCATCAGCTGGCTGTTGTCCAGCCGGGTATTGATGCGCACGCTTCCGCTTACAGACAAATTCACCACCCCTTTATGCAGTGCTTAATCAGTGCTTACACAGTGTTTATTTCCGGCAGTCGAGCAGCTCCTCCAGCCGCCGTTTTTCGGCCAGTTCGGCGTCGCTCAGCCGCTCCCGCAGATCGACCTCGGATCTGTGGTCGCGGTAATATTCCCGTTCCCACTTATCCAGCGGTTTGTGATTCTGCAGCTTATTTCGGATGCTGACCACAGTCGAGAGCGGTCCCTCCCCAACGGCGGAAAAATAGCCCAGGAAAGTGAACCAGTGCAGGTACGGCAGGCTGCGCACGTCGCACCCGGCCACCTTGTTGACCCCGGATGCGATCATCGAGGCGTCCTGCTGCCAATCCATCAGGCGGCGCGGCGGTTTCCGATTCTGAGGCGGCAGCTGCCCGCCTTCGATGAACTCCGCCAGTTTTGTCATCGCCTCACCGTAGTCGCTTTCCGGTATACTGGAAAAATCCTCATAGAACAGCGCCATGGCGATGTACCACCGCTCCATCTCGCTGTCATTCGGGTCGGTCAGGTGGTCGATAATATCCAGCACATCCCGGAAGTCGGTGTTGACACGGTACGGCGTTCCCCCCACCGTCACTGCTTCCGGCAGATCCCAGCCGTTCACTTCGCAGCCTTGGCTGCCGCACGGCGCTGGGCGCGGTTGGCAGCCGCCTTGGCAACGGCGCTGCTGGCCTTATCTTCAATGCCGCGCTTGGCGCCGGCTTCGATGATGGGGGTCAGCGCCGCCAGCAGGTTCGTCACGACCCGCTCGCCATTGGTGGCAGCTGCCGCCAGGTTCACCCCGCCCAGAATGCGGTCAAAATCGTTTTCCTGGCCGAACACCTCGGACAGCAGCGATTTGATTTTGATGTCATATTCCCGCAGCACCTTCAGGAATGCCGCGGCCTTATCCTCATCGCTTGCCGTCTCATCCCGCAGCGCCTGCTGGCGCTCGCCGATTTCCTGATCCATCTCGATCAGGCGGTCCCGCGCCTCAAAAAAGCGGTTGTACACGTTCGGGTCGGACGGGTTGAAACGCAGAATGCCGCCCCCGGCCGCCTCGCCGCCGTTGATCTCAAATTCCTCTACGCCGGTATCAATGTTCAGTTTGACCATGGATGTTTCCTCCCTGTTCAGAGTGATAATGCCTGATCCAGGCATCACAAATGCGCCCCTGCTTACCGCAGAGGCGCATCTTGTCATAACTGGATCAAATCCGGGTCAGCTGCCGCCGCCGGAATCCGCAGCGGTGAACGTCTTGGTCTGCACGTTGAAGGTCCCCTTGGTCTTCACACCGGTGTAGTGCACGTTGAAGGGGATCTGGTAGCCGGTCGTATCGCCGCCGTAGCTGGTGATCTCGATGTAGCACTCTTCCTTCACCGCGGGGAACGCCCCGGACTGTTCTGCTTCCCACAGGTGGACTTCCACGATGTCGGTCTTCAGGTCATCCAGCAGCAGGTCGCCGTCGATGATCTCCTGCAGCTTCTCAAACAGCGGGCTGTCTTTGTCGGCGTAGTACGGCTCCACCGAGCCGGACTTGTCGTAGCTGGAGATCTTGATGCTCTTCTGGCCGAGGATATTGTTGGTGGTATCGACCTGGGCGTTCATCTCGGCACTGTACTCTTCCAGGTCCTGGCCGAGACGCTCATACGAAGCCGTTCCAGCCGCCTGGCCGAAACTCGCATTCAGAAAATGCGCCATGTATTTGCGTTCGATCTTTGCCATTGGCTTTCACCTCATTTCTTCACTTGGATTCATCGGGATAAAACTGCTCAAACGTAACCGAGAGCGTCACCATGTAGATCGCCGTACCGCTGCCATCCGCACTGAACAGTTGCCCGTTCTGGGCGCTGGCACGCGCCGGCGTCTGGGTGTTGCCGAAATTCGGTACGAGCCTGCGGGCATTCTGCTCCTGCACCCAACGCTGGAAGCCCATCAGCCAATCAGCGTTGATCTTGGCCGCCACATCATCCTCCGCGGATTTTTCGAAGGTGAAGTACAGGCCAAAATTGTACTGGTTGGTCAGCGTGATGTCGCCCAGGATGGTCTCGGTCCGCTCCACCTCCTGCAGCCCCTGCGGAAACACCGCGCCGTTGGAGGGGATCTGGTCGGTGTAGTCCACCTGGAAGTTGCCCAGGATGTCATACCCCGTGTAGGTCTTCAGCCAGTCGATCAGGCGCTGAAGGTCCGTTCTGGTTTCGGTATCCGGCATTATTTTGCCCTCCTGTCCAGATAACGCTGAAGGTCAGCGGTCATGGCCGCCCCTTCGAAAGCGACGACCGTCTCATCCCAGTACGGCCCCGCCATGGGGTTCTTGGTGCGGGTGTAGTTCAGCGGGTTCCCGCTGCGGGACAATCCTTTGTAGATGTACACCGCGTGCGGGGCCTGCGTCACGATTTCAGGAACACGGATATCGGTCTGCGCAATGGTCAGCTTGATGGTGGCGCCGCTTCGGTACGGCATATACCGCTGGATACGGCGCAGCACGTTGGCCGTGTGGAACATCTGCGCTTCACCTTTTTCACCCAACCCCAGCTGGTCGATGATCTGCTTTCCTGTGGGCAACTTGATTTTCACGTCAACGTCCATCTCAGGCCCCCGCCTCCACATGGCACGGCTCTCCGTGCCAGAACTTCTGTTCCACCCAGTTGACGGTGACAACGTCATAGGTGTTCGGAAGGAGCCTGCTCCATTCCTCCCGCGTAGCGATTTCCGGCCCGATGCCAGCCACCACGCGGTCGCCTGCCATCAGCACATAGGTTCCCGCCACACCATCGGCTTCGCCGGGCATGCCCCGCGCCGCCGTTTTCTGCGGGATGATCAGCAGATACTCGCTGCTGCGCCTGGCGCCGTCCTCGTTCACGGTCTTGCTGCGGCGTGTTTCATAGTACACGCCCTGCAGCACGGTCCGGCGGCAGGAAAACGGGTTGAACACCGTATGGTACACCGTCACGGTCCTGTCGCAGTGTGGGTACGCAAGGGGCGGCCCCGTTGCATGGTATTTCAGCATTCAGCAGCACCCCCTGTACACATCGGCATACAGACACAGGCAGCGGTAAAACTCCTGTTCCTGCGCCGCGGGCGACGTATCCGGGGCGCTCACCGCAGCCCGGCTCTCGCTCACACTGCCCACGCTGGCGCTCTGGATCGCGCCGCCCTCGGCCTGCAGACGCTCGAAAGCGTACATAGCGTCGGCAATCGCGCACACCGCCATATCCCGGCCGTTCGGTTCGAGCCAGGTCACCGTGTAGATCCGCTCATACCGTGCGACCCTGGCACCAGCGTCCCGCTGCATGGCCGTCCATGCATCCTGCGGGATCGAAGATCCGCCGTACTCGCCGGTATAAAAGCTGTAGTCCGTCATACATCAGCCCTCATCCGCCTTGCGGCGGGACTTCCTTGCGGCCGGTTTCTTGTCGGCTTCGGCGTCGGGGACCGCAGCGGGTTCGGTGTTATCGTCCACGGCATCGGCCTGCGGCACGCCTTCCTGGCTTGCGTCAGGATTCACCGGGACCTGAGCCAGCGGCGCCGGATCAAGGATAAAGCCCACACGTCTCATCAGGCACCGCCCCCTTCTTCATCAGGCTCGCTGGCCGTGGGCTTGTAGCTGGCATACACACCGGCCAGCTTGTTGGCGTAGAGGTCCGCAATGCTGACCAGGCGGTAGCCGTACTTGTAGGCGTCGCCGTCCTGGTTGGCGTCCGGGGTCACGATCTTGGGCGCGGCGTGCTTGTGGTACTGGATGACAGCGGGCTTGTGCACGATGACGAAGTTCAGGTCGGACGCACCGTCCGCCTTCTTGTACCCGCCAGCTTCCTCGCCGGTGCCGCCGGAGAGCTGGTCGATGGCCGTATAGAACCGCTTCTGCGGCACCTTGACGATTTTTGCGAAGCCGGTCAGGATCTCGCGGCTCTTGGTGGTGTCCAGGTCCGAGATCATGCCGTACAGCGTCGGCGTGATGTACAGGTACCGGTCGCCTTCCGAGACCTCATCCTCATCCATGGCGGTGGAGGCGGCGCGCAGCGCGGCAACGACAGCCGCGCCGTCGGCCAGGGTCTCCTCCTTCTTGCCGATGCCGGTCTTGGAGCAGTAGGTCGCAAACCGGAAGGCGTCGATCTCCGGGCCGACCTTCGTGCGGATGAACTCCGCCGCCAGGCGGCCGAAGGCGATGCCCGCAGTCTCCAGGTCGTCCATGGAATCGACCCAGAACATGCGGCCGCGGTCGAAGTTGCACTTGACTGTCTCGTTTTTCAGGGTCACATCGCCCTGCACATAGCCGCTGTTACGGCTGTAGTCGGCCAGGCCCTGCATGTCCATCATGGGGATGATCAGCTCGTTGGCGTTGGCGCCCTGCTGCACCAGCTCCGGCGCGCCGTCCAGATCGCTGGTCAGCACCTCGCGGGCATAGACCTCATCCAGCAACGGCACATAGCTCTTTGCCAGTTCGATTGCATTTGCCATAGGTTTTTTCCTCCTTATTTCTGATCGCCCGTCTTGTCAGGCAGGCCCATCGCACGGCGCATGGCCACGTTGCCGTTGTTCGACTGGCGGACGGCGGCGGTGCCGGTCCCGGCCGCATAGGGCGGCGGGGTCTCCACCGGCTCAAACAGATACCCGCTGTCCTGCTGCAGCGCATCCAGGGCGGCGTCGATGTCCTGGTCCTGGTTCTTGCTGCCGCGCAGGGCGTCCATATCCAGCAGCGCCTTGATGGCCTTGGCGCTACGGCCGCGCCGCTTGCCGATGGCGCCGTCCAGTCTGGCGTCAAACCGTACGGCAGCCACGCGGGCGTCGGCATCCTTCTGCGCCTGCTCCGCCTTGGCCTGCCAGTCAGCGGCAGACTGGCGGATCGCGTCGATGTCCATATCCTTGTAGCCGGCGATGGTCTTGTTTGCGTCGGCCAGCTGCGCTTCGGCGGCCGCCCTGGCCTCGTTCGCACTGTCGAGATCCGCACGCGGCGCATATGCCTTGCCGATTTCATCGCTGACCTGTTTGTCGATCTCCTCGGTGTATCTGTCACCGAGGATGTTCTTTAGCCATTCGAGCATAAGCTCCTCCTTGTGGTTGTGTATTGGTTTTGGATACAGCAAACGCCCCTTTCAAAGAGGGGCGAGGGTTCCGGTGATTCAGTTTGTCGCGGGGCCGGTGCCGGCGTCGCTTTACCGGCCGGGGCGGCGGATGCGGGCGAAACATCATGGTCATGGCCTCCTGAGGGGAAATCTAGGCATCAAAAAAGCACCGCTTAAATGCGGTGCAAACGGTGTTTGAAAAGTGTTTATGGGGCCTTTTTTTGGAAGTCATAGTGGATGTCAGGGTCATACTTGCCATAATCTTTTTTGATTCTGGCTGCGAATTCTTCCTGGGCGCGCCGGTTAAAAGCCGCGCAGGCTTCATCATCATTCCGCAGGGCTGGATCAGCTTGAAGTGCCTGCATCATTTCTTTTGCTGTAGGCAAGGCCATGTACTCACTCTTGGTCATGAAGAAGCCCCCGAATATACTCATAAAGATCAGGATCGTGCAATCTCAAATTCTTAGGGTTCATATAGAATTCACGATACCCTTCCGCAAAATACTCTTTCATGCTGGTAAGGTTGATCGTGTTCCCATCGTAAATCCCTACACTTTCATACATACGGCCCTGGTACTCAGAAACAAACTTGTCGCTGAGCATACGCCAGATCGGCTCGGTGAAAGTAGTTTCATCATACACGATTTTGCTGGCGTCCGCAAGGTTGATCCCTTTTTCACGGAGCACAGCAAACGCAGGATCTTTTTCCAGTTTCAGCGCGCGTTCCAGCGCGTGACCATATTCGTGGATAACATCTCCCGTTTTGTGAGTCGTGGACAGGACAATTTCTTTGGTTTTAGGGTCATAATGGCTTCCCGTATTGTTATCTTCCAGTCGCAGGGAATGAATCTGCCGTTCGGCGGCCTCTCGCTGGGCCTGCGGTAGCACAGATAATTCCTTTTCGATGCTGCTGCGCTGTTCAGCGGTCACATCCTCCGCATAGTTGAGTTTCTGCAGTTTGCGGCTCTGCGTGTCCTTGCGGTACGTCCACACCGCCTTACTGGCCTGACTGCGGCCGAAACCGGCCACCTGCAGCCGCTCGTTCCGGGTCGGCAGCTTCGCCGCCTTGCAAAACCTGGTGTATTCGCTCTGCAGCACTCGCAGCCGGATCTGGTGCTTTTGCAGGTCCGGACTTTTGGTCTCTTCATCGGCCAAAATCTGCCGGCGCAGGTTGCGGATGGCGTTTTCCATCGTTGCCTGCTCCTGCCCGGCCTGGTACAGCGTGTAATGCTTGCCGTTGTAGGTGATGCCTTTCTCGTTGTCCTCGGCAAACTGCTTCAGTTCGGCCTCGGTGTACTGCGGCGCGTTCACGCCCAGAATGATTGGGCCGGCCGTATGGCCACAATTCAGGTGCCCGATACGCCGCTGCAGGCTGTTGTTCAGCCGTTCATACTCCGCGTCACTGTACTGGCGGCCCTGGATCGGCTCATGGTCCGGCGCGCAGGCCGCGTGGGCGCTAATCTCCCAGCCGTCGCACCCCAGCATGTCGTGGTTGGCTTTCTGGACTTCATCGTCCAGCGCGCCAAGCTGATCCATGATGTACCTTCGACAGGCGTACTCAATGCCGATGCTCCGGCCGGATTTCTGCTCTATGGTGCGCAGCCCGCGCTTGGCCAGCGGCGTCACGGCGCGGCGAATCGCCGTTTCCATGTCCAGCACGCCCGTCGCCGTCTCCCGGAAGGCAAAATCCAGTGCCCTGGCGTATGCATCCTGCAGCGGGAGCACCTGGCCGTCCGGGGCCGTGCCCCACAGGTTCTGCAGCATCTCAGCCGTTTTGCTCTTGGTCATCTCGGCATAGGCGTCGGCCATCTGCTGCAGGCTGCCGTTATCCTCATACGCCAGGCTTTTGTCCAGGACATACTCAAACAAGCTGCTGATAACTTCCTCCTGCAGCTTCAGCTGCTCCGCGACCCGCCGTTCGACCTCTTTTTTGCTGGCGCCCAGCGCCTGGGCACGGTAGATCTGATATTCAGCGGTGTCGGTGATGGCGCCGGCGCCCTTGATACGGCGGCTGATGTCTTTGACCAGGTCGTCGATCATGGGCTCGGTCAGGGCGAGGGCGGCATCCTTCAGCCCGTCGCGTTGGGCGCTGGTCATTGGTATCCACCACCTTTGCACGGATGACGCCCGTAGTGATATTGAGTTCCTCCCGGTAATTGACCGGCGCATGTTCCTGGAACGATACGCCGGTCAGATCAATAACGAGTCCGTCACACATGGCTGCACCTTACCTTTCCAGATCCGCCAGCTCCGGCATATATTTCTGCCGGATGAAAGCAAGGTCAGCCTCCGTCTCGGCAGGAAGGTCATATTTCCAGGCCAGCGCCAGCTCCGGCTTCAGCAGGCCCATCTGCACCATCTCTTTGCGCTCGGTCCATTCCGCGTCAGCGTCATACAAAACGCCGTTGCCCCAGGTCACCGTCAGCATCTCCGGGTCCCAGGCTTCACTGCCGCACAGATTGTAAGCGCGGCCGATCTGGTCGGCCAGGCGCAGCGCATCCTGCAAGGCGTCGTACCACAGGTTTTGGAAGTCGATGATGGACAAACTGTAATCCCCGGCGCTGGTGTTGATCTCGGTCGCTGTCTTGCTCACGGCCTCGGCGTCGCTTAAAATGCCGCGCTTGATCCCCAGCAGGTTTTCCACCGCCTTCAGGTATCCCTGGCGGCGTGTCTCGTAGCTTTCATGGCGCAGGGCAGGGGCAAACACGGTAATGCCCAGGCTGGCCTCGCTCCCGTCCAGGCCAACAAACAGGTCGTCCTGCAGGCGCTTGATGTGTTTCCCGTCCGCACCCGCCGTCTGCAGCAGGTCAGCACTGGCGGTGATCCGCATCCGCCCCAGTTCAAACTCGCGGCCGAGCTGGTATTCGTTCGCGTTGATGTTGTGGATCAGGCCCAGCGCCGGGTCATAGACGGACACGCCATCGGTGGAGCCGTCCACCGTGTTGGCAAAGGGCATTTTAATATGTACAAACCCCACGCCATCGATGGGGGTGACGTAGGTGTATTCGGGCTGCAGGTTCTCATACTGCGCCAGGCTCTGCAACGGCACCCGCTGTCCCAGCGTGTTGGCATTGCTGGACAGGTACAGCCGGTTTCGGACGGTCAGGCGGCCGTCCGGCCCTGCCGTGCGCCGCTCCACCAGCGTGTAATACTCCCGGTCGGCAACAACCGATTTCTCGCAGGTTGCCATGTCGGTGATCCGCCCGTCCGGCAGCTTGCCCAGCACGCTCCAGTGATCCCGCCGGATCACCTGCCAGCTCAGTCCGCCGTTTTGCAGGATGACGGGCTTCAAAAATGCTTCACCGCCCACCATGGCCCACTGCATGGCCAGCCGCCGCACCTTATCGCAGGCGGTGCGGACGCCGTCCATCCATTGCAGTTTGGGCGTCTCGGTATCGTGTAGGCCACTGTCATACTCGGCAAAGGTCGCCTTGCACAGCTTGTTCACGATGGCATAGGGCAGGCGCTGGCACGGGTCCTCGCCCAGCTCTTTGGACGGGGCGCGGGCGAACCAGTCGGCAAACCACGTGTCAATGGCGTCCTGCATCTCTGTACTGGTAATGTCCGGCAGCCCCAGGGCTTCCTGGATATCACTCGCGCCGCTGTTGGCCAGCGCCCTCAGAAACGCGCCCATTGCCCTCACCTCCGATTTTCATTTCTTCCATCAAGCGCCTGAAGCACCGCGGCAGCAGACAAATGTCGCTGCCGTTTTGCCAGGGGCATCCCCTGCAATCAGGGATCGCGATTTTTACTTTCATGGTTGTGCACCACCACACCCGGCATGTGCCGCAGGGCGTACTCCAGGCCAGCTGCATATCGCCAAGCCTCTTCGGCTTGCTGCCGGGCCTCCTGCAATTCCTGCTTCAGCCGGTCATTTTCGTCGATCAGGCTTTCCTTCGCATACCGCGGGAGAAAGTTCTCCACCAGCCATTTCTTGAATCGGTTCATGGTACCCCTCCCGCGTCACAGCTCCCCGCCGTGCTCATGCTCCATCCACAGAAACGGGTCGGCACGGCGGCACAGCTGGATACGCAGCCGCGCCAGTTCCTCCCGCAATTCCTGGTTTTCCTGCCGCAATGCCGCCTGGGCGAACGGCGCCAGGAACGTCTCGATAAACCAGTGCTTTAGCTTCATCAGGTGCCCCTCCTCAGCCACAGCCGGTTGGTGGCGTAGCGCACCGCGTCGATGTGGTGGTTGTCGGCGTCCACATAGCCGGGCAGCACCTCGCCGTCTTTGCCGGTCTCGTATTCATATTCAGCGAATTCCTTGGCGGTGTCGGGGCATCGCTTGGGGTCGATGACGATGGCCGTCAGGCCCTGCAACCATTTCATGGATTCCCGCACGCTACCGGGGCCTTTGACTGCCTCGCGGCAGCGGATACCGGCGTCTCGATAGTCGCCGCAGCTCTTCATCTCGGCGCTGTCGGCGGTCACCGTCTCCCAGCGTTCGATCCGCCCCAGCACCAGCCTGGCGGTCTCCTGGTTGTTGGTTTTCAGCCTGGTCAATTCATCAAAGATGTACAGCGTCCGCCGCCCGGCATCGTACCAGCAGCGATTGTAAGCCCACGGGTCCGGGTACCAGCCCCAGTCCACGCCGTTGAGGGCGTCGCCAAAACTGCGGATGCGCTTGTTGCTCAGTTCCTCCAGGCGGATGTTGTCAAACACCTGGGTGCCGTTGCCCACCGCCTCGCCCAGGTACTCGTGGCGGTACTTGGTGGGCTTGGTCTCTTTGATGTACTCGGCCTGGGCCAGAAATTTAGGCCCCAGCCATTCGGGCGGGGCCTCCAGGTAACTGCTGTGGTGGACTCGCTTGCCAGGGCGCTGGGCCAGTGCGTATTTGTTGGCCCAGTTCCGCGCCGCAGCGGGCGGGTTGAAGCTGATAAAAGTCAGTCCGAACGCGCCGCCGCGCAGGGCGGACTGCTGCACGTTTCGCACCGCGTCCTCACCGCCCTTGATCTGGTCCGCTTCCTCAAACCACAGCACACCGATGTAGCCGAACGGCAGCTTGATGGACTTGATTTTCTGTGTATCGTCCAGGCCGCGGAACAAAATCCGCTGCCCGGTGGGCAGATAGGTGCATTGCAGCGGGCTTTGTGTACAGCGGAATTTCGCGGTCAGGCCCAGCTTGTCGATGGCCCACAGGATCTGCGCGTACACGCTGTCCCGCAGCGTGTCGGCCACCTGGCGGCAGACCAGCGCATGGCAGTCCGGGTGGCGGAGCAGCTGCAAGATCACCTCCACGCTCACATAGGAGCTTTTCAGGGATGCGCGGCCGCCTTTCTCAACGGCTTCATCGATAAGGCCCTTGTTGATCTGGCGGTGCGTCTCGTAAAACGCCGGGCCGATCACGTCACGCAGGCGGATCGTTTGTATATTTTTAGAGGTCGTCAACAATTATCACCTCGCTGCTGCCGGTGCTGGTCTGCATCTCGCGGTACATCCTGATGGCGTCCACATCCCCGGCGCGGGCCTTTTCCACAAGCGCCGCATGGATAGCCGACCACTCCCCGGCGGCATACTTTTCCACCGTGGCGTCAAGCAGTTGGGAAAACTCCCGCTTTGACAGCCGTTTGTACTGCGTTTGCAGGGTCTTCAAATCCTCAGCGGGATTATACTGTTCCTGCTGCGCTGCCGTGCGGATGTCCGCCAGCAATTCGCGGATCGTTGCGTTTTTGCTCCTCATGCAGCGGCCTCCTTTCGGCAAAAAATCGAGGCGCCGGGACCGGCGCCCAAACGCCCGCAGAAACGGGCCAGTTTTCGCGTGTATTGGTGCGCGGGCAGTTTTGCCGCCCGCGTTTCTTAAACGAAATTAAACGGCTCTGCGGCGCGATTAAACGGGGGTCTGGGCGCCGCCGTACAGGAACGCGGAATTTTCCGCGGGATATGCTTCGCCATCCGGGGCAAAACCGGCGGTTTCTCCTCGGATGTTAAAGTATGTCCGCCGCTTTCGCTTCGGGGGGCGAACCAGCCCCGTCACTACTCCCGGTTTCCTGTTCAAGCTCAAAACTGAGCCGTATCTTGTGTTCTATTCCATGTAACGGCAGCACCGCCGTGGCGCGCCGTTCCCGGACCAGTACGCTGCGCAGCGCCTCCAGCTCGGCCAGGCGCTTCAGCGGCCCGCTGGTGAAGTCCAGCTCACCGTCCGGCCGCCGTACCGCCTTGCTGGGGGGCAGCGGGCCACCCCCGGCCAGCCACAGGATGTTGGCCTCCTCGTCCTCGCTCAGCGGCTCCGGCGCGCCCTTGGTGGCACCCAGCCAGTACAGCACGCCATCCTCCTTGCGGATCGCGTAATAGACGCGGATCACGTCATCGACCTGGATAAACAGGTACGACGGGTACAGCGTATACAGCCGCTCCTGCCAGCGCCCGCCGCGGCGGATCTGCCGCCGCTCCTGCGGGCAGTAGGCCGTGATCCCGGCTCTGCGCAGCTTGCCGCAAATCTCGGTCTCTCGGCCGGTCAGCACCTGCAGAACGTACATCATGGCTTGCCCTCCTGCACCTTGCGGTCCAGGTAGCCGGATACCTGCTTGTACAGGTCAGGGCGTTCCTTCGCCATGGCATTCCACAGCATCGTCTTGACGTCGCTGGCGCCGGCCTCCAGATCGGTCTTGTTCTGCAGCTCCACGCGCTTCTTGTAGGCGACTGCGCGGGTCAGGCCGCTGATCTGGTTCATCAGCTTGTCCACGCTGACTTTGGACCAGTCCTCATCCTTCTTGCTGGCCAGCGCGTTCATCAGGTTCTGGCTGGCAATGCGCACCAGTGCCTCGGTAGTATCCAGGTCCGGATAGCGGTCCAGCTGCTCCAGCATATTTTTGAAGTTCTGCTGGGCGATCTGCAAAGCTTGGACGCTCTCCACATATCCCTGGGCATACCGGCACACGCTTGACGTGCTCAGGCTGTACCCGTTTTTCTCCAGGTATTCCACGATCTCGTTGTATGTAGCACTACCGTCGAGGATCATTTCCTCAACGGTAGCTTTCATCTCCGGCGGGAGCGCGTCGATCTTGCTGTGCTTGCGGTTGCCCTTCTTTCCAAACGACCAACCCATGTCACACCTCAGTTGACAAGATTGTCTTTCATGCCGCCCTCAAGCAGGCGGGTACCCTTGCCGGACAGCTTGCCCTCCAGATCGACCCAGCTATGCTCTGCCAGATCGGGCACCGGCACATGGTCCTTGACGGTGCGCAGCAGGATGTACCCTTCCAGCGCGAGAAAGTCCACGCTCGCAGTGTACAGCTCTTCACCGATCCCGTCATCGGACAAAGCGATCTGGATACCGCGCAGACTGTTGTACTTCGGATAGAGAACATTCAGTGCGCGCATGACCCTGCCGTTGGCGCGGGCAAGCTCATTCTGTTTCATCTCAGCCAGCAATTTTTCTTTCAGGTCCATCATGCGTTCTCCTTCCGCTGCATCTGCATCAAAATCTCCAACACGCGGTCAAGCTTCTGATTCTGCTGTTCGAGCTTCCGCTCAGTTTTTGCCTGCTCGCGGTAAAAATCCTCTTTTGTCAGGTACACTTCACTGATTTTGGAAATCTTCTTCCGGCACTCGTCAATATCCTTATCATGGGTATCGCGGGTGGTATAGGTTTCCTGGATCGCCCGGATCTGGGATTTACAGGAATCCAGCTGCTTGTCGAACTCGGCCTTCGGCACGGCGCTGTCTGCCTTCTTCTCCACCCGGTCGTAGCTCCGCTTCAAAAGCCAGCACAACAGGCCGGTCACGCCGCCGAGCAGCAGCACCGCCAACCACCAGGTTCCTGCGTCAAACTGCATTCCTTCCATCCCTTTACCTCTTCCAACAAAAAATACGGTATGATTTCCTTGTCGCAAGGAAATCATACCGTATTCTCTCCGCAGAGTTCCACCACGAAAATGTGCAGAAAAACTGCGGTATATCCTTCATAGATCATACATCGAGATTTGTCCGTCCGGTGGCGCACGACGCTTTTCTTCGCGTTCACGGCGCAGAGTCAGCGCCTTATCCCGCACGATGGCACGCACGGTACTTTCGCTCAACTCCCACTTTTTACAAATACCGTATAAATTGGTGCCGTCATATTCCTCACGGATTTTTTCATCCCGCACCGGAATCAGGACCTTGTCTGCTTGCGGTACATACAGCTTTCCGGTCCCACCGTAAACCTCCACCAATTTGATGAACGCTTCCATACCAACGAGTTCGGCCAGCTCCCGGTTCTCACCGTCCAGATCGTCGATGGTCAGCAGGTGCAGCAGCTTTTTATCCACCGGCCGCACCCGCCTTTTTCTGCGCCGTCTTGACGTATCCCTTCAGTGCCTCCAGCAGACGGCTGCAGGTTTTATAGTCGAGCCACGCAAACGGGTCCTTCGGCCAGGCATCCATACCGGTCTCCTTCTTGATGATGCCGCACAGCCGCTCTCCAAGCGGTGTCTTGCTGGGGCTTGCGGACTCCAGCTGATACATCAGTGCCCATGCCTTACGCATTTGGCCTTCGCTGGCGTGCCCAGGGGCCGCTGGACGCTGCGGACGGCCACGGCGCCGCGGTGTGGGATTGGAACCCTGCTTCTTTTCCAGGTCAGCGATCACATCGTAGGCCTCGGCCGATGTCAGATCGGTGACGTGCTGCTTACCGGTCATCCCAACTACCAGGTCATGCAGGGCATCGTCACCGTCACTGTTTTTCATGCCCAGCGCACCGGCAATGGCATAAATTTTTCGGACTTGATATGTGTTGATTGCTGCCATTGTCCTCAGCCTCCTTCTTCAGCCCGGCAGCGGCCTTCAGCTCCTCAATCTGCTCCGGCGTCAGGCCTGTGGCCAGATACGCCTGCAGCAGCCTCCAATCCCGCTTACTCATAGCATACCATATCAGGTCATATCCGGCTGCTCATCCGTCACGTCGTAGTAGAACTCATCGCTCTGGCGGATATAGGCCCCGATCTGATTCAGGAACTCCAGCGGCTGGCGTTTCAGCGCCTCCCGGTCCAAAGATTCCGTTGTCTTGATGAACTCTTTCCGTCCCATAGCCTTCAGCGTGGCGATGGCCTCGGCAACCTTGCCGGTGGGAAGCATCAGCTTGCTGCTGATCCGGTAACCGACCGTGCCGAAGTTGAGCGTTCGGCTCTTGCCAGCCATTTCGGCACGGTGACAGTCAACATAGTCTTTCACATCGGACTCCAGGCGCTTGATGCGGTTCTGCAGCGGCAGCGCCGTTTTGGCGTATTCGTTTTTGATGCTGTCCAGCCGGCGGTCACGGTCAACGGCCAGCTCGGTCAGCGCGTGCTGGCACTCGCGGATGTCCCGCAGCGCCTGATCCACCGCGGCCCAGTCGCTCAGCACCGGAGCGGCGGTCACTTTTCGTCTTGCCATAGATCAATCCTCTCCTTCGATCTGTGCTTGGAATCTGCTGGCGAGCAGCTGCGCAAACTCTTCGGCGCCGGGTGGCATCAGCGGCCGGATACTGTTCCGCAGCACGATCAGCGCGATGTACGCATACAGCAGGTCAGCGCCGCCGGTGGGGAAGATCACAGACTGCAGCCGGTCAATGTACGCCTGTACCTGCGCGGCATCACCGGACAGGGACACTTCCTTGTTTTCCATAAGCAACCTCCTTCCTCCCTCTGCATCTTTCCGGGCTTGGGACCGGCGGAGCCATCGGCTCCGGCTGCATTAAGGAAGGGCTTACGCCCCCTTGCGGCGTTCCGGCAAAGCCTGCCGGTCGCTGCGCCGCCGCTTTTTGGTCGGCCGCTTGCGGGGCGGCCTGGCAAATTCCATGGTGGCCAGGGCGTCATCGTAGCCCTCGGTGTACCCATGCCAATACTCGGTGTTGTCGGCAGGCTCGATTTCATCGGTCGGCAGGTCCAGCAGCTCCGCCACCGTCTCCCTGGCATGGCCCAGGCAGTACCCGGCCCACAGAAGCAGGACAACCAACGGAATCACCAATGCCTCTCCGCCCAGGGCGCCGCCGTCCCGTGCCAGCGCCACGTTCAGTGCGTACATACAAAACGCCCCGGCCACCGCACCGGCGGCGAAGATTACCGTGAATTTCACCTTGCTCATAGTGCCCTCCTTACACATGCCCCAGCATGCCGATGCCCATGTGGGCGGCCATGCGGTACAGATTGGTGTAGCTGATATCTTCTGCGCTGGCAGCGTTGCTGTACAGGTTCACCGCTCCGCGGATGCCCCAGGGGCTCCGGCACACCCCCAGCAGAAAGTCCAGTTCTTTCTGCGCGCCGCGGCTGGCCAGCACCGGGAACAGCTTCTCCACGTCCTCCCGCTTGACCTTGCGGGTGGTGTACTCCCGCTGCATACGGATGCGGCTGAAAAGCTGTGCAAACTGCGCCTGCTGCCGTCCCTGCAGACGGCTGTAGACCTCGCTGTTGCCGATCAGCACCACGCCCACGCCGCGCTCCCCGGTCATGGGGTTATCGTCGGTCAGGGAGCGGATCTCTTCCAGGGCTGCATATTTGAGGTGCTGCGCCTCGTCGATGATAATGACAAGGTTCGTGCCATCCAGCCGCTGCCGCAGTGCCATCATCTGGTCCATCTTATTGCGGCATTCCGGCACCCGCAGGGCGCGGGCCAGCAGCTTGATCGCGCCGGTCAGCGTGCCCGTGCTTGGGGTGATACTGATGCCCACCGCGCTGGTGGAGTGGTCGCGCAGATATTTCTGCGCGCCCTTGCTCTTGCCTACACCAGCGTCGCCGTGCAGGACCACCATGCAGTGTTCCAGCTGCGCGAAGCGGATTCCCTGGTACACGTCCTCCGAAATCGAGGTCGGTATGTAACTTTCACGGGGCAGTAGACCGCCGGTCTTCTCGGCGGCTGCCGCCGACTCCTCCGCGATGGCGAAGAATTCCTTCAGCTGACGTTCCACGGCCTCCACCGAACCCTTGTATTTCTGGTTCATGTAGCTGCTCAGGGCCGCACTGCTGATATTCACCTTGCTCGCCATCTGGTTCTGGCTGATTTTGTGCGTTTCCATGTACTCCTGCACTCGCCGGATCATGGACTCATCATAGATCTTCTCCATCTTCAAAACCTCCTCGCTGTCTGATCAGGTAGTCGTTCATGCTTCCAATATCGATATCGCCCACGGCCCGCAACAGGGGTTCTTCCTGCTCGGCGCGACGAAGTTCGATGCACTTCGGGTTCGGAGCCAGGGCCAGTTCGTCCAGATTCCTCTGTGCCAGCGCGGTAGCCAGATTGAGCGCCCGTTCGGGGTCTTCCGGCAGCCGCAGCGCCTGGCCGTATTCGCGCACAGCTTTTTCGGCCTTGCGCTTGGCGGCCATCAGCTCGGCGATCTGCTCCTGTGTGGCAAGGTAGCCCGCGGTCAGCTTGCTCTGCGGGGCTTCGGTGAGGAAGCGGTCCTCAAGGTCGTAGACTCGCACCTTGTCCAGGTTTTCCGGGTCGTACCGCAGGTACACCTTGTCCTTCATCCGCAGGTTGGCCAGTTCCGGGGTGTAGTAGTCCAGTTCCAGTCCGTGGAGCTTCAGCGTCACGCCCCGGCGCGTCACCCGCACCGGCTTGCTGGTGCGCATCAGCATCAGCTGCAGATCCGTTTCACTGGCGGCCTTACGTACCGCCCCATTGGGCAGG
>JFBN01011875.1_pt1 | contig 21439 bp, 22 predicted proteins | sample 768741 | NCBI WGS metagenome assembly JFBN01 (sample SAMN01983846, study PRJNA193217) | chicken gut metagenome | biome: terrestrial biome; isolation source: ceca of Broiler chicken | host: Gallus gallus | place: United Kingdom: England | collected 2010-09-07
ATAAATAGATAAATTGTTTAATTTCTTTAAATACGATAGATTAAAGAAAATATCTAATATTATCTATATTATTAAAAATAAATAAAGTAGATAATAGTATTAGTTATATATATTTTAAGTTGAATTAAAATATATAAATTAAAGATAAATATATTAATCAAATAAAGTATATTTTTAATTTATTTTTAATATATTTTGAATTATGATTTACTATTTACAAATTTGATAATCAAGGAGGAATGATGAGAGGCTATCCTTTGTCAAAAAATGGGATTTTGGGGATATTTGTTTGTGTAAGTCTGACGACAAGCAATGTTTTGTTTGCAGCCGAACAAGCAAATAAAATCGGGGCAAAAAGCTATCAAACTCCCAAAAATGTCTTTTTGGATTCGCAAGTGTGGGATTCTAAAGAGAATATTTTTAAAAAAGTTAATGGCAAAAATTATTATGGAATATTTCAAAAAGGGGCTGTAGATGGGGTAAGTTTGGAATTTTATAATCCCAAAAATCCAAACTCTTCTAATCAAGAACGAGCAATGCAGATTCTCACTCCTAATATCTCTCAAAAAGAAATTATTTCCATACAAGGCACCCATGCTGCAGTTTCATCTAATAGGGAATTGCATCCTATTTATGTTGTGCCATTTTTGGTAGCTGGGTATTCTTCTATGGGGAGTGCTACTAATAATAAATTAGTGCTTAAAGAAGGGGAGTTGAGTTCTGTAAATTTTATTAAGCCAAGTGTGATTAAAAATAACAATAAACCCCCAAAAAAGAAAAAAGAGGATAATTTTAATTATCTCATCACAGCAGCAATTGCCAACAAAGGAAATGCAAACTTTAATATTGTAGAGCTAAGAGAGGGAAGTTATATCAATATGGGAGTTGATGATACTTATAATTTGCAATTAAATGGCGCTCCTTATGTCGCAGGTGGAGTTACAATAGGTGGTGAAGTTAGAGGCAATAAGGTTGTTGCTTTTGGTGGTGCAGAGATGGATTTTCATATTACGCCTTATGGTATGACAGAAACTAATGAATTTGTTTTTGATGAGAGAATCACACATATCATCGGAGGTTTGGCACAAAATGGAAGCGCTAGAGACAATCAAGTGCATTTGAATGGAACACGCTTTATTATGCATGGTCCAAGTGGAGTGTATTCTTCTTATTCAGCTGCACATATTGCTGGGGCATTCATTGATGTAGATGATGGTAAAAATCATAATGCAATCAATAATACTTTATTGATTGATTCTTTTAATTTGGGATTAAAAGTCGATGAATCAAAGCTATTTTTTTATGATTCAATTTTCTTTGGCGAATTTTTTGGCGGGAAAACTGCGAAAGGAAACGCAAATGGGAATAAAATTATCTTAAATAATGTGCCATCTCTAAGTAGAGTTAGCAAAGGGGTAAAAGTCCAAGGCATTTATGAATTTTTTGGAGGATATGCTTTAGAGGGCAAAGCAGAGGATAATGTTTTGGATGTAGCATTAAAATCACCATTGCAAATCACAGCAACTTATCTAAGACAAAATAGCTTTGGATTTTATGGTGCGTATGCAAGTGATGGTGCCAGCAATAATACAATTAAGATTCGCAATAATTTAACAGTTATTGATGGGACAGATAATATCAATGATAGAGTAAATATCATAGCAGGTAGAACTTTGGCTGGTAAAGCAAATAATAATATAGTAGATTTTAAAGATTCTCAAGTGGCATTGCCTTTGTATGTATATGCTACTTGGAGCGAGGATTTTGAAGGCTCTATCCATTATCCTGAAGAGGCAAAAGGAAATAAAGTCAGCCTTGATAATGTTTTTGGTAGGAAAAATATAAAATCCGGATTAACTGCAATCAATGTTTATGATAATACTATAAGCTATCATAATGTAGAGGCACAATCTTCTGGTGAAAGTCAAGATAAAGAAAGCAGCATGTATATCAAAGCGGTTAATGTAGCAAAAGGGAATGTTTTTAGGGCGAGTAATTATTGGGCGACTTCTAGGCTAAATATTTATGGAATTCGTGGAGAAGTAGAGGCTTATGATAATCAAGTGATTTTTAATAATGTCAGTTTTAATGCTGATAGAGAAAATTCTGGACTTGTATTAGTTGGCGGGGTAGGTGCAAGCACATACCATAATGTTTTAAGTATCGAAAATATACAAATTGGAAAATATAATCCTGATGAAGATTATATTTATATTGCTGCGAGTGCTTTACCAAATGCAGAGAGTAATTTAGCATTGTCTTATGCAAATACTTTGTATATTGGTGGAGATGTGGAAATGCATAGAAATACGATTCTTAGTGCATTAAGTGGTAGTATCATTAGAGTTCCAAGCTATTCTAAGAGCAATGCAGATATTATCACAGTTCCTGCACCTTCTTTGGGGCAACTTACAGATGATAATCATTTGATTTTAGAGAAACATATGCACGCAAAGGTAATTAATAATTTTGAACATTATAGTTTTATTTATCACAAGGACAATAAAGCAAGCTTTGCTGTTAGCTTAGAATCACCTATCAATCTTTCATCAGAAGCAATCATCTCTCTTTTATTGAGGAAAGGGGATAATGCACCCAAAAAAGGAAGCAAAATACCTCTTATTACAAGTATGGGAGGTTTTAGCGATATAGATGGCAATAACCTTACTTCCGCAGAAGTAAGTAATCTTTTAGAAACAATAGCCAAAAACAAAAATACTTTCAAATATAGCGAGATTCCACAACTGCAAAAAGCTGGATTGAAAGTAATTCCTATCAAGCTTTCATTGGGCGATGATGGAAGAACAATTTATGCAGAAATCTAAAATAAGGAGGTTAATAAAATAACAAGTGTTTAATATTCAGAAAAAATCAAATAAAGGAGACAATCAATGAAAAAATTAGTAGCATTAATGGTTATATCAGGCTTTTGTTTTGCAGCAGAAAATGCATTGGTGTATCAAGAGGGTGCAGAGATCTATAAAAAGTGTATTGCTTGTCATGGACAAAATGGAGAAAAAGTAGCACCGGGCAGTAAAAGAGGAATTACAATTGGCGGAATGGATAAGGATTATCTTGTCGAGCAATTAAAGGGATATGTTGCTGGAACTGCAGATAATGGAGGAGCCAAGGTAATTATGTATGCTAATATGAAAAATTGGCGTTTTACAAATGCCGAAATTGAAGCAGTTAGCACTTATATTTCACATTTGCCAAAAGTAAAAAATTAGATGCTAATGTATTTGGCATAAGTTACTTTGAAATTATAAAAAAGGTTTTTTATGAAAAAATATCCGATTTTAATAAGCTCTACACTTGCAGCTTTATTATCTTGCAATGCTTTTGCAGTAAGTCAATCAGATGCTAAAGCAATCGAAGAAATGATAGAGATTTCACCTTATAGAGATATTCCACAAAACAAGAATATTCAAAATACTTTGAAAAATAGACAATCTCCCTTAAAGATAGAGCAGCAAAATAAGCAAGAAACTACGCAACCTCAAGATTCAAACAAAGAATCTGGCAAAAAAGAGATGCAAAACAAACAAGATGAGCAAGTGGGCAAAGATGGATTGGTAATGCGTCAAGACCAAGATTTTCGGTTTAAATATGAATTTTCTATTGACACTAAAGATGGGGATAAAACAATCACTTTAGAGGACTTAGGAATCAATGAAAAATGGCTTAGCGAATCGATTGTGGCATTGAAAGTTTCTGATTTAAATGTTTCAACTTTGCAAGAGATCGCTAATATCGTTTCTTATTATTTTCAATATAATGGCTATCCATCAGCAACAGCTTATATTCCTCAACAAGAAATTACAGACACTATTCATATTAATATTATGATAGGGAAATTGGGTGAATATCAAGTGAGAAATTACTCACAAGCTAGGGATTGGGCGATTACTTCTAAGCTTAGAGATTCTCTAAAGGGCAAAATTTTAAGAACAAGAGAATTAGAAGATGTGATTTATAGAATCAATGAAATGTATGGCGTGCAAGCTAAAGGAACGCTAACGGCTGGAAAAGAGTATGGGACAACAGATGTTGTCATTGATGTAGAAGATTCTACCAAGGCTAGTGCAATGTTGTTTTTTGATAACTACGGGACAGAAGGAGCCGGAGTTTATCGTATGGGGGTTAGCGGACAATTAAATAATGTGCTGGGGTTTGGAGATTCTTTGAATCTTTTTGCACAATTGAGCGATGAAATCCAAAAAAATTATGGTGCAACCTATACTACATTTTTGGGAAATCTCAAAATATCTCCTAGAATCAGCCGTGGAAACTATGAGCTAGGAGGACCATATAGTAGTCTTAATGCTTATGGAACTTCCCTTGATATTGGTGTGGATTTGTCTTATCCTGTGTTTATCAATACTGTGAATTCTCTTTATCTAATTGGAGGATATACCCATAGAAAACTAGAAGATATTTATGGCGATTTTGGCGTAAATTTCAATAAACATAGCGATTCTGGATATATTGGCGTAGAAGGGACTTTTGGAGAGATTCCTAATAATATTTTTAGCTATAATCTAAGATTGACTTATGGAGATGTTGTCCCAGATAGTGAGCTTTTGACTTTTAGTAAAGCAATGGATGAGTTTTGGAAATTCAACGCTTATTTGAGCAATTCTTATTATTTTAATGAGAAGCTTACACACATCATTAATGTAAGCTATCAACAAGATATTGGTGGCTTTGAGCTTGATTCTAGTGAAACAGCATCTTTGGGTGGTCCTTATGGAGTAAGAGCTTATACTAATGGATTTGGTGAAGTTGATAATATGGTATTAGCAACTTTTGGATTGAGGGCAAATGTGGTGAATCCAAACTTTTATGTAACGCCATTTTATGAGTTTGCATATGGCTGGAATGACAATTATCCAAACAATGCTATTGGCGTGGCAGGCAGAGGTGATAAAAATGACTTGTTTATCGATGCTGCTGGGCTTGAACTGCTTTATATGAAACCAAATATGTTTTATGTGAAATTAGACTTGGCAAAGGCGGTTACTAAACTTGCTAATGATGGCAGAAGAAGAGATAGACTTTATGCGAGTGTGGGGGTTTATTTCTAACTCTTGCTTAGCTTGATTTGCATTTATCTAGATTAGGGCTTTATTGCCCATCTCTTGTTTGGCGATGATAAATCGTGATTTACAAAATGCAAAGGTAATAACTATTGCTTTTGGGCTTTGGGAGGATTTGTTTGGGGTAAGTTGTTTTTGGCAAAAGTTTGGTTTGTAGGTGGTGCAAATTTGTGTTTATAAACCAAAGCTAAGAAATAAAATCCTCTATCATTTCTTCTTGTAAAATGTATTGAATCTCTAGTGTAAAATCTCCGTAAATTTTGTTTTTGATAATCAAGATAGGCGAGGTTAAAAAGCCTTGTGGGTAGAGTTTTTGACGCAATGCGAGTTGAATGGATTCATCTAGCCCTTCTTTGATGAGAGATTCAAAATCTTTTTTATCAAGAAATTCTTTAAAAGCTTCAAATTCTAAGAATAAAATTCCTTCTTTGGAAGCATAACCTACGCCATTTTCCCAAAATTCTATTTTTGCTTTAGTGGGTTTGTTGAGCATAGAATGGCTACAAATAAAACTAGGAATACTTTGAGAATCTTGGATTAAAATACCCTTTAGCAATCGATAACATTGAATCTTTCTTTTGATAAGATGATAGGGCTTATTGGAGTTTTCTAGCTCTTCTCTTGTTTGAAAATTCTTGAGACGCAAACTTGGTATATTGCGTGAATCTTTTGGAAGTGTGAGAGTAGAAACAAGCTCTAATGGAGCTTTGTGAGATTTTTCTCTTTGTTTAGTTAGCGCAAAAAAGCAACCACAATAATTTTGGCGATAAAGATTTGCCTCTTTTGCAAGCTCATTTTGAATCTTAGTTCCACCATTGCTACGCACATCAATAGGCAAAAATGCTAATTGATGCCTTTGGGCTATGGTTTTGCCTTGTGCAAATAGTTCATCTTGTGATTTCATAGGGCTTGCAAGAAGTGTTGTAGTAAATTCAATGCAATTCGTTTCTTTGGCGATTTTTGCACTTTTTTCTAAGCGATAATCAAAACAATATGAGCAACGCTCCCCTTTCTCTGGAGCATCTTCTAAGCCTTTTGTCCCACAAAGCCACGAATCTAAATCATATTCGCCAACAATAAGTGGGATTCCGAGCATTTCACAGCTTCTTTGGACATCTTTTAGACGCATTTGATATTCTTCATAAGGGTGGATGTTAGGATTATAGAAAAATCCACAAAAAGATTTTTGGGGGTAAAGTTTTTGTAATTGTATCAAAAAATGGTGGCTATCCACGCTACAACAAATATGGACTAAAGTGGTGTTTTTATCTCTAAAATCATAAGGAATCTGTGACATTTTTTTGCCTTTTAGAATAATTTTATTGACATAGATTTGGGATTAATTGTTTTTGTAGGCATAATATAGGAACGCTCCCATTCCCACGACAAAAACCACCACCAAAAATACAAGCAAAACAATATCTAAGTTACTCACTAGCCAACTCCTTTTCTCTTAGCTGCCCACAAGCTGCACTAATATCTAAGCCCTTAGATTCGCGTATGGTGCATAAAAGCCCTTTTTTGAGAAGAAATTCCCTAAAGGCTTCTACTTTCTCTTTATTAGGTCTTTTGTATGGACTTCCTTCGTGGGGATTGAAATAGATAAGATTAACTTTTGCTTTGATTTTGTTAAGCAATGCTACGAGTTTTTTAGCACATTCCAAACTATCATTCACTTCATCAATCATGAGGTATTCAAACATTACTCTTTTGCGTGTATCAATAGGGAAAATAGCCACTTCATCAATAACGCTTTGAATGTTATAGGCTTTGTTAATAGGCATTAGTTTGGTTCTTAGCTCATCATCGACGGCATGTAGAGAAATTGCTAATTGCACACCTAGATTCAAAGCACCTAGTTTTTTGATTTTGGGGGCGATTCCGCTTGTAGAGATAGTTTGTCTGCGTCTTGAAATGCTCAAACCATCAAGTTCTGATAGAATTTGAATGCACTTTGACACATTTTCTAAATTGTCTAATGGCTCTCCCATTCCCATATAAACAATATTTACAGCTTTGTTACTAGGGATATTTTGGTCTTTTTTGATTGCGAAAACTTGATAAACCATTTCTCCCGCACTTAGATTCCGCACAAATCCACCTTTAGCTGTGAGGCAAAAGCTACAACCAACTTTGCAACCGATTTGGGAAGAAAGACAAAGTGTGAATTTATCTTCTTTCATTTTCAAAAAAACTGCTTCATAGGTAAGATTATCCGCGGTTCTAAAGAGATATTTCACACTCCCATCACTGCTTTGTTCTTTTTTTGCGATGCTTACTAAATCGCCTGTAAAATCTTGCTTGAGAAATTCCCGTAAATTTTTGGGAAGATTTTCCATTTTGTCAAAGTTATTTTCATAACGCACATAAAGCCAATGATAGATTTGCTTAGCACGGAATTTTGGAAACCCATTTAATGATTGCGTTAATTCTTCTAATGTTAATCCAAAAATATTTTTTTTATCCATTTTTCTTGTCTCTAATATATTCTTCTAGCTTATTCATAGCAATTTTATGGTTGCTAAAAAATTCTTTTTGAGCCTCTTTGTGAATATGATTTGTGCTGCAAAAAACTCCCAAAGCCGGAATCTGATAGGTTCTAGCTACCTGTAAAACACTGAAAAATTCCATATTTTCATATAAGATTCCAAGTTTGATAAATTTTTGTGCAAGCTCTTTATTTGTGGTGATATAATTGCTGGAATTGACAATATTTTTTGTTAATGTTTCATGTGAAACATTTTCTAAACTAATGCAATTATCCAAAGGGGTGTAAGAATTGTTTTGCAAAAAAGAAAGTTCAATGTTAGTTGCACTTTGGGATTCAAAGATTTCCAACAAAGGTTTAGAATCATCATAACAACCACAAGTCCCTACAAACACAATCTCGCTGGGCTTTTCATAAAATATACATTGAGTAAGGTTTATCGCACTTTCTATTAATCCAACCCCTATGCTTTTGGCAAAAGAAAAATTTTCAATTTTACCTGCACAACAAATCACAATTCGCCTTTATTTTATAATTTCTTTATAATACAAATGCGATTCGTTTTTTTTGATTGTCTTTTGTGTAGGAATTTGCAATACTTCAAAGAATCTCGGCTTTTCTAAGAAGGCAATTTCAATCACATCGCCCACTTTTACATCTCTACTTGCTTTGACGCTTATTCCAGAGATTTTTACAACCCCATTTTCAATCATATCTTGAGCGATAGTTCGCCTTTTTGTAATATTAACTGCATTCAAAAATTTATCAATTCTCATTTCTCAAAGCTCAAAAATTTTTGCAACATTATATCCAAAGCTATATTAATTTAGCATAGATTCTAAGCAAATAGTATATAATTATTAGGATTTAAATCTTCAAAAAACAAAAGGAATAGTAATGTCTCAAGAAAACACAAAAAACATCAAAAAAGTCGTGTTAGCTTATAGTGGTGGGCTTGATACGAGCGTGATTTTAAAATGGCTTGGGGATACTTATGGGTGTGAGGTGGTTACCTTCACCGCAGATATTGGACAGGGCGAGGAGGTCGAGCCTGCACGAGAAAAAGCCCTCAAGCTTGGCATAAAGCCTCAAAATATCTTTATCGAGGATTTACGCGAGGAGTTTATACGCGATTTTGTATTCCCTATGTTTCGGGCAAACACCATTTATGAGGGTGAATACCTGCTAGGCACAAGTATCGCACGTCCATTAATCGCTAAGAGACTTGTAGAAATCGCTAAAGAAGTGGGAGCGGACGCTATCGCACATGGTGCGACGGGCAAGGGTAATGACCAAGTGCGCTTTGAAATTGGAGCGTATGCACTCAATCCAGATATTAAAGTCATCGCCCCTTGGAGGGAATGGGAGCTAAATAGCCGTGAAAAACTTCTATCTTATGCAGAATCTGCAGGTATCGCGATAGAAAAAAAGCAAAACAAATCCCCCTATTCAATGGACGCAAACCTCCTACATATCAGCTATGAGGGGCAGATTTTAGAGGACCCAAATGTCGCACCAGAAGAGGATATGTGGCGGTGGAGTGTGAGTCCTAAGAATGCCCCCGATACACCCACGATCATCACTATCACTTTTGAAAAGGGCGATGGCGTAGCGATAAATGGAGAGAATCTAAGCCCAGCGGCATTTTGGGCTAAACTTAATGAGCTAGGCGGGGCAAATGGTATCGGGCGACTTGATTTAGTCGAAAATCGCTATGTGGGTATGAAATCACGTGGCTGCTATGAGACACCCGGTGGGACAATCTACCTCAAAGCCCATCGTGCGATAGAATCTTTATGCCTTGATAGAGAGGAGGCACATCTCAAAGATTCTCTAATGCCAAAGTATGCCGAGCTTATCTATAATGGCTATTGGTTTAGCCCAGAGCGAGAGGCATTGCAGGCGTTAATCGATAAGACACAAGAGAAAGTAAGCGGGAGTGTGCGACTAGAGCTCTATAAAGGCAATGTTACCGTGCTAGGTAGAGAATCTAAAAACTCCCTCTTTAACGCGGCATACAGCACTTTTGAGGAAGATAGCGTGTATAACCAAAAAGATGCCGCAGGGTTTATTAAGCTTAATGCTCTAAGATTTATCATTGCAGGGAAGGCAAAGAGATAAAAGAAAACTAAGAAGCAAGACAATAAGGCTATTTGAGGCTTTAAATTTTATAATAAAGATTGATATGAATATTTTGGGGATTGATCCGGGAAGTCGGAATTGTGGCTATGCAATTGTGCAAATTGAAAATAATTCGCTAAAGTTGCTAGAGGCAGGTTTGATAAAGATTCATGAGAGGATATTGCAATATCAAATTTTAGAATTTGTAGAAGGAATCGATTTGGTGTTAAAAAGCCATAAAATTGATTCTGTGGCAATAGAGGATATTTTTTATGCGTATAATCCTAAAACTGTGATAAAACTAGCACAATTTCGAGGGGCTTTGAGTTTGAAGATTCTCCAAGAATTAGGAAATTTTACAGAATACACGCCTTTGCAAGTCAAAAAGGCTTTAACCGGAAATGGAAAAGCACAAAAAGAGCAGGTGGCTTTTATGGTAAAGCGGCTTTTGGGAATCAAAGGCGAGATTAAGCCTTTGGATATCACGGATGCTATAGCCATAGCCATTACACACGCACAGCGATTAAAATTACAAAAATAAGGGGTTTTAGGGTTTATGCAAATTACACTACTACATTATACAGATTTAAAGATTTGTTCTCATGCCATTAGGACTTGTTGGCAGAGTTTTGAAAAGGGCGATAATGGCGGAGAAAAAGATAAAGAACTCATCGATAGAGTGGGCAATAAATATAAACACGCCTCAACCCTAGAACATCTTAATTATACTTTTTATATTCAGGGTATTTCAAGGGCTTGTTTGCAAGAATTAGCTAGACATCGTATAGCTTCTTTAAGTGTCAAGAGTAGTCGCTATACACTAAAAGAGCTAAAAAACACAGAGAGTTTTTTGCCTCTTGATGAAAAAAATCTCAAAAGAGCTGAAGAATTTTTGGTTTTTACTGAAAATAGGTTAGTCAATGAGGCATCTATTAGGGCATTAGAGAATCTAAGATTGCTTTTGCAAGAAAATATCAGTAATGATTTGGCAAAATTTGCAATGCCAGAATCTTACAAAACAGAGCTTACTTGGAGCATTAATGCAAGAAATTTGCAAAACTTTTTGCACCTAAGAAGCTCTAAAAGTGCGCTTTGGGAGATTAGGAATCTTGCTTTGGCAATTTTTGATGCAATCCCCAAAGAACACCAATTTATTTTTGTTGATTTGATTTCTAAGGAGAAAATGTAATGAAATTTTTAAAACTTTGTTTGATAGGATTTTGTTTAGTGGCTACGCAATTAGTTGCAAATGGATTACAAGAAGGGAAAGATTATATTCTTTTGGATAAGCCAATTGCAAATATGGATAACACAGTGCTTGAAATCTACAATATCGGTTGTCCTCATTGTGCTTATTATAATGAAAATTTTTTGCCAAACCTTTTGGAGTTTTTGCCAGAAAATGTAGAGTTTCTACCCTATCATATTGCAGCACCCATAGAGATTCATCAAGAAATGTCTAAAATTTTGGTAGTTGCTCTAAGCAAAGATAAGCAAAATAAAACTAGCACAAAATCACCAAATGCCCTTTATAAGAAAGTCTTAAATCATTATTTTGATGCTATTCACAAAGAAAAGAGAAATTGGAAGAATCCACAAGATTTTGCTAGCAAAGGATTAGAGATCATAGGCATTGATGAGGTGGAATATCAAAAGATTTTAGAAACCAAAGAAGCTAAAGAAATGTTGCAAAAGTGGCAAAGCTTGATTGAATATGCTAATATACAAGGTGTGCCGAGTTTTATTGTCAATGGTAAATATATGGTGTCATCTCAGAATTTAAAAGGGACAGAAGATTTCATTTATAAGATTGATTATTTGCTAGAAAAAAAGTAATTTCTAAGAATAAATGCTCTTGATATAAATTTGGCAATATCTTCACACTTTCTTGATAAATGGGTTTTATAATTCTACTCACAGATGAAGGGAAACTGGAATCTAAAATTAAAATGCTTAAAGGAGCAAATATGAAAACTTTAAAATTACTTGGAGCTTTAAGTTTGGCGGCATTATTTTCTACAGCAGCGATGGCAGATTATGATTTTGATGTGCAAGGACAAATTTCAGCAGTGAATGACAAAGATAAAACTATCACATTAGCAGGACCGGGCGGACAACTTGTTATTAAAGTTTTGCCTTATACAGAAATCAAAGGTGATGATTGTGGAGCGTTCGGACAAGATGTGTATGGAAGCTTTAAAGATTTAACTCCCGGAAAATATGTTAAAGTAGAAGCAGTGCCTTATGGTGGTTATAATGCTTATAATGCAAACAACACTCAAGCAATCGACCCAGCAACAGGATTGCCAAAAGATGGGCAACTTACTGCAAAAGAAATTGAATGGAAGTGCTTCCCTAAAGCATATTAAAATTTATTCCCCCTAAAACTTCAATAAACCTTTAGATTTTGCGGTAAAATACCAAAAAATTCTAAAGGTTTTTTATGGACTTACAAACCCTCATACAACAAGATTTAAAATACATTTGGCACCCTTGCACACAAATGCAAGATCATGAAAAAAACATTCCTCTAATTCCCATAAAATCCGCAAAAGGCATTTATCTCTATGATTTTGATAATAAGAAGTATATTGATTGTGTTTCTAGCTGGTGGGTGAATCTCTTTGGGCATTGTAATCCTTATATCAATCAAAAACTAAAAGAGCAATTAGAGAGCCTAGAGCATATTATTTTTGCAGGTTTTACGCACAAGCCCATTGTAGAGTTATCTAAGCGTTTGGTGGGGCTTTTGGATTCTAGGCTTTGTAAATGCTTTTATGCCGATAATGGTTCTAGTGCGATTGAAGTGGCATTGAAAATGGCATTCCATGCTAATGTGATAAAGGGCAAAAAGAAAAATAAATTTTTGTGTTTAGAAAATGCTTACCATGGCGAGACAATAGGGGCTTTGAGCGTGGGAGATGTGGGGATTTATACAGAAGTTTATCAGCCAATCTTGCTTGAAACTCTAAAGGTTAAAGCCCCTTGTGGAGAAGACATCGAAGAATCTTTACAAGAGTTAAAGGAAATTATCGCATCAAAAAAAGATGAAATTGCAGCTTTTGTGCTAGAGCCTTTGATACAATGTGCGGGAAATATGAATATGTATTCTAGCGAGTTTGTCAAAGAGGCAACGGAAGTTTGTCAAGAGAATGGAATCTATGTGATTTTTGATGAAATTGCAGTGGGGTTTGGGCGAAGTGGGAGTATGTTTGCTTATCAGCAATGCGGAGTAGTGCCAGATTTCTTGTGCTTAAGCAAGGGGATTACAGGGGGTTATTTGCCCTTATCAGTGGTGGTAACCAAAGAGGAAATTTATCAGCTTTTTTATGCACCCTATTATGAAAACAAATCATTTTTGCATTCTCATTCTTATACGGGAAATGCCCTTGCTTGTGCTTGTGCAAATGCGGTTTTGGATATTTTTGAAACAGAAAATGTGTGTGAGAAAAACAAGATTTTATCAGAATTTATTTGGAAGAAAATGCAGATTTTAGGGGAATTTGCTTTTGTGAAGAATCTTAGGCATTGCGGTATGGTTTTTGCCTTTGATTTGGTGGGGTTTGAAGGGCAAAGAAAGGGGCTAGAAGTGTTTAATGCAGGGCTAAAAAAGGGCTTGTTGCTAAGACCTCTTGGGAATACTATTTATTTTATGCCCCCTTATATCATCACACAAGAGCAGGTTTGTTTTGTGATAGATAGCTTAAAAGAGATTTTGGAGCAATTTAGAGTGTAAAAGAGTAATATCCAAAGTTTAAAAAAGTTAAATTTTTATTAATTTATAGAGGTATAATAATTTTTATAATAAAATATTAAGGATAGTTTTATTTTATAAGGTAAAGGATTATTATGGAAATTTCATTAAATTTTTATGCAACTTTAACGGCTTTGGTCGGAGTTTTGTTGCTTGGAAGATGGATAATATCTCGTAGTAATTTTTTAAAAGATTATAATATTCCAGAGCCGGTTGTAGGCGGGATTATTGCAGCAATTGTAATCTTTTGTCTTTTGAAATGGGGAGGAATCAAGTTTCAATTTGATAACTCACTAAAAGATCCTTTAATGCTTGCTTTTTATGCAAGTATTGGGCTAAGTGCAGATTTTGCTTCTTTCAAAAAGGGTGGAAAGATTTTATTTGGATTTTTGTTTATTGTAACAGGGCTTTTGATTTTGCAAAATATCGCTGGAATCATAGCAGCTAAAATCATGGGTGTAAATCCGCTTATAGGGCTTTTGGGCGGTTCTATTACTATGAGCGGAGGGCATGGGACAGGTGCTGCTTGGGCAGATGTTTTCAAGGAAGCGCCTTATAATTTCACAGCGGCAATGGAAGTGGCTATGGCGTGTGCGACTTTTGGTTTGATTGCAGGAGGTATTATCGGCGGACCTGTGGCACATTATTTGGTAAAAAAATACAAACTAAAGCTTCCTAATGCGCATTTACAAGATGATACAGAGGTGGCATTTGAAAAGCCAGAAAAGGAGCGATTAATTACGGCAACTTCTTTTATAGAATCTTTGGCATTGATTGCGATTTCATTGCTAATAGGGACAATGGTTGCTAAACTCTTTCAAGGCTCTTCTTTTACGATGCCTACATTTGTGTGGTGTTTGCTTGTGGGTGCAATTTTGAGAAATATTTTGCAAGCGACGAAAATCCATCAAGTTTTTGATAGAGAGGTGGCAGTTTTAGGGAATGTTTCGCTTTCATTATTCCTTGCTTTTTCATTGATGGCAATCAACCTTGTGGAGCTTGTTTCTTTGGCTTTGCCGATGGTGATTATTTTGCTTATTCAAGTGATTATTATGATTTTTTATGCAATTTTTGTTACCTTTAGATTCTGTGGCAAAGATTATGATGCGGCAGTTTTGGCAGCAGGGCATTGTGGATTTGGACTTGGGGCAACACCAACAGCAATGGTAAATATGCAAACAGTAACTCAACATTATGGACCAAGTCATATGGCGTTTATTGTTGTGCCTTTGGTGGGAGCGTTTTTTATTGATTTGATTAATGCTTTTGTGATTAGCGGGATAATCAAACTTCCATTTTTCTAGGATTTTAGAATCACTAGGGCTTTTGACTTTGGTGATTCTAGCAATCTTTGCCCTTTGGAGTATTGTTGTAAAATCAAGCAAAATAAAGCATATCTATATTTGAAGCGATGATTTTGCAAAATCAATTAAAGGGCTTGGTGGCATAGTGCTTTTGGCTTAAGGAATTAAAATTTATAATCAAAGCATTAAAAGAGAATCAAGAAGGCTTTGAAGGGGGAGATAGGATAAATATTGCAAAAGGCGTTGCAAAAAGAAAGTGAGAATCTCTCAAACTCTGCTAGAAAGTAAAGGTTTGGGAGCAGGCGATTTATACACAGAGGGGCGAAATGGAAGGCTTGATTGTTGATATAGAAATATCAAAATAGAGCCTAGAGATAGCATAAAACCAAAGTAAATGAATTTCAAAGAGCCAAAATTTGGCTAAAAATAAGGATAAATATGGAACTAAAACAGCTAGGAAAGCAGATAGAATATACTTTTGACTACAATAAAAAGTTATTAGAAACTTTTGAAAACAAGCATTCTAATCGAGATTATTTTGTAAAGTTTAATTGCCCAGAATTCACAAGTCTTTGCCCTATCACAGGGCAACCAGATTTTGCGACAATTTATATTTCTTATATTCCAAATATCAAAATGGTAGAATCTAAATCTTTGAAGCTTTATTTGTTTAGCTTTAGAAATCATGGCGGATTCCATGAGGATTGTGTCAATATAATTTTGAATGATTTAGTGGAGCTAATGGAGCCTAGATACATTGAGGTTTGGGGGAAATTTACCCCAAGAGGAGGAATTAGTATTGATCCTTATGTAAATTATGGAATCCCAAATACACAATATGAGGAAATGGCACGATATAGGCTTTTAAATCATGACTTATATCCAGAAAAAATTGATAATCGTTAAGTTTAAGAAAAAAGCGTAAGATTCTCCAGCCATTGCACATCAAAAGTAGAATCTTGAGTGTTTTGTTTGGAGAGTATCAATGCACTTAAACAATAAGAATCTTTGCTGCCCTCAAGCTTTAAATACATTTCTACACTTTTGATAATTCTCTCTAGTTTTGTTTTTGTGATGTTAAAAACCGGTTCAAATCCAATACCGCTTTTGACTTCAATAAAGTGAAGTATTTTGTCTTTTTTGGCAATAATATCAATCTCACCAAAAGGCGTGAAGTAATTGCGTTGGATAATTCCAAAACCATTTTGCACAAGAAATTCACACGCAAAAATTTCAGCCTCTTTGCCCTTTTGCGTTGTGTTTTTCATCTTAGTTTTTTTCAATTCGTATCATTATGGGTTTTTCTTGTGTGATTTCAAGATTGTTGATTTTCTCTAGTGCAGTTTGGATTTTGGATTCTGTGCAAATATGAGTAGAAAGCAACAATACAGAGCAGTTTTTGTTGTTGGATTTGCGTTGCAAAAAAGTATCAATAGAAATTTCCTCTTCTCCCAGAATCGTCGTAATTTGAGCTAAAACTCCCGGCTTGTCAAGCACAATGATTCGCAGATAATACGCACTTTGAATCTCAGCTATTGGCTTTAGTTTGAGGTTTTTTTCAATGGAGGTTTTAAAACCTAGCATTGGAGAACTTTTGGTGCGAGCAATCTCAATAATATCAGAAATCACCGCACTTGCTGTCGCATCTCCGCCAGCCCCAGCTCCATAGAAAAGTGTTTCGCCTACACTATCACCTACCACGCTAATAGCATTCATTACACCATCTACTTTGCCAATCATTGCTTGTTGGGGCAAAAAAGTTGGGTGGATTCGCAATTCTACACTCTCTTTGTCTTTTTTTGCAATTCCCAAAAGTTTGAGGTTGTAGCCAAATTCTTTGGCAAATTCAATGTCTTCTTGTGTGATGTCAGTAATGCCCTCTATCAAAATATCTTCGGGCTTTGCGTCAATCCCATAGGCAATACTTGCTAGAATTAAGAGTTTGTGTGCTGCATCAAAACCACCGATATCAAAACTAGGATCACTTTCTGCATAGCCGAGTTTTTGGGCTTCCTTTAGTGCTTCTTCAAAGCTCACGCCGCATTCTTTCATTTGGGTTAAAATATAATTACAAGTCCCATTGATAATTCCACAAATGCTTAAAATGTGATTTGCTCCAAGTCCATCACGCAAAGCCTTGATGATAGGTATTCCACCTGCAACGCTTGCTTCAAAGCCAATAGGCAAATCCCCGGCAATTTTTTGTAAATCATAGCGATGATAGGCAAGCATTGCTTTGTTGGCAGTAATAAAAGCTTTGGAATTATAGAGCGCCTTTTTTGCAATTTCAAATGGCTCTTTAATGCCTCCAGCAAGTTCTACAACAATATCAATTTCAGGGTCTTCTAAAATGCTTTCCACTTCATTAGTGATAGGAAAATCAAAAACATCCCTTACTTTGGAAATATTTCTCACCACGCCTTTTTTGATAATAATATTGCAACCAGCTCTAGCAGCAATTAGTTCTTGGTTGTTTTTTAGGATTCTTGCTACACTGCTCCCAACGACGCCCAAGCCGATGATACCGATATTTAATTGTTTTTTCATAAAGATGCCTTTTGCATAAAGCTAGAATTATACCATTTTGGATAACAATTTTTTGAAAAATTACTTCTATAAAATGTTTTAAATTTTTTTAAAATTCCACAAAAAATCCGCCAAATAGCGTTCTTGCCTGCTCTCTTCTAAGAGATCTTGGATTTCTCCAAAAGTTTCTTCATTGATTCCAAATTCTTTGTCTAGCCATTCTTTTTGGGAGAGGAAAAGCGAGCTAAAAGCACTATTTGAGCTTGGTGGAAGTGTGGAGGATAAGTTTCCTATCGGAGATTTTGTCGGAGTTTGTGCGTTGGGCATAGAAGTTGGAGTTTGGGGAGGAGTAGATTCTTGTGGCTTTGGTTTTGATGGAGTGGGCGGATTGAGTGTTGCTTGTGTGTTGATTTTAAAAGCCATTTCTTCCCCTTTCTAATATTTTGTATTTTATCTTTCAAATTAGATTCTAGCACAAAAAGTTAAGATTCTTGTTGATTTTGATAATAGATTTTTGATAAGTCTAATATTAAACTTATGCTATAATGCAATCTTTAGAGAATTTTTCAAGGATTAATATTTTGATTTTAAGCCACGAAATACCACAGGATTCAAAGCTTTATTTTGGAAAAAGTGCAAAAATTAAAAGAGATTTTGAAAATTTGGTAAGCAAAACATTTTATGAAAATGGTTATGAAGAAATACTCACCCCTTCATTTACTTATTTGCAACATCAAAGAGATACGCAAAGCAGAGAGTTTGTGAGGATAAGCAATCCCTCTAATCATCAAATTGCCTTGCGTAATGATTCTACAATTGATGCAATTAGGCTTTTGGCACCACATCTCAAAGAAAACGCTATCAAAAAGAAGTGGTTTTATATCCAGCCTATTTTTGTTTATCCAACCAAAGAGATTCATCAAATTGGTGCAGAGAATCTAGAAGAACGCGATATTTTACCTTTTATTGAAATGTCTTTGAGTGTTTTGCGTGAGATTCAAATCAAGCCTCTTTTGCAGCTTTCTAATGTGAAGATTCCAAAGATTTGTGCCAAAGAATTTGGAATCCCTTTGGAAGTGTTTGAGAAAAATGAGGTTGGGACTATCCAGAGTGCAAATGCTTTTTTGTCAGAACTTTTGGAAGTGCAAGATGAGCAATCCCTTAAGGCGGTGCTTGAAAAATCTCCAAAATGTTTGCAAGAAGAGCTAGAAAAATTATTGGATTTGGCAAAGCAAATTGATTATCAAAACAAGATTCTAGCACCGTTTTTTTATTCGCCTATGTCTTATTATAGCGGTATGCTTTTTAGGTTTTTTTTGGAGAATCAAACGATGATTTTGGGCGGTGAATATGAAATTTTAGAGCAGAAAGCTTGTGGTTTTGGATTTTATACAGATGCTATAATTTTGCATTTAATGAAGGAGGGCAAATGAATACAAAAGCAGATTTGATTGTTGGGATTCAGTGGGGAGATGAAGGCAAAGGCAAAATGGTTGATTTATTGGCACAAAATTATGATTATGTTGTGCGTTATCAAGGTGGGCATAATGCCGGACATACAATTGTCGTAGAAGGGAAAAAATACGCTTTGCATTTGATTCCTTCAGGGATTTTGTATCCTAAGTGTAAAAATATCATTGGTAATGGGGTGGTGATTAGCCCTAGTGCATTGATTGAAGAAATGCAGCAATTTTCAGAGTTGGAAGGGAGGCTATTTATTAGCACAAAAGCTCATTTGATTTTGCCTTATCATGAGTTTTTGGACAAATTAAGCGAAAAGAGGGCTAAAAAAGCCATCGGAACGACAGGCAAGGGAATAGGACCAGCTTATACTGATAAAATCGCAAGAAAAGGTTTTAGGGTCGGTGATTTGAGAGATACGCAGTCATTGTGTGAAAAAATATTAGAGCTTATGGAGGAGAAGGATATTATTAATCTTGGTGGAGAGATTCCAACTAAAGAAGCATTGAAAGCTACGCTTGATTCTTATGCACAAGCACTTTTGCCCTTTATAGCCAATACAACAGATATGCTATGGAAGGCTATGGATAGAGGGGAGAAGATTCTTTGTGAGGGTGCGCAAGGGAGTATGTTGGATATTGACCATGGAACCTATCCTTTTGTTACTAGCTCTACTACCACAGCTTCAGGGGCGTGTAGCGGGACAGGAATCTCCCCTAGAGAATTGGGGGATGTGATTGGGATTACCAAGGCGTATTGCACAAGGGTGGGGAATGGACCTTTTGTGACAGAGGAAGAGGGCGAAATTGGTGAGACTTTGCGTCAAAAAGGTGGAGAGTTTGGGGTAACTACCGGACGCGCTAGAAGATGTGGTTGGCTTGATGCAGTGGCAGTCAAGTATGCTTGTCGATTAAATGGAGTCAATGCTTTGGCGATGATGAAATTAGATGTGCTAGATGATTTTGATGAGGTGAAAGTGTGCGTGCAATATCAAGATAAAAATGGTAATGTTTTGGAATCTTTCCCTTTTGATTTTGAGGGAATATGCCCTATTTATAAGACTTTCAAAGGTTGGGATAAAACAGCTGGAATTAGGGAATTTGATGCGTTGCCCAAAGAAGCACAAGAGTATATTTTGGAATTAGAAAAGTTCATTGGAGTGAAATTTACGATGATTTCGACAAGCCCTGATAGGAATGATACGATTTTTAGGGCATGAAAACAAAATTCACTCAACTTGTGGTATTGCGTAAAAAAAAGGTTGATGAAGCAGAATTAATGCTCCAAAAAAACGCACAAAAGATTATAGATAAACAAGCTGAAATAGATGCTCTAATCCGAGAATTTGCGACATTAGAGGAGCCAAAAAATGGCGTTTATCAAGCTTTTTTGACTTTTGTCCATCACAAAAATGAATACCGAGAAACCATTGATTTTAAAATGGGAGAATTGGCGTTATTAAAAAAACAAAAACAGGAATTGCAAGAATATTTTAAAATGCAAAATGTTGAATATGAAAAAGCAAAATATTTAGATGGGCTAGAGGTTAAAAAGATTTTGGATAAAATTAGAAGACAAGAAAGCAAGGATTTAGATGAAATTTCTGTAATGCTTTATGCCAACCATCACAAGGAACAATAATGAAAAAAATATTATTTTTGAGCTTTTGTTTTTCGGGTTTTTTATTGTTTGCACAAGAGAGGCAGATTGTTGATTGTAATATTATTTTTGAGCAGAGAAAACAAGAGATTTTGAAAGAAATTGAAAAAATTGATGAACAACAACAAGCTTTACAGGCTTTGCAGCAAGCAACACAAAGTGTTTTAGACCAAAAAGATGCAGATTTGAAAAAAAGAGAAGCCGCATTGAATGAAGAAAAAAAGGCAATAGAACAAAAAGAGGCTAATATTCAAGCACTTTTGAAAAAAAATGAAGAGATTCTCAAAGAAATTAAAGACGCCACACAAAGCAAATTGGGTGCAACTTATGCGAGTATGAAAGATTCTAAATCCGCAGCGATTTTGGAGAATCTACCAGAATCAGAGGCAGCAAGAATTTTGTTTTCGCTTGATACTAAGGTTGTCAGTAAAATTTTGGCAAAAATGGATCCGCAAAAAGCAGCAAGCCTTACGCAGATTATCCAAAAGGGACCTCCTTTTGAAACGCAAGAAATCATACAAACAAATATGCAGAATAATCCCCAAAATATCCCGGTAAATGCAGATTCTAATTCAACAAGTTCTATGTAATTTTAAGGAGTTTTTATGATACATATTCAAAGACCTTTGCCTTTTATCCTCGCTTCAACAAATATTGGAACAATGATTGTGAATCATTTGGATAAATGTGAAACTCCTAATGGTGCCTATGGAGTAGGTTATCAGTTTTTACAAACAGGTTCTTTTGATTTTTATGAAGTGGAGAGTGTGGTTGCCTTATTGAATCTTAGGCGGCAATATTTTGGTGATGGCGTGGTTGCTTTGGATTGTGGTGCAAATATTGGAGCCCATAGCGTAACTTGGGGTATTGCTATGACGCATTTTGGGCGTGTAATTGCTTTTGAGGCGCAAGAGAGAATCTATTATGCTCTAGCAGGAAATATCGCAATTAATAATTGTTTTAATGTTAAGGCAATTTTTGCTGCTTTGGGTAATCCTTCTAACAAGCGGGGGGGGGGGGGGTTTTT
>JFBN01307317.1_pt1 | contig 21410 bp, 24 predicted proteins | sample 768741 | NCBI WGS metagenome assembly JFBN01 (sample SAMN01983846, study PRJNA193217) | chicken gut metagenome | biome: terrestrial biome; isolation source: ceca of Broiler chicken | host: Gallus gallus | place: United Kingdom: England | collected 2010-09-07
CCTATTTCAAATGGAAAAGAGGGCTAGCCCCCTTTTCCAAGCCTTTTTCCCCTTGCAACTCGTCTTCTTTTTGAATCAGGCGGCAGTTTTTCGACAGTCTCATCTTCAAAGTATTCCGTCAGATTCTCCGAATGAAAAAGTCGGCAATCTGTCCTGTGTGGATGCTTTGGGGTCGTCTTATCATTCACTATAAAATCTGGAGGAAAAAAATGAAACATTTTACACCTGCTTTACTCATACTGACACTGGCGCTTACCGCTTGTACCAGCCAAGCAACGTCTGCAAACTCTTATGATCAAAACTTAGTCGAGCCTGCCGATACCTCAAGCTCATCTAAATTATCCGCACCAGTAGACGAATCCCAAACACCTACCAGTTCTTCCGAGTATGACCCCTTTCAAGAATTTGGTGTGCGTGAAACAGATTATTCGCTTGACCCAAAGCAAGTGGTTCACATTGGGGATACCGTTGAGGGTCTGAATTTAATGGATTTTTCCAGCACCTCTACCACTGCCGATTTTGTTTCACAAGCAAAGGTAACGGTAGATGCGGTGCAAAGAATTTCTTCCACCGACCCGCTTGCCGCACAGATTAACGCCAACGAGCATGACAAAAACAGCGGTTTGGATTGGCTTTTATTGACCATAACCATCCAAAATACCGGGTCGGCCAAGGCGGATTTTGTAACGGGGGGAGGCGTGTGGAGCGTGCCTGATGATACTATGGTTTTGCAGCAGGATGCGGCACATTTCTGGACAGGCAACCCAGCATATCTCAGCGGAGACATAACATTATCCTTGTTAGATGATTATTTTGCACTTGCACCCGGCGAAACAGTTACAGTCACGCTGGCCCGCACAGTATCCCCGGATGCACCAGCCGAGAACGAAACCCTTTATTGGGAGCTGAACCCCCACGCCGACAGCTTCTTCTATGACACTGGCCGCGATCAGGTTTGGTTTGTAGAACTTGCGCTATGAAGCATTGCCATTTTTCACATTTTCTTTACCGAGCCTTTCACAGCCCCGGATTTCGGCTTTCCACCGGGTTGGGGTTTATTGTCGCGGTGTGTCAAATCGTTCAAATGTTCAGCCCGGTTGACACAGGCTTTTCTTACCCCAGCTCTTTATACGAAATGTGGTTGGGGGGAGAATGGGCGTCTTATGCGAGTGCTCTGGTGTTTCTGCTGCTTCCTCTTTTCGCAACGCTCCCCTTTTCGTCCAGTCTGGCCGAGGACAAAAAGTCCGGTTATCTGATTCAGCTGCTGATTCGAGGAAAGCGTCTTTCCGTCTTTTTTCGATATGCTGTCAGCACCTTTTTATCAGGCTTTGTTGCTGCGGCGCTTCCCTTTTTGGAAAATCTTTTTCTGAATGCAGCCATCTATCCCGCACTCATGCCGCAGCCTTCCACTTATACCTTTTCACCGTCGCTGCGCGGGTTTATGGTAAAGATTTTTTACAGCGAGCCGCTTTTATACTGTTTGCTGTATGTGCTGCTCATCGGCATTTTCTTTGGTGCTTTGGCCTGTTTCGGATTGTCACTATGCTTTTTCATCCAATCGCCCGTTGTGGTTCATTTGCTGGTATTTGCGGTATATTTCTGGGTTTATTATCTCACCATGCAGCTGGGATGGTATTCTCTGAATCCTTACGTTTTTTTAAACCCCACACAGGCCGCAGTTTTCCAAGTCCCCGTTTATCTCATTTATGTCATTGGGATGCTTAGCATATCGGCTGTGCTGATCGCCCTAGGGGGAAAGAAATATGAACACCTTACTTAAAACCCGAAAAATGCTGCGGCATGATTGGTCTGCCGGGCTGCGGCAAAGCATGGGCATCTATGCGCTAACCGTTATTTATATTCTGTCTGTCTGCGCGGTGTTTGACCATCAATTCTCTGAGTGGGAACAAATGCAAGGGGTTGCTGGCCGGCCGCCCGCTGTTTGGGATTATCTTGCTTTCTTATTTGAAGGCATGGAGCCTTTTGACTTCAAGATGCAAAACGGCTTTCGCTTGCCCGCTATTTGGATGATGACCTTTCTGCTGTTTTTGCTCTCAGTTGCCAAGTACCCGCGAAGCGATATGTGCGGCATCGGGCAGCAGCTTTTGTTGAAATCCAAAAGCCGAACCGCTTGGTGGCTTTCTAAAACCGTGTGGACAATTCTTGCCGCAATCGTTTACTATACCGTGTGCTTCGCCGTTCTTTTACTATATCTGGCTTTTACACACGGTGTAAGCTGGCAGCCGTCTGACATCACCCTTACCGTTCTGCCCGGTTTCGGAGAGCTTTCCCTCTTGGAGCAGGTTCTTTGGCTTGTTGCAGTACCTGTGGTAACGTTATGCACGCTGGGGTTGTTTGAATTGGTGTTTGGCATTCTGTACTCCGCCGTTGTCGGTGTGATTGCAGCGGTTTCCGCGCTGTTGGCTGCGCTTTATTTTAACCTTGGCGCTTTGCCCGGCGGGACATGCATTCTACTGCGTTCATGCTTAGGAATTTCGGGCGGTTTTTCGTTGGGCGCTTGCTTAACGATTGCCGCGGCCACATCGGTTTTGTGTACAGCAGTGGGCTGTCTGCTTTTTTATAAGCTTGATTTATATGGAAATCACGAGGTGTAACCATGTCTGTCACATGTCAATCTGTATCCAAAACCATCCGTCGATCGCCTGTTTTGACGAATATTTCATTGACGATGGAAAGCGGTGCTGTTTACGGTCTGCAAGGAAAAAACGGCAGCGGAAAAACGATGCTGATGAAGCTTTTGTGCGGGCTGATTCGCCCCAGCTCCGGCTGGGTGGAAATTGACGGCCAGCGGCTCTGGCGCGACATTTCATTTCCGCCCAGCGTTGGGGCCCTTTTGGAAAATCCTTCCTTCGTTCCGGGAGCAACGGGCTTCAAAAACCTGGAAATCATCAATGCTCTAGCAGACACACCCGTTTCAAAGGATGACATCCGTGCAACATTGCGGCAGGTGGGGCTGGATGATAACGACCCTCGCCCCTACCGAAAATTTTCACTGGGAATGAAACAGCGTCTGGGTATTGCCGCCGCCATCATGGGGTTTCCCCGCTTGGTTGTTCTGGATGAACCCACCAATGCCTTGGACAGCGACGGCGTACTGCTGATGCGAGAGATTTGTACACAGCTGAAAGCGCATGGCTGCTTGGTGATCCTTTCCTGCCATGACAGAGAGGAATTGCATCTGCTGTCTGATTTCATTTTTTCCATCAAAGAAGGAAAAATTACAGGTGCGCAGCAAAAAACAGCAGGAGGTGAATGGATTGACATGGAAGAAAAAAGCATTTAGCATTGTTCTTTTTTTGATTGCCGCCATCTTGACTGCGCGGATTTTTATGGTTAATCTGCAATGGCCTGCGGCGAGCCGAATTGAAATTCCTACCGGAGAGAAATTCTCACTAGACGGCCTGGCGCTGTCTGTTGAATCATCATCCATCATGTCCCCTGAGGAGATCTATTCCTTCTGCAAGATAGACGAAGAACAGGCAACGCGGTTAATGCTTGAACAAATGATCGCGCAAGGCTGGCAAGCTAAGATTTTGTGCATTACGCTCTCTGCTGCGAATGAAACAGACCACCCCGTTGCCTTCCATACCGGCAATCTGATGGCGGAATGCGGCCCATGGAGCAACGGTTTGGATTTTGACCTTTTTGAAATGGTAAATCACTCCACCGGCACGGTGGAAATAGCGCCGTCAGAAAGCAAAGAAATTCACCTATTTTATGATTTGTATGACCAGCACTTTACTCCCTATGATTGGAAAAATATAGACAATCAGCCCTTTGCATTGACCATTTCACTTTATCCAGAAAAAATTCTGCTATGCGTATAAAAAAAGAGTATGACTTTGGAAAGCACGGTGCATTCCGTTTCTTTCCGTCAGCATACTCTTTTTTATTTCCAGCGTCAAAAACGCCTGTTACACTTTTACCGCAGATACACTGCGCTTAATCTGCACCAACAGCAGCACCAAGCTGACGCCCAGCAAAATATGGCCAATGCCGGCCATACCGGAAATGGCCGCGCTCATGCCGGAAGAAAGCTCCATTCTTAACACTTGCGTAATTCCTCTGACCACAAACATCACAGCGGTTAGATTAAGCCCAACATGGTACACTGCGAGTACACGCCCCGTAGTGGCTCCGGTGAAAGAAAAATTCTTTTCCAGCAGCAGCAAAAGCAGGAAAAAGACCATTCCCAGCAGGAAATAGTGTGTATGCACCACACCGAGCGTTGTCTTTTCCGTAAAGCCGTTAAATTTGGTAAACTCGCGGTAGAACACGCCGCCTACCATGGCAAGAATGGCATAAATCAAAGCTGTATTTACATATCGTTTCATTTTCATCTTGTTCCTTCCATCAGCATTCTTTTTTTCATAGCAAAATATCCAATGAGTACCGTCCATACATAGGCACACGTTTTGGGAATCATCAGCATACCAATCGCAGGGACAGCGTCTGCCCACAGGACTACCGGAATATAGAACCCAAAGCTTAACACAATCGTCAGCCACATCCAGCGGAAAGCGCGATCCCCCTGCTCTTTTGCACTCCGATAAAACAGAACAATCATCAAAAGCCCCAGCATCGCAAAAGGAATATTGCAATAAATTCCCCAAGAAAGCGGCGCCAATCCGCTTGCACGCAGAACAATGCCGCCGCTCATCATCACCGCCATAATCGCAAAGGCTTTTTTATCAAAAAATTTTAGAAAGAAATGTCGTTCCTCAAGATAGGCCGTGATATGAGCGGTATGCTTTTTTACCAGTTTGTCAAATACAAATATTTGAAACACTGCAAACACCAGCGCCGACAGCACAAAGTTCCACACGGTGCGGTAGGCAGGATAGGCCATAAAGCCAACGCGAAGGATGTTAACCCCCGCCGCGCTCCACACCAAGCAAGCCAAAAGCAGCAGGGTATTTCGCTTTACTTTCATAGCAGCCTCCTTGATTGAACACTGTTCAAGTTGCCTGTTAAAAAATTCCCACTGCACAGTGGGAATGTATCATTCATTGGCACAAAATTGAAAAAGCAAGCGCCGGTTCCTCATATAAAAGCGCCTGTGAACAACGTTCATTATAGTAGTGCTTTTTCTTTTTGTCAAGCCCCTGTCCGGCATATGAATTTCTTTTTTACTGCGGCGAATGAGCGCGAACCGCACGGTAAGCCATTTCCAAAAACACAAAGTTTAAAACGGCAAACACCATGAGATATACCGGCATGATGCCAATGCCGATATTTTGCTGGAGAAAGCCAAACACGGTAGGCATGAAGGTGCTTCCGATATAAGCGGACGCCATTTGAAGCCCGATGACACACGCGCTGTAAGTTCGGCCAAAATTCTGCGGGGCCATATGCTGAATGGCGGGGTAAATCGGCCCCATCCCCATGCCGATGATGAAAAAGCCTGCCATAGCAAGAAAATACCCTTCGTTTGGTATCCATACCAGAAGGATGCCGACCGCTTCGACCAAAAGACCCATGCAAATCATGTTGCGATCACCCAGTCGGTTGGCGATAAACCCCGCAATCAATCTTCCCACCATCAATCCGCCAAAAATGAGCGAACCAAAAGACGCAATCAGCTGGGGCTCCATTCCCTGCTTTGTACCGGCAAAATAGCTGGATGTCCACAAAAAGCAGGTAGCTTCCCCACCGCAGTAGGCAAAAAACGCAATCAATGTGGGAATTACACCATGTACACGAATTGCGTCACGCATTCTTGCGGAATGTTCGGTATTCTGCTCTTGCTGTGCATTGATTTTCCATAGCGGGAGAGAAAGAATGCAAATTGCTAAAATACCGATTTGAATGAAAGCTGTCCAGCGGTACCCCTCATTCCAGCGCGCATAGGTCAGGGCAAGCGCCATAATATTCGGGCTGATGACTGCGCCGAGGCCGTAAAAGCAGTGCAGAAAGTGCATCACTCTGGACGAATAATTGCTTGCGACATAGTGATTCAGAGAAGCATCAATGGAACCTGCCCCTAATCCGTAGGGCGCGGCAAAAAGAAGCAGCATCCAATATTGTTCCGCATACGAAAAGCCCACCAGCCCTACGACCGTAAGTGTAATAGAGCCAATGACAATCCACTTCGTTTCAAGCTTCTGAATCACTTTTGGGCTGAATAGCGAAGATAAAATTGTCATAAATGCAATGGTCATCGACACATATCCGGCATACGCAGACGGAACACCCATTGCTGTTTGCATCGTGGGCCATGCCGAGCCAAGCAGAGAATCCGGTAAACCCAAGCTGACAAAAGCTAAGTAAATTACCGCTAATAGTAAAGACGCCATGCGTTCATTCCTCTTTTCTATCCGTTGGTCTGTGCGCTGCTGCGCTCAGACGATTTTATCACACCTGCATGGTTTCTTCAAGCAGTATTTTTATGAAAATTTCTTTTTTCTCACTGTGCAGCAAGCTTTGCCGTTACCTGTCCTTTGGTATCGGCTTCGATTTTGATTTCCACGGTGACAGCTTCACTCGTATTTTCAGCAAGGTCAATCACCTTATTGCATGGAGCATCCGCCGAAACGGTATATTGCTTTTGAAATGTATTGGCATCGGTTACATCAATTTGAAGGCTGCCGCTTTGACAGCCGGACTGAATTTCTATTTGATAGTCCGTGTTCGGCTGTAATTTCCATATTTTTTGATATTCGGTGTACTTTTCGTCATATTCTTCGGGATAAAAATGATATTCAAAGCTTTGCACCACCTCAAATGCTTCCGGTTTTTCCGCGGTACAGCCGCAAGCGCCAAAGGCCAAGCCTGCAACCAACATAAATAGCATCCACTTCTTCATCGCTTACCGCCCTCCTGTCTGAAAGCTTCCCTTATTACAAAAAGCGGCGCACTTTGGTACGCCGCTTTTGCATATCTTTGTTACTGCTGCCACAGCAAAACAGATTGCTTTATCACTTGTTCCAGTTCGTTGGCATTCATGCTTTCTATTCCTGTATAATCGCCCGTATAGTAAAGCACTTGGTCAATTTGCTCGGCGCCTTTGTCGGCGGGGCATAATACATATTCAGAAAACACTTCGTCCCGCGTTGTCCATTCGTCCCACTTGGTTCCCGATAAATAGAAAAACAAGTAAGTCTTATTTTGTTTTCCCTGCGTGGTTTCAACTCGCTTAATCTTGAGATAGTTGGCTTCATTGCCTTGTAAACGCGCCATTAACTGGTCATCCACCATCGAAACAGAGAGATGCTCGTTATAACTGATTACCTGCTGGGTATGTTTCATCACACCAACAAACACCATGATAGCCGCCGCACAAAGCAACAACGCCGCCACAGCCGCAATGAATTGCTTTTTCAAAAGTTTTTGCTTGACCGCGCGGAAAGAAGCCGCTTTTTTTAATTCGGACTCCTTTTCCTGCGAAACAGGGAAAAGTGCATCGCTTTCCCCTAGGGAAAGATAGCTTTGCTTGCAGTCGGAACATTCTTCCAAATGCGCTTCAATGATTTGTCTGCTTTCTTGGCTGCAAACGCCGTCGTGGTACAGCGGCAGCAAATCTTGAATGATGCCACAGGGATATTTCATCGAATCCCCTCCTTCATTTTTAATTTTGCTCTGTGATACGTTACTCTTGCCCAGCTTTCCGTTTTTCCAAAAAGCCTTGCAATCTCCGAAAACGATAACTCTCCAAACGTTCGCATCCAAAAAACTTCCTTGTATGGCTCGTCCAATTCATGCAGCAGCAGATGGATTTCAAACGCCGTTTCCCGGTTCAATAGTTTTTGTTCCATGCTGTCCGACGCTGCAAGTACTTCCAAAGGAGCGTCTGCATACCGCTGGCGCCGCTTTGCCTGGGTATAAAAAATGTTTTTTGCAATCTGACAAAGCCATGCACTCAGCTTGCATTCTCCGCGAAAGGCATCAATGCTCTTCAGCGCTTTAAAAAATGCCTCTTGTGTAATTTCTTCCGCCCAAGCCTCCTCCTTGCAAAGAGAATAAACATACCGAAATACCATATCGTAATATTCCGAATAAACCCGCTCAAATTCCTCCACTGAAACACCCCGCTTTCTATTATTTTTCTATAAGACACTGCAAGTTTAGAAACGTTACAAAGTTTTGTCGTCTTTATTTGTTTCAGACCTATTTTCTTTGCATAAACGCACAAAAAGAGCAGCCGATTTCTTGCTGGAAATTAGCTGCCCTTGATTGACTGATTTTCTTAATCGACAAAATTTTTATTCACCGATTCTTGAAACCACTTTTTGTTCTGTAATCTGCATGTGCTGACGGCGGTATGCATCGTTGTCTTTCATCTTCAACTCGGCTTTTACCTGCTCAAGCTTTGTCTGCAACGCTTGTTTTTCTTTTTCATCTTTCGTCGCAGCAATTTGCTGTTCCATCTTCGTTTGTGTCTGCTTCAGCTTGTCAATCTCTCTGTCTACTTGGTCTGTGTTCAGGGTCGTTTTAACGATAGTCGGTTTGTCTCCCTGCTCGTCCGGTTTTTCCCTCACGCGGTCTGGTTTTCCTTGCCGGCTCTCATCCGTTTGAACCACCGGTCTGCCCATATCATCACGGGAAATCTTATACACGCCTGCTGATTGCTGCGGCACTTGGCGTTCAAACCTATCCGTTGCTTTTTCCGGCGCGGCAGGGGGAGTTTTCTCGCTGTTCTGATTGCTTTTCTCCAGCTGTTCAATTTGCTTTCTAATTTGCGCAATCTGCTTTTCCAGCTTTTGTTTTTCCTTAACATCTTTGCGCTGAACCGCTTCTTTCTTTTGTTCTTGCAGCTCTTGCAGCTTTTTCTTTAATGCCTGAATGTCTGCATCCGAACCCATGTTTTTCTGCGGTGCAATACTGCCGACCGATTGATTGAGATTCACAGAAGAAAGTTTCATCACTATCGCCTCCTAAAAAGAGCATAACGCTTTTTGAGGCTCTGTTCAACGGCTTTGCGTTGAAGTGTCGTGTACATGTCATGAAATGTTGAGAAGCACGCTTAAAGAAAAGGTTCCGTTTTCCTGCTGCATTAAAATGGCGCCGTGATATTTTTCCGCCACGGACTGAATGTTGGAAAGGCCCGTCCCCATTTTCACCTCAGTATGTTCGGCACAGGTATTCTGAAATTCCAGCAAATAAAAATCGCCCTGCCGTTTTCCACTGATGCTCATTTCTCTTTCTCCCTCCAGCGCGCGGCAAGCGTTGAGCGCATTATCTAAAGCATTGGCAAAAATGACGCACCAGTCGACATCCTCTATGCCGCATGACTTAGGAAGCACCACCGATACATTTGTTTTCATATGATTTGCCGCCGCAAGCCCCAGCTTTTCCCCCAGCAAAATATCCACCACCGGATTTCCCGTTTGATAAGGGAAAAATAACGCAGTTGACATTGCATCAAGCTTTTGCAAATAGGTGCGGCTTTCTTCCAGCTGGCCTTTACGCAGCATTCCGTCTAAAATCAGCAAATGGTTTTTGATATCATGGCGAAAGGCTTTCGTTTGTTCGTAGCGCATTTGCGCCTCAGAAAGATAAATTTTTTGCGCTTTCGCAGCTTGTTCCAGTGAAAGCAACGCCTTCTGAGCTTCAAACCCAGCACAAATTCTTTGGTAGGCATACAGGGTGCAAAGAAGCGCCCCCAACCCAAGCATCTGTAAAAGCAGCAGCGCTGCATGTTTTCCGGTTTCCGCCAAAGACAATGTAATAGACACTTGACTGTATGACATATGAAGAATGTACAATTCCGCGGTAAAGAAAAACAGCCCCGGAAGCAGCAAAAGGTTGAGATACGGGGTTTGCTCAGCCTGTTGAAAAGAGATAAATTTTAATACCAGCGCATAACAGCCAATGCAGACGGCAAACGCCGCAGCTGTTGCGATAATGAGCAGTAAATACAATGCAAAATCCCCCACGAAATACGGGAATATCATGCTTTCTATTGAGTTCATCATGCCAAAGGAAAGCTGGCAGATGTAGCCGGCAATCGTTCCCGCAAGCAAAGCCGCCGGGCGCGATACTTTTAAAACAGTACGGTTCATCGCATACAAAATCAGCATCGGTATCGCAATGGCCGATTTACTGAGCAGTTCACTGTTCATAGCGCCGGCGTTTAGCGCAAGCAGACACAGCAGATAGAATACGATGTGCCGCGCCCGGTAGGGCTTGCCGCAAATTCGGCCAATAAAAACCGGCTGAATGATGCTTTGTGCAAACAGGCACACCATATTAAAGACTTCACTAAAGACATCCATAGGATCCTCTTGTTTCCTTCATATGCCGCAAAAGGGCTTCGGTTAATTGGCGTTCACGCAAGCGGGAAACGGGAATTTCGCTGCCGTCTGACAGCGTGGCTTGTCCGGCGTGACAACCGCGCACCTTGTCCAAATTGACAAGGTAACTCCTGTGACATTTAAAAAAACGTCTGTCCAAACGCCGCTCAAATTCCTCGAGCTTGTCATAATAGTCTGTCACCATTCCGTTTTCCTGATGAATATAAATTTTTCGGCCCTGCACTTCACAATAAACAATTTGTGCCAGCGGAATCACTTCGCAGGAAGTGCCTTTTTGCACGACAATAGACGGTGCCGCTTGATTGAAACGGGCAAGGACTCGGTTCATTGTTCGCTGAAAACGTTCACGGTTCAGCGGTTTCAGTAAGTAGTCGTATGCCGTCACTTCAAAGGCATCAAATACATATTCTTTTGAAACCGTGACAAAAATCAGCACAGTGCTTGCACTCCGCTGCCGCAGCATTTTTGCGGCTTCCATACCGTTGAGCTGCTCCATTTGAATATCTAAAAAAACAATGTCAAAATCGCAAGCGCTTTCCAGCAGCGCCCGTCCCCCGCAAAAACAGCTGATGTGATAAGCCGTTTCGTTTTGCTCTTGCATCCATGCGTCAATCTCTGCGCAGAGCGCTTGCTGCATGGCGGGTTCATCGTCACAAACCGCAAATTGAATCATTCTTCTATCACCACACTTATTTTATCAGCATATCAAATTTTACGCAAAACGACAATGCAGGAAACACGAAATGTGCAAAATAAGGCATGAAAAGAGCCGACAACCCACGCAAAAAGGCGATGGATTGCCGGCTTTATATGGCTGCATGATACGCAGTGGTTCACCCGCTGCACAGCATTTCCTGCTTGGCGCTGTCGGGAGCCACTTGCAGCTCATTTTCCAAAACGTCCAGTGTATACATTTTTTCATTCGGATTTTGCAGCATTTGTTCTGCAAGCTGTTTTGCTGCAACCCGTTCCACGGCATGTTTTAGGCTTCTTACGCCTGCTTTTTCATCGTACAAGGCAGCCAAAGAGCGAACGGCTTCTTTAGAGTACGAAAGCGTCACGCCCTTTTGAGCTGCGCGTTCGGCGAGTTCACAAAGCATTCGTTCGGCCAACTGCTGAAGCACCGGGGCTTCCAGCGGATGAAACACCAAAACATCATCCATTCTGCCCAAAAGCTCCGGGCTGAAATGAGCCTTTACCGCTTCCATCGCCTTTTGCTTGGCCGATTCAAACGCTGCTCCCTGTTCGCCAAAACCCAGACAAACGGAGCTTTTGGACAAATATTGCGCCCCAAGATTGGAGGTTAGCAAAATCAGCGTATTGCTAAAATCCACTTTGCATCCTAAGGCATCCGTCAAGCAAGCGCCATCCAGCATTTGCAGCAAAAGATTTGTTACATCTGTATGCGCTTTTTCAATTTCATCAAACAGCAAAACGCTGTGCGGGCGCTTTTTAACAGCTTCGGTCAGCTGGCCGCCCTCGCCGTGCCCCACATAGCCCGGAGGCGCTCCCAACAGACGGGCAGCCGTGTGCGGCTGCATATATTCGCTCATATCAAACCGAATCAGCGCTTTTTCCGTGCCGAAATATTCCTCGGCAATGGCCTTTGCAAGCGCTGTTTTACCCACACCCGTGGGGCCTAAAAATAAAAACGCACCCAGCGGATGATTGCGCCCCGTCAGCCCCAAACGCGCGCGCTGGAGTACCGCCGCCACAGCGTGAACCGGCTGCGGCTGCCCCAAAATGGTTTCCTGCAAAATGCTTTCCAGCTGCCGCATATGGCAAAGTTCTGCCTCTCCCAAGCGCTCCAAAGGAATTCCACTTTGACGGGCAGCCACGCGGGCCACGCTTTCGCGGTCCACTACCGGGCGTTCTTTTTTGCCTGCTGCGCGCTCCATTCTCACCGCGCTGCAAGCCTCGTCCAGCAATTCAAACGCCTTATCGGGCAATCTTCTTTGCGGCAGACATTGAATGGAAAGTGAAACGGCGGCTTCAATGGCTTGCGGTGCAATTACGACTTCGTGATAAGACGCATATCGCTCGGCTGCTCCCTGCAAAATGGAAACGGCGGCTTCCGGCGTTGGCTCCTCTACTTCTACCTGCGCAAACCGACGCGCCAAAGCGCTGTCACGTTCAATACTTTTGTGATATTCCGCTCGAGTGGTTGCACCAATCAAGTGCAGCTCGCCGCGCGCCAGCATCGGCTTTAAAATATTGGCGGCGTCAATACCGCCCTCAGCCGCTCCTGCACCGACAATGGAGTGTATCTCATCGAGAAACAAAATGGTGTTGCCTTCGCGGCGCACCTCCTCCAAAATGCTGCGCAGACGTTCTTCAAAGTCGCCGCGGTACTTTGTTCCTGCCACCAGCCCTGCCACATCAATGGAAAGAATCCGTTTGTTGCGCAGCGGCTCGGGCGCTTTCCCTTGTGCAATTTTTCGTGCAAGGCCTTCCACCACCGCTGTTTTTCCGACACCGGCTTCTCCAATCAGGCAGGCATTGTTTTTTCGGCGGCAAAGCAGAATCTGCTCCAGCCGCAGCAGCTCCTCCTCACGATGAATGACAGGGTCTAAGCGCCCTTCCTTTGCAAGCTGGGTTAAATCTTCTCCAAAGCGGTCTGCGGTGCGCGTCATCCCCATTGGTTTTGCTGCGCATGGACGCGCCGACGGTGCGCTGTCATTTCGGTGCATCCGTCCCATACGCCGTTCGCATTCCAAAATCACGCCCGCCGGTTCCATCCCAAGCTGGAGCATCAGCTTTTTTGCCCCGCAATTCAGCGAAAGGATGGATAGCAAGGCATCCATGGGGGAAACACGCCCCGGCAGCCAAAAGCACAAAAACCGAATGTGCTTTTTAGATGCGTCTCGTTTGGCACGCTCCAAGCAAATGGTCAAGTTGTCCGAAAGCTGCTGCACGCGGCGCTTTTTTCCCGATGTTGTCACCGCGTTTTCGGCGAGCGTTCTTCCCAGCGTATATCCAAATACGCGCTTTTGCACCAAAACTTCTCCCGCCTGTGTATGGTCCATCCTTGCCAGCGCCAAAAGCAGATGCTCTGTTCGCACGCAGCTGCTCCCAAGCCGAGCCGCTTCGTAACCGGCACGCCGCAAAGCCTGCACCATTTGGCGGTTGCATCCCTGATAAGGGCTCATCTCATCACATCCTTTTTCACAAACAAAACGATTCCTTTGCAGTATTTGTCCGAATCGGGCTGCTTAATCATTTTATGCTGTTTTTTAAAAAAGAATGTTTCAAATTTTTGCAGCGATCCTCAAAAATTTCCGCCGCTTTCTTACGTTTAGGCAGTGCCGCCTTATCGTTCCTGCAAAATGGCGGGGTTTTTCTGCTTGAGCCAAGCCAATACAGAAAGCAGATCTTTTTGATGTCCCAGTGTAAATTCCAGCTGATGCGTCTGGCCGGTTTTTAAGTTTAACATCAAAGTTTTTGTGAGGTGCATGGTCTGGCTGTAAGAAATCGACTGAGCAGACACAATTTGATCCAGTAAAATCAACGACAGCTTTCCCCTGTGGCGGCAAATCAAACACGAGGGCAGCAGGTGAACCTCACCGCCAAACAAGCGGTAGATCGGGTGCGGCACAGCGAATTCCTGCATGATGTCATCCTGCTGCTGCATTGTAAGCCCATCAAAAATTTTTTGGTAGCGTTTTGCACCCACTGCGAACATTAAAATCCACATGAGTACCGGCAAACCTACGGGCAGCAGCCACAGCCACGGAGACTGCCCCGCCGCAAGCACCAAATAGGCAATGGGCACAGCCAGCAGAAGCCCGGACAAAAACAAACGCTTGGTTTCTTGAACATAAAAGCACCCAAGGATATTATCACTGGCCGGTCGTTTGCCGTCGTCAAAGCGCATCTGTTCCAGTGCGATATCTTCGCTTGGCGCATCCTCGCGCAAAAAGTGCAAGTCATTGCCGCGCAGCAGCTCCATTTTCAGTGTACCGTCACGGCTTGAAAACTCGGCCTGATAGACGGCATTCGCCTCAGCGCAAAAACTAAGCCGTCCGCTCATCGCCGCATTCTGTCGATTATGTTTGCTTTGCACCATCAAATTTCCCTGCACAAGGCCCGGAAGGCTATAAAAAGCAAGCCCACGTTCGCCAGAGGGATGGCCGCTTGCCGGCAGCCGAAACAGCGGCGTGGCATTTCCCTTTGAACAGACAAAACGCCCCTGCATTGCCGGTTCCCCATCAACAAACACACAGATTAACGCTGCGTTGGGGTGCTGCTTTAAAAATTTCTTGCAGTTTCGCGCGTTTCGACATATATCCACCCAAATCAATAGGCCGATTAGTAACAGCATAGCCGCAAAGATTATGCCAATTTCTAAATTGCTTAGCGGCTTTTCCATAAATGCTTGGATCTCTCTCATGAACACCTACACCCTTTTTGCTGCTATTGCAGCAACTCAATATCTACGATAAAAAAAGCCCAAAAGAACCTCAAAAAGCCAAAACAACCGCTGAAACCAGCATACCAGAACGAAACATTCCAGCTGTTCAGAAAAAACTTTGGCTATTTCAAGGCTCTTTATGGGCCAAGGCACTCTTTCTCTTTTTTACGCTTCTTCCGTTCCCCAAACCTCAATTTGGCTTAGTGCCGGGAACGGGCTGGGGTCGTCGGCCTTTTTCAGCTCACACAGTACCAAGTGGGTAATGGTACGCGGCTCAATGGGAAACACTTGGGGCAGCGCACTCTTTTTCAAAGAAAGCACTTCACGGCTGCCGTCACTGAAAACCACCGTTGCCGCCGTCCACCAGCTGTCGTGCGGAAAATCGGCCCGCAAAGTGATACGCAATTCATCCACCGTTACACGGCGGCCAAATTGCAGCGTAAGGGCGGCATTGGGGTCACGATTGATTCCCCAGCTTTGGTAAGGCCACACACCGTGTGCATCGTTTTCAAACACGCCATCTACCGCGTTGCGGGCAGCAAACACAGCTTCCCCTCTGGTTTCCACATTAGCGCTTGCATGGGGATAGTAGCCGACGTCGCCGTGCTGGTCATACGGGTTGAAGGCCAAGTTTCTGCGCTGGGCAATTTCTTGGGGTGTTGCAAAACGTGCGCGGATGATATGGCAATTGCCGCGGAAGGATTTTGGGCTGTAAGTAACGGCCTGCTCGCCAAAGGGAATGGTAAAAATGATTTCCCGCTTCTCCACATACAACAGCACCGGCGCCATGGTATCCTCAAACTGTACTACCACATATTGCCCCGGCGTACCGATTTCTAAAATAATACGGTCACCTTGGCAATATTCGGCACGGTATACCAAGCTCACCTGCTCCGCGGCCGGGCGGGTGAGCAGCGTAGTACCCACTTTGTCCAACACTTTCAATTTAATCAGTTCCATCTCAACACGCTCCTTCTCATCATTGCTTGTGATTGTTTTCTGATTCAGCTTACCTATCTTAAATATGAGGTTAGCACAAAGTGTTTGGCTTTGCAAGAGTTTGTTTTGTATTCGCCCGTACCCCCTGGGCGATTACGGTTCCCCTGCCGCTTGTGCTTTATCTTTTAAAACGAAAAACAGTGTAATGAACAGCGTGATTAACTCCGAGGCCAAAAATGCGAACCAAACGCCGTTCATTCCCCATACGCGGGAAAGTACAACCGCCATGACAGCGATGGCAGCCACACCTCGGGAAACCGCAATCACAGAAGATTGCATTGCTTTTCCAACCGCACTGAAAAATCCAGAAACAATCATATTGATAAACGCGGCCAGAAACCCTAAAAAGTAAAGGCGCATTCCTTGCTCGGCATATTGTGCCAAGAGGGGCGAGTGTTCTGTGTTAAACACGGCGACAAAAACCGGTGCCGCCAGCATTGCGGCCGCAGTCAGCACACCGGCCACCAACGCACCTATCAGCAGCGATTGCCGAAAAATCGCCTTCTGCGCACGCACGTCATGCTTGCTATACGCCGCACTGGCCAATGGCTGAAGCCCTTGCGCAACACCGTTGAGCAAAGACGTTCCCACCAGCGCAAGATTGGCAATCACGCCATAGGCCGCCACCGCAATATTGCCGTTTAACCCCAAAAGAATAAAATTGAATACAAGCGTTGTAATGCCGCTGGAAATTTCACCGACAAAAGCCACAATGCCCAAGCTGCACGCCGCACCCAGCTTGCGCAGCGAGGGACGCTTGCAAACCCATCGGACACCGCTTTGCTTCGAGCGCAAATGCAGCGTACAAACGGCAATGCTCACCAGCGGGGAAAGTCCTGTGGCAAGCGCAGCCCCAACCATACCCATTTTCATCGGGAACATCAGAATATAATCGAAAAGAATGTTAAACATACCGCTGGTCAGTGTGGCGGCCATCGCTATTTTGGGGGCATTGTCATTGCGCGTAAATGCCGTAAAGGTGTAGTTCAGCATAAAGCAGGGCGCAAAACAAAGTACCACGCGAATATATCCAGTGCCCACAGCGACAATTTGGTTATCCGCCCCCAAAAGGCGCAGCACCGCATCAGGCGCAAAAATACCCGCAGCCACAAACGGGACGCTGAAGCAGAGCGCAAAGCATATCGAATTGAAAAAATAGTGGTCGGCCTGCTCGCTTTCTAAAGATTTCACTAAAGAGTACCTTGTGGCAGAGCCAATTCCCAGCATTGCCCCCAGCGCATAAAGCAACCCGTATAACGGCAGCACCAAGTTCAGCGCCGTAATACCGTCTGCTCCCTGTGCCACAGAAATAAAAAACGTATCGGCCAAAATATAAAGTGACGTGCCCAGCATGGCAAGAACATTTGAGATAATATATTTTGTCAGTTTTGTTTCCATACATCCTCCACAAAAAAACAGCAAATCAATTTACAGCTTCTAAGACCTATCGCTGCAAATCAAAATGCTGTTCGCATTTTGCTACCCGGTGGCAGAAATTCATTCTATTTTCAATGACAAAGCATACACAATTCCAGCCTCGGCGCCTCTTGAACGGAAGGCGCGTTGCTCTCATCATTTCTTATGCTGCTACGTCTGCTTTATCATATCGCAATCAAGGAAAAAAATCAACCCCCGCTGAACATGCTGTCATTTTTGCTTTTGCTGAGCGGCTGCATATTGAATGCCGTCTTTTGCCAAACTTCTCTCTTTCGGCAAACGCTCCATCTTCTCCCATTCGGTTACCGCCGTGCCCGCCATGCGCCGGGGCACCTCCATTCGAATTTTCAAAGGTGACATTCAGCGCATTGGCAACTGCTTCGATGATACCGTTGCTGGAGAATGTTGCCCCACTGACGGCCTGAACATCCAAGGATTGTGCGCTGAGAATTTCGCTGATTACGCTGCTTTCCGCCCGCACAAAAAATTCTTGGTCATCTTCATAAGACTCCACAGTAATATCTACAATTGCACCATTTTCTACGGTGACTGAAACACTGGTCGTTCCGCGGAGGCCTGTTCCCTCGCCCTGATATGTTCCGTCTGAAATCGCGGCAATCCCTGCAAAAACAACATACTTTAAATATTTGAGCACACGGTCCGTGCGCGGTGAAACAGAAAATTTGCGCGGAAAAATCTTTTTTGCAGCGAAGAAAAGAAGCTCTTGCAGCGTTCCAAACGAACACAAAAAACCGCAGAAAAAACGACCCCACACAGCCGTAATCAAAAGGACGGCTCCCACCGTAATCAACTGGGATGACATTGCCTCCAAAGAAAAGCTGCCCTGGATTACGGCTGTTACCAAATCTCCCAACGACGACAGCACCGTGATAAACAATTGCGAAAAAAAGATAAAAGCCAGCACCTGAACGATATGCCGAACGATCTGCATGAGTGACATTGATTTGAATTTCATTTTCTGATGCCTTCCCAAAGAAACATACATGCGCTCTTACGCACAAAAAGAAAGTTGGTTATGCAAGGCAGGCGTAGCCTGCACAACCCCGTCATCTGTAACAAAAACTGCTTCTATGCCGTATTTTTGTAAAATCGGCAGTCCCTCTTGTATGCCCAAACAGCAAACAGCCGTTGCCAGTGCATCCAGCTGAGCTGCCTCATCCCCAATGAGCGTTACGGAAATTAAGCCTGAACAGGACGGCCATCCTGTGCGGGGGTCAATCATATGGTGCAGCCGCTTGCCCTTGTAAAAAAGCATTGCTCGTAGACACCGCTTGTGACAATCGCTTTGTTTTCTACCAAGAGATCCGCCATAGGACTTCCCGTTTTTTGAAACGAGTTTTGAATGCCAATGTGCTGTTGCTGCCCCCAAACAACCACCGTTCCGCCAAAATTGATTTGCGCACTTTTTACGCCTTGCTCTTGCAACATACGGCGGACTTCGTCGGCAGCATACCCCTTGGCAATGCCGCCAAGGTCAATTTGCATTCCCTCTTGTGTTAAAAATGCGGTGCCGCTCATGCGGTCAAGCCGTAAATTTTGAAAGCCGCATTTGGCTTTGCATAACGCTATTTCTGTTTGCGGCGGCACCCTGGAGAGCTGAATGGCATTTTTCCAAAGCCGGCTCATTGCCCCCGCGGTCACATCAAACGTTCCGTTTGTCGCTGATGCGTATTCCTGTGCAAGCACTAACAAAGAAAGCGTTTCTTCACTGACCGCCGCCGGACGTTTTCCTGCCGATTGATTGACAAGAGAGTTTTCGCTGTTTGGGTCAAAAATCGAACATCGCTGATGGAGTTCTAAAACATGCCGTTTGGCATCTTCTAAAACGCTTCGGCTGCATGTTCCATAAACGGTGATGTGATTGACCGTACCGAGTGCCGGAAAAATTTTTTGCAGCATTTTTCTCTATCCTTCCCCTCTTTTGTGATTCTGTTATTCATCATAATCGAGAAACCCTAAATATACTTAAAATCCTTTTTAAGTTGGTGAAGGATTTGTGAAGCTTTGTACATCCCTTTGAACAACAAAACGCACTGTCCGTTCCATACTTGTGTCAAAATGGAACAAACAGTGTATTTTTACAATCAATTTTTTGATACCTATGTTGGAAAAACCACAGTGATCAGCAAAGATTTTTCGTCCTGTGTGCTTGCCGATATTTTTCCTTTATGCGCGTGTACAATGGCAGACGCAATAGAAAGCCCCAAGCCATAACCTCCCATTTGAGAATTTCGAGACTGATCGGCCCGATAAAAGCGATCAAACAAGCGCGGCAAGCTTTCGTTTGATACAAATTCTGCTGTATTGAATACAGATAGGCGGATGCACCCCTTCTTCTTTTCCAAGGTCAATTCAATGCGCCCGCCCTCATCGGAGTATTTTGCCGCATTATCAAGCAGAATAACCATCAGCTGGCGCACGGTCCTTTCATCGCCGCACATCGACAGCATCGGTTGAATATTTCCCGTCAGCGTTTTGCCGCGCGTTTTCGCCAGTGTTTGAAAAGCTTCCATGGTTTCCTGCGCTGCATCAGAAACCGAAAACGCTATTTTCTGTATTTGAGGCTGCTCCTCTGCGCGTGACAAAAGAATTAAGTGATTGGTGAGCTCGGCCAAACGCTTTGTTTGAGTTTGAATATCACTTAACCACTCATTTTCGCCTATGTCCATTTCCAGAACCTGTGCATCTGCATCAATAATTGTGAGCGGCGTTTTCAGCTCATGGCCTGCATCGGTAATAAACTGTTTTTGTTTTTCATAGTTTTCCGAAAAAGGCTTCACAATCCGATTGGATAGAACAATCAGCAAAAGCATTACCGCGGCCAGCCCAGCGCTGGAAACCCCCGCAGTGGTAAGCAAAAATGTACGAAAAGCCGATATTTCTCGCCCGCAATCCAAAAAAATCATATGGTTTTCCGCACCAACCGAATAAACGATATAACGGTAATGGTCAACAAAGCCTTTTGCGCGCTGCGATGCCGCAACCGTCTGCGCATATTCCACGGCAGCGGCAGTATCCACTGCTGCAATTTTACCGGTATTTACGGCAGTTACACTTCCATCCTGTTTGAGAAATACCGAAAAATATCTTGTTTCATACGGCATTTCTGCGGAAAAGCGATGGCCCTGCTTGTGCAAATCCTCTGGCGGCCCTGCCTCGCCCTTCCTGTCGTCATTGCCCTCAAAATGGCCATCATTGAGTGCTAAAAGCGTCAAGATTTCATCCGCATTTCATATGCGCCGTTCATCTTGACCGTTGACTGGCTCGGCTGGCTTTGCTACTCATAAACGATATGTTACATAGATGTAATAAAGCAAATTAGTCCAAAGTATAGCAAGAGGATAACTGCTAAGAACACTATTACTGAAATGATTGATTTCTTCCAGTTCTTTTCACGCACTCCATCAATCACAAATTTAAGCATGATAACCAATAATGCTACTACGACTAAAGCTAATAAACTTATAAATCCCATAGAACGCTCCTTTTATTAATTACCTGTACTTGACACCGCAAAAAGGACATGACTTTAACTTTCTTGTCGCAAATGGAAGTAGCTTTCCGCAAGCTGGACATCCTCCAAAAATCAGTCGAAAAATTACAATTATTCCGAATAACCCGAAAATCATCATTGGAACAGTTTGCACACTTATAAAACTGCCTATTACCAGCAATACAATAATGAGTGTTACAATGACACCTGTGATAAAATCAACATCTCTTGAGCTAAAAATCCGATGGCGCTTCAATTTAATCGAATAGTCAATAATTTGGTTGATTGCTTCATCGACGTTCTTATTTTCAACAGTGCTGATTTTCTCGCCGTCAAGAAGTTCCGAAACAGATATGCCTAGTTCTGCTGACAATAATTGTAAAAGCGACAAGTCTGGCATGTTTTTTCCGGTTTCCCAACGAGAAACACTTTTTTGTGTTACGCCGAGTTTTACAGCTAACTGTTCCTGTGTCATACCCTTTTCTTTGCGAAGTTCCGAAATGAATTTTCCAATTTTAATTTGATGCATTGGCTCACCTCCACTTGAAAGTTTATCATTTTTATGCTCAAAATGATAGGACATAGAGCGAGTATTTAAGAAATCACGAGAAAACGATAGGACATACTGCAAGTATTTGAGAAATACAGAACAAATGGTAGTAAGGTTTTTACATTTTCGGTAACTATGATTAATTTCTCTTATTGCCTACATATTACAGAATAGTGTGGGCTGATTGTCTTTTGATATTGTGTTACTTTACGGCACATGAGCATT
>JFBN01306963.1_pt1 | contig 21403 bp, 22 predicted proteins | sample 768741 | NCBI WGS metagenome assembly JFBN01 (sample SAMN01983846, study PRJNA193217) | chicken gut metagenome | biome: terrestrial biome; isolation source: ceca of Broiler chicken | host: Gallus gallus | place: United Kingdom: England | collected 2010-09-07
GGGAAAGCCGGTTGGCACCGTGTGGCTCGGCCTCGCGACGCCCGGGGGCGCCCGCTCGCTGCTCTGTCGGTTCGGGGGGGACCGCGCCGAGGTGCGGAGGCAGGCCGTGCGGCGCGCGCTCGCGCTCCTGCGTGAAGGCGTCGTGGAGACGGACCGGGGCGCCTGACGCGCCCGTCCCTCCGGTCGCCTTTCGGGCGAGGCGCTGACGTGCTCGAACGTGGCCGGCGCGCCCGCGGGCACCCCGTCCGCGGAGGTTCGCGGAAGGTTCGTGGAAGCCTCGCGCAAGCTCGCGCTGCTATGGTCTTCCCACCGGCCTTGACTGGGAACGGTTGTTCGTATACCATCACGTCGACGGCAAAGCGAGGGAGAGACCATGGCCAAGAGCAAGGGCATCACCAAGGAGATACATCCGCGTACGACCGGCGAGGAGCGGGACAAGGTCCTCAAGGCCACCACGGACGAGATAGAGAAGAAGTTCGGCAAGGGCGCCATCATGAAGTTTGGCGACGGCGGCCCCAGCCTCGAGGTCGAGGCGATCCCGACGGGCTCCATCGCCCTCGACGCCGCGCTCGGCATCGGCGGCGTCCCGCGCGGCCGCATCGTGGAGATATACGGGCCCGAGTCCTCCGGCAAGACCACGCTCTCGCTCGAGATTCTCGCGGAGGCCCAGGCCATGGGAGGCGTCGTCGCCTTCATCGACGCCGAGCACGCGCTCGACCCGGGCTACGCCGCCCGCATCGGAGTCGACATCGACGAGGTGCTCATCTCCCAGCCCGACACCGGCGAGCAGGCCCTCGAGATATGCGACATGCTCGTGCGCTCCGGCGCGATCGACGTCGTGGTCGTCGACTCCGTCGCGGCGCTCACGCCCCGCGCCGAGATCGAGGGGGAGATTGGCGACTCCACGGTCGGCCTCCAGGCCCGCCTCATGAGCCAGGCGCTGCGCAAGCTCGCCGGCTCGCTCTCCAAGTCAAACACCACCTGCATCTTCATCAACCAGCTGCGCGAGAAGATCGGCGTCATGTTCGGCAACCCCGAGACCACGCCGGGCGGCCGCGCCCTCAAGTTCTTCTCGTCGGTGCGCATGGACATCCGCCGCGTCGACTCCATCAAGGTGAACGGCGAGATCGTGGGTAACCGCGTCCGCGTCAAGGTCGTGAAGAACAAGGTCGCGCCCCCGTTCAAGCAGTGCGAGTTCGACATCATGTACGGCCAGGGCATCTCCAAGGAGGGGTCGATCCTGGACATGGCCGTCGACTACGGCATCGTGAGCAAGTCGGGCTCCTGGTTCACCTACGACCAGGAGCGTCTCGGCCAGGGCCGCGAGGCGGCGAAGGAGTTCCTCGCCTCCAACCCCGACCTCATGGACGAGATCGACCATCGCGTCCGTGTCGCGTGCGGGCTCGAGCTCGGTGACGAGCGCGTCGGCGAGCCGCTCGAGGTCGCGACCGAGGACGCCCTGTAGTGGCCGCCCCGCTCTGGGAGGTGAGCCTGCCGGAGCGCGGCGCCCGGTCGTCATCCTGGTCTCGGCCTCGGGCCGTCCTGAGCGTGACGAGCGAGTCGCACGGCTCCGAGGAGCTCCGCATCCCCGTGGCCGTGGGCAGGCGCCTCGCGGCGCGCGGGGACGAACTCTCGCCCGGCTCGCGCGCCGAGCTGCTCCACCTCCTCGCCGAGGAGGAGCGGAGCTGCGGGAGGCTTCGCGTCGAGGAGCTCGTGGGCAGGAGGGACTTCTCCGCCGCGGAGCTCGAGCGTCGCCTGCGCGAGGAGGGGTATCCCACCGGCGTGTCCGCCGAGCTCGTGGGCCGCGCGAGGGAGTGCGGCCTGGTCGACGACGCGCGCTTCGGAGCCGCCTTCGCCCGCTCTAAGGTCGCCGCCGGCTGGGGGCGCGCGAGGATCGAGTGCGAGCTCGAGCGTCGCGGCGTGAGTCCCGAAGCGGTCGAGGGCTGGCCCGAGGAGTTCGTCTCGGCCGACGAGGAGCGCGAGCGCGCGCTCGCGCTCGCCTCGAGACGCCGCCTGACCGGCAGCAACGACTATGCAAGGATCGTCAGGTTCCTGTGCGGCAGGGGCTTCTCGCCCTCGCTCTCCTGCGACGTGGCGCGCGAGGTGGTGGATGCCGCCCGATAGCCGCGTCTACCACGGGCTCATTTGACAGAAAGCTTACGTTGACGCTACGATGGACATGCTATTGGAGCGCATTCTCACGCTGGCTGGCCAGCTGATGTCCATATTCTCGGGATCTATCGCGTTAGCCGTCACTGGGGCGGCACTCGGCACAGGCGCCATGACTGCACTTCCGATGGCGGGTTCCGCGGCATGCGCCGCGGTCTCCAGAACCACACGGAAAACGTACGCATAACCTGAGGAGCAGCCATGGAATTTCTCATTGCGGGAGCGGTCGGCCTAGCGGTCGGCGCCGTCATCGTCTACTTCGTCCTCGCCGGGAAGAGCAACTCCCGTCTCAGGGACGCCGAGGCTCGCCTCGACTCCGCCCGCGGGGAGGCCGAGCGCATCGCGTCCGAGGCGAAGCGGCAGGCCGAGAACGCAAAGAAGGAGGCCGTCCTCGAGGCGAAGGAGGAGATCCTCGCCCTCAAGCAGGCCTCCGAGGCGGAGGAGAAGAAGCGCAAGGGGGAGCTCCAGAACCTCGAGAACCGCATCATGCAGCGCGAGGAGTCCCTCGACCACAGAAACGACGCGCTCGACCGCCGCGAGCACCAGCTCTCGAGCCTCCAGGGCCAGCTCGACCGCCGCAAGAGCGACCTCGACGAGATGGTCGCCCGTCAGTCCAGCGAGCTCGAGCGGATCGCCGGGCTCTCGAGCGACGAGGCGCACGACGAGCTGCTCGCCCGCGTGCGCGCCGAGTCGGTGCGCGAGGAGGCCCAGATCCTGCGCGAGGCCGAGCAGTCGGTGCGCGCCCAGGCCGACAAGACCGCCCGGGAGATCATCTCCACCGCCATACAGCGCTGCGCCGCCGACCAGGCCGGCGAGATCACGGTGACCTCGGTGCACATCCCCTCCGACGACCTCAAGGGCCGCATCATCGGCCGCGAGGGACGCAACATCCGCACCTTCGAGCAGGTCTCCGGCGTCTCGCTCGTCATCGACGACACGCCCGAGACCGTCGTTCTCTCGAGCTTTGACCCGGTTCGTCGCGAGACGGCGCGCGTGGCCCTCGAGAACCTCATCGCCGACGGTCGCATCCACCCCGCGCGCATCGAGGAGCTCTACAAGAAGGCCGAGGCGCTCGTCGCCGAGCGCGTGCGCGAGGCGGGAGAGCAGGCCGCCTTCGACGCCGGCATCCACGACCTGCACCCCGAGCTCGTCAAGACGCTCGGCGCGCTGCGCTACCGCACCTCCTTCGGCCAGAACGTCCTCTCGCACTCGATCCAGGTCTCGGCGCTCTGCGGCATCATGGCCTCCGAGCTCGGCCTCGACGAGGCGCCGGCCAAGCGCGCCGGCCTCCTGCACGACCTCGGCAAGGCCATCGACCACGAGGTCGAGGGCCCGCACGCGGTGATCGGCGCGGACCTCGCGCGCCGCTACGGCGAGCGCCCCGAGATCGTCCACGCCATCGAGGCGCACCACGCCGACGTCGATCCCGACACCGTGCTCGACGTCCTCGTCCAGGCCGCCGACGCCATCTCTGCCGCGCGGCCCGGCGCGCGCCGCGAGTCTGCGGAGAACTACATCAAGCGCCTCGAGAAGCTCGAGGAGATCTCCAACGCCCACGACGGGGTCGAGCGCACCTACGCCATGCAGGCCGGTCGCGAGCTTCACGTCATGGTCGAGCCCGAGAAGATCTCCGACGCCCAGGCCACCGTGCTCGCGCACGACATCGCCAAGCAGATCGAGGACGAGATGGAGTACCCCGGCCAGGTTCGCGTCGTGGTCATCCGCGAGTCCCGCGCCGTCGACGTGGCCAAGTAGGGGCGCAGGGTGTCCGGGTCGGCCGACCTCGCGAGCTTCGTGTCCACGATGGGCGGCGAGCGGGCGCTGCGCGTCGAGGAGAACCTCGGCGAGGGCTACGTCCGCCTGCGCGTCGCGGAGGCCGAGCGCCGTCAGGCAAAGCATGACGTCCGCTGCGTCGAGGACGTGGTCATCGAGATGCTGCGCAACGCTCGCGACGCCGGCGCCCGTCACATCTACGTGGCGACGACGCGCGAGGGCGACCTGCGTGCCACCACGATGCTCGACGACGGGTCGGGCATCCCGGCGGACATGCACGAGCGCGTCTTCGAGGCGCGCGTGACGTCCAAGCTCGACAGCGTCCACATGGACCACTGGGGCATCCACGGCCGCGGAATGGCGCTCTTCTCGATCAGGGAGAACGCCGTGAGCGCGGAGGTCGTCTCCTCGGCCCCCGGCAAGGGGTCCGCCATCCGGGTTGTCACCGACGCGACCGCGCTCCCCGAGCGCGCCGACCAGTCCAGCTGGCCTACGGTCGAGGCAGGCGAAGACGGCAGCCTCGCCTGCGTCCGCGGCCCTCACAACATCGTGAGGACGTGCTGCGAGTTCGCCCTCGAGGAGCGGTCCTCCTGCGAGGTCTACCTCGGCTCGCCCGCCGAGGTCGTGGCCACCGCCCGCGCCCGCGCCGCTCAGTCCGTCGACGGCTCGGAGCTGCTCTTCATCGACTCCCTCGACGACCTCCCCGTGCTCGAGCGCCTGCGCGCGGCAGCCGACGCCTCCGAGCTCCGCTCCCAGGCGGCGTCCCTCGGCCTCGAGATGTCGGAGCGCACGGCGCACCGCATCGTATCCGGCCAGATCCGCCCCCTGCGCAGCGTCGTGGCGCGCCTCACCCACCGGGGCTCCGCCAACGCCGCCCCGCGCGAGGTCGACCTCGCGCGCGACCGGCGCGGCCTCAGGATCTCCCGGGAGGACGTCGAGGAGTTCTCCCGCGCCCTCGAGCGCGACTTCGCCCTTCTTGGCGAGCGATACTACCTCTCCCTGTCCTCGGACCCGCGGGTCAAGGTCGGCAGGAGGAGGATCACGGTGACCTTCGACCTTGAGGAGGGCGACTAGCCCCCCGCCCTTCCCAAGGGAGGGGGAGGACAGTAGAATCTTTGCTCAACGCGCACCCACGGTAACCATCGAACCAGACACGCAGCAGCTCAGAGAGCCACGCAGCAGGAGAGAGAAATGGACTTTCTAAAGGTTTCGAGCAAGTCGTCGCCGGCCTCGGTCGCCGGCGCCATTGCCGGCCTCGTCAAGGACGGGCTTCCCGTCAACATCCAGTGCGTCGGGGCGGGCGCGGTGAACCAGGCCATCAAGGCCGTCGCCATCGCGCGCGGCTTCCTCATTCCCACCGGCGTCGACATCTCGTGCGCGCCCACCTTCTCCGACATCGAGATCTCGGGGGAGAGCCGCACCGCCATTCGCATCGCGATCTACGTGCACCGCATCAGCGCCCCCACCACCTCGTCGCGCGCTTCGGAGCCCGAGTCCCCGGAGCTTGCGTCATGACGGCGCGCCACGGGGCCCTCGTGGGCAAGACCTACTGCGTCCGCACCTTCGGATGCCAGATGAACCTTCACGACTCCGAGCGGGTCGCCGGCCTGCTCGACGAGTGCGGCTGCATCGCGGTCGCCGAGCCCGAGGAGGCCGACGTCGTCGTCTTCATGACCTGCTGCGTGAGGGAGAACGCCGACCAGCGCCTCTACGGCCAGGCCTCCGCCATGGTCAGCGCGCCCGAGCCGCCCTCGGGGCGGCGCGTCGTGGCCATAGGCGGCTGCATCGCCCAGCGCGACGGCGAGCGCATACGCGAGCACATCCCCTGCGCCGACGTCGTCTTCGGCACGAGCGCGCTCGCCAGCCTCCCCGACCTGCTGTGCGAGGCGTTCGAGGGAGGCGCAGGGCACGCCGTCGAGGTCGACACCGAGGAGGAGGGCCGCCCCTTCTCCACCGACCTCCCGAGCCACCGGGCGAGCCCCTTCCACGCGTGGGTGCCCATCATGACCGGCTGCAACAACTTCTGCACGTACTGCATCGTGCCCCACGTCCGCGGGCGCGAGAAGAGCCGCACCATGGAGAGCGTCGTCGCCGAGGTCGAGAGGCTCGTCTCCGACGGCGTGCGCGAGGTCTGCCTGCTCGGGCAGAACGTCAACTCCTACGGTCGCAACATCTACGGCGAGCCTCGCTTCGCGGAGCTGCTGCGCAGGGTGGGGGAGACCGGGGTCGAGCGCATCCGGTTCACGTCATCCAACCCCAAGGACCTCACCGACGACGTCATCGCCGCGATGGCCGAGGTCCCCGCCGTGATGCCGCACCTGCACCTTGCGGTCCAGAGCGGCTCCACGCGCGTGCTCAAGGCCATGAATCGCCGCTACACGCGCGAGGGCTACCTCGAGCTCGTGGGACGGCTTCGCGCCGCCATGCCCGGGCTCGCCCTCTCGACCGACATCATCGTGGGCTTCCCGGGGGAGACCGAGGCCGACTTCGAGGACACGCTCTCGCTCGTGCGTGAGGCCGCCTTCTCATCCGCCTACACCTTCATCTACTCACCCCGCCCGGGCACGCCCGCGGCCGAGATGGTCGACGACACCCCCCGCGAGGTGATCCAGGAGCGCTTCGACCGGCTCGCCGAGCTCGTGGCCAGGCAGGCCTTCGAGGCCAACCAGCTCGACGTGGGCGGCGTGGCGCGCGTGCTCGTGGAGGGCAGCTCCAAGCGAGACGCCTCCGTCATGGTCGGCCACAGCGAGAAGAACCAGACGGTGCACTTCCCCCTCCCCGAGGGGCGCTCCGCGGCCGACCTCGTCGGACGCGTCTGCGACGTGCGCGTCGAGGGGGCAAGGACCTGGTACCTGCGCGGCGCCCTGGAGGGCGAGCCTCGATGAGGCGCCCCGCCGTCCTCGCCGTCGTCGGCCCCACCGCATCCGGCAAGAGCGCGACCGCCGAGCTCGTCGCCGAGCGCCTGGGCACCTCGGTCGTCTCGGTCGACGCGATGCAGGTGTACCGGGGGATGGACGTCGGGACGGCCAAGACGCCTGCCTGTGAGCGCCGCGTCCCGCTGCTCATGGTCGACGTCTGCGACCCGCTCGAGAACTACTCGGTCAGTCTGTTCCAGCGCGACGCCCGCGCCTGCGTCGACGCCCTGCTCTCCGGGGGCCGCGACGCGGTCCTGTGCGGCGGCACCGGGCTCTACCTCGACGCGGTGATTGACGAGATGGAGTTCCCCTCCGGCGAGAAGGGCGGGGAGCGCCGGCGCGCCTACGAGGGTCTGCTCGCCGAGCGGGGCCCTGCGGCCCTGCACGACCTTCTCGCCGAGCGTGACCCGCGAAGCGCCCGGCTCATCCACCCCAACAACTCGCGCCGCGTCGTCAGGGCCCTCGAGATGCTCGACGAGGGAACCTCCTACGCCGAGCACCACGAGGGGCTTCTCGCCCGCAAGCCCCACTACGAGGCTGGCATCTGGGGCCTCACGATGTCGCGCGAGCGCCTCTACGCGCGCATCGACAGGCGTGTGGACGAGATGTTCGCCTCAGGCCTGGTCGACGAGGTCCGCACCCTCGCCGCGCGCGGTCTCACCTCCGAGCTCACAGCCGGCCAGGCGATCGGCTACAAGGAGGTTCTCGAGGCGCTCTCGGGCGCGTGCGCGATGTCCGACGCCGTCGAGCAGGTGAAGGTCAGGACGAGGCGCTACGCCAAGCGCCAGCTCTCCTGGCTCAGGCGTGACGGACGCGTGCGGTGGATCGACCTCGACGGGTGCGACGTCGAGGCGGCGGCGGAGCGCATCGTCAACGACGTCTGCCGGGAGGAACATGGGACGCTTTAAGCCGCTTTCGACCGCGCCGGTGCCCGAGCGCGCGATTCTGGTCGGCGTTGACCTCGGCAAGTCGGAGTGGGGCTGCGAGGAGTCGCTCGCCGAGCTCGCGCGCCTCGCCGAGACCGACGGCGCGGAGGTCGTGATGACCCTCACGCAGCGCCTTGACGCCCCGGTGCCCAGGACCTTCATTGGGCGCGGCAAGGTCGAGGAGCTCTGCGGCTACGTCAGGAGCCTCTCTGCCGACGTCGTGATCTTCGACGACGAGCTCACGCCCTCGCAGCAGGCCAACCTCGAGAAGATCGTCGGCGAGCCGGTCAAGATCATCGACCGGACGGCGCTGATCCTCGACATCTTCGGCGTTCACGCCACGACCCACGAGGGACGTCTCCAGGTCCAGCTCGCCCAGCTCCAGTACGTGCTCCCCCGGCTGAGGGGCATGTGGAGCCACCTGGTCGGCGAGCAGACGCGAGGGGGCATCGGAAGCCGCTTCGGGCAGGGTGAGAGCCAGCTCGAGGTCGACCGCAGGCTCGTGCGCGCCCGCATCTCGACGCTGCGCCGCGAGCTCGAGCGCCTCGAGCGCCGCCGCGGCGTGCAGAGCAAGGCCCGCTGGGACTCGGGCGTGTACCGCGTCGCGCTCGTGGGCTACACCAACGCAGGCAAGTCGACGCTGCTCAACCGTCTTACCGGCGCAGACGTCTACGTGCGAGACGAGCTCTTCGCGACGCTCGACCCGACCACGCGCGCGCTCGAGCTCGACGAGGGCCGGAAGGTCACGATCACCGACACGGTCGGGTTCATCCAGAAGCTCCCGACGATGCTCGTCGAGTCCTTCAAGTCCACCCTCGCCGAGGTCCGCGCCGCCGACCTCATCCTGCTCGTGGTGGACGCGTCCGACCCGCACCGCGAGCTCGAGATCGACGCGGTGAGGTCCGTGCTCGCCGAGATCGGCGCCTCCGAGATACGCTGCGTGACCGTGCTCAACAAGGCCGACCTGCTCGACGAGCTCCAGCTGCGCGACGCGGCCGCCGCCCACCCCGACGCGCAGGTGATCTCCGCCCGGGAGGGGACGGGCGTGCGCGGCCTGCTCTACCGCGTCGCCCGGGAGGCCGCCGCCGGCAGCGTCACGATGAGCGTGCTCGTCCCCTACGAGAAGGGCCTGCTCATGCGCATGGTCCACGAGCGCTGCCAGGTCATGCGGGAGACCTACGTTCAGGAGGGCCTGCTGGCCACCGTCAAGGCGGACGCTCGCATGGCGCGCACGCTCGCGCCCTACGAGGCGTCAGGCCCAGCCGCCCAGCAGCAGGGCGCAGACGGCGAGAAGGACGGGCTGGTGCAGGACGTAGACGACAAGGGCGTGCCGGCCGACGAATGAGAGCGGCCTCAGCCTCGCCGTACGCGCCCACGCGGGGTAGCCCTCGCGCGCCCAACGACTGCCCGCGGCCGCCCCGGCGAGGTAGACGAGTAGGTAGGGGAGCAGGGGGTAGTAGTCTCCCGAGGAGAATCCCGGCCCCGGCAGCCCGAGCCAGGAGAGCCACTCCGTGGAGTAGAGCGCGTCTGGCAGCTCGACGCGAAGCGACCCGAGGCCCACCTCGCCTCCCGGCATCCCCCGCAGTGCTAGGAACGCGACGAGCAGGACCGCTGCCGCGACATAGCCACGCGGGAGGACCCCGAGGCGCCCGAGGGCCCATGCCACGAGCGTACAGGCCGCCATGCAGTAGATGATGCCGAACGAAATCGGCGTGTCGAAGCGGAAGAGCGAGGTGACGACCCAGATGGCGAGCGCCACCGCGCCGTACTGCAGGCCCCTCCTCAGGTTGGAGCGCGACAGCGGGCACATGCACCCGGCCACGAACAGAAACGTCCACGAGATGCTCGCACGCCACACGTCCTGCAGGGGCGGCGCGAACCACCCGAGGTCAAGCCCGTAGATGAACCTGAGGTCGTAGCACAGGTGAAACAGCACCATAGAAACGACGGAGAAGCCCCTCACCACGTCGAAGAGGCCGACGCGTCCCGTCGCACGAGGGCCCTGAGACTGTGACGAATCCAGCACGGCGCGCTAGCTGACGGAGCGGATGAGGGCCGTGACCCTGCCCAGGATGGTGGGGTTCTCGACGTAGATGGGCTCCATCGTGTCGTTCTCCGGCTGGAGGCGGATGCGGCCCGGCTCGCGGTAGAAGGTCTTGACCGTTGCAGAGTCGTCGATGAGGGCGACGACGATCTCGCCGTCGTGCGCGTCGCTCTGCTCCTTGACGACGATGTAGTCCCCGTCGAAGATGCCTGCGTTGACCATGGACTCGCCGCGGACGCGCAGCACGAAGGAGCTCGCGTCGCCCACGACGGAGGTCGGAAGGCTCAGCCGGTCCTCTATGTTCTGCTCGGCGAGGATGGGCGTGCCTGCGGCGACGCGACCGACCACGGGCAGCGTGATGACGTCACGGTCGACGTCCTGGGTCACCTCGGCGAGGTGCTGGCCCGAGGCGGCCTGCTTGCCCATGACCTCGATCGTGCGGGGCTTCTTGGAGTCGCGCTTGATGAGCCCCTGCTCCTCGAGGACCTTGAGGTGCATGTGGACGGTGGAGGGGGAGGCCAGCCCGACGGCGGCCCCGATCTCGCGCACCGAGGGCGGGTAGCCGTGCTCGTCCGAGTAGCTTCGAATGAAGTCGTAGATGGCGAGCTGGCGCTTACCGAGCTTTCCTCTTGCCATGAGTGCCTCCTTCGTCTCTGCGCCTATGGTACACCAGCTGACGCTCTCGAGCAAACAGATGTTCGATTTTCTCTTGACACGAACAACTGTACCTTCATAATAGAGTACAGACGTTCCGATTGCACGTGGAATTTTTGTCCGGTCGGTGCGCTATAACCGTTCCGGCCAGAGACGAAAGGGGACCACGATGATCACCAGCACCTACGCAGCCCTTCCCGGCATCGACGGGACCGCAGCCCTCGACCCTCGCGAGCATGGCCTCGTGCTCATCGAGGGCGGCCGCGCAGCCGGCGCGGCGCGCAGGCCCGAGCGCGCCAGCGCCCGGAAGGCGGAGCCGGCGCGCCTCACCGTGCGTCAGGCGGCCCTCTTCCTTGCCCTCGGGTGCGGTCTCGTCGTCGCGCTTCTCGCCGCCTCCGCGGTTTCGGACTCCCTCTCGCGAGGGCGCGTCGCCGCCGCGGTCGGCGCGCTGCCCGTCGAGACGGTCGTCGTCGAGGAGGGCGACTCGCTCTGGTCCATCGCCGAGGAGCGCCCCTGCGAGGGCGTCTCCACCTCCGAGCTGGTGCGGTGGATCGAGGAGCAAAACGGCTTCAGCGGCGGCGCGCTCGTTGCCGGCCAGCGTCTCGTGGTTCCCGCCTCGAGCCTTGGATAGGCTCCCCACGCTTTCGAAATCGTTTCGCCCTCCCATTCACGCCCGAAATTTGAACGTTCTGTGATACCTTCTCAAGGTGTGTGATTTTGAGGAGGTTCGATGCGCTGTCCCAAATGCGGCTGCGAGGAGTCGAAGGTCGTCGACTCGCGGCCCTCAGAGAGCAACGACGCAATTCGCCGCAGGCGCGAGTGCACCAAGTGCGGGTTCAGGTTCACCACCTACGAGCGCTGCGAGGAGATGCCGCTCGTCGTGGTGAAGCGGGACGGGCGCAAGGAGACCTTCGACCGCCAGAAGCTCATGAGGGGCCTGGTCACCGCCACGGTCAAGCGTGACGTCCCCATGTCAGCGCTGACCGCGTTGATCGACAGCATCGAGTCCGAGCTTCGCGACGGCGGCACGATGGAGGTGTCCTCCGTCGACCTCGGAAGCATGGTGCTCAAGCGTCTCGTGTCCGTCGACAAGGTCGCCTACGTGCGCTTCGCCTCCGTCTACCGTGACTTCAAGGACGTTGACGAGTTCAGCGAGGAACTGAGGAGCCTGAATGACTGACGACAGGGTCGACCTTCCGATCAAGCGGCTCGACCCGACGGTCGAGCTCCCGAGCTACGCCTACGAGGGCGACGCCGGGCTCGACCTCAGGGCCAACGAGAGCGTGACGCTCGCGCCGCACGAGCGCAGGCTCGTCTCCACCGGGCTCGCCGTGGCGATCCCCGAGGGATACGCGGGCTTCGTGCAGCCGAGGAGCGGCCTTGCCCTGCGCGAGGGGCTCTCCATGGCGAACACGCCCGGCCTCGTCGACTCCCACTACCGCGGTGAGCTCAAGGTCTGCGCCGTCAACCTCGACGACGAGCGAAGCATCTCCATCGAGCGCGGCGAGCGCATCGCCCAGCTCGTCATTCAGCGCGTCCCCGTCGTGCGTCTCGTCGAGGTCGACGAGCTCGACGAGACCGACCGCGGCGCCGGCGGCTTTGGCTCGAGCGGCGTCTAGGCCCTGGTTTTGCGTCTGCGGCCCTCCGCCGCGGCAGGACACATAGTGTACGTGGCAAAAGGAAAGGGATGTTAGTTTATGGAATCTTTCTTCAAGGCAGGTGAGAGGGGCTCGAGCGTCGGCCAGGAGGTTCGTGCGGGCCTGACGACGTTCCTCGCGATGGCGTACATCATCGCGGTGAACCCCTCGCTCCTCACGTCCGCGGGCATTCCGGCAACTGCGGCGGTGACGGCCACCTGCCTCGGCGCGGGCATCATGACGATCCTCATGGGCCTCATCGCCAACCGCCCGCTCGCCTGCGCCTCCGGCATGGGCGTCAACGCCGTCTTCGCGTTTACGCTCACCGGCATCGCCGGCGGGGACTGGCACGCCGCGAGCGCCGTCATCTTCATCGAGGGCGTCGCGATCCTGGTCCTGGTCCTGTGCGGCCTGCGCGAGGCGATCATGGACGCCATCCCCGTGTCGCTTCGCCACGCCATCTCCGTGGGCCTCGGCCTCTTCATCGCCATGATCGGCCTCGCCGACGCGGGCATCATCGTCGCAGACGAGTCCACCATGGTCACCCTCGGCGACGTCTTCAGCCCCACCTTCCTGGTCGGCCTGATCTCGATCGTCGTGACGATCGTGCTCTACGCCATGAACGTCAAGGGCGCCCTGCTGCTCGGCATCATCATCGCCGTCATCGCCGGCATCCCCCTCGGCGTCACGCAGATGCCTGCAGGCATCGTCTCCGGCCTGGACTTCTCCACCTTCGGCGCCCCCTTCCTCACCGACGAGACGGGCGTCATGGGCATCGCAAAGGTCGTCACGAACCCCACGCTGCTTGTCTTTGCCTTCTCCCTCATGATGTCTGACTTCTTCGACACCATGGGCACTGCGATGGCGGTGGCCAAGCAGGGCGAGTTCCTCGAGGACGACGGCCGCGTCAAGGACATCAAGCCCATCCTGATCGTCGACTCCGCCGCCGCCGCGGTGGGCGGCCTCGTGGGCGCCTCCTCGATTACCACCTTCGTCGAGTCCGCGTCGGGCGCCGCCGACGGCGGCCGCACCGGCCTCTCCTCCGTGGTCGCGGGCCTGCTCTTCATCGTCGCCGCGTTCTTCTCGCCCCTGATTTCCGTCGTGAGCTCCGCTGCCACCTGCGGCGCCCTCGTCTTCGTCGGCTACCTCATGATGAGCGAGGTCACCGAGATCGACTGGTCCGACCTCCTCGAGGGCCTGCCCGCCTTCCTCATCGTGGCCGGCGTGCCCCTGACCTACTCCATCTCCAACGGCATCGGCTTCGGCTTCATCGCCTACGTCGTCGTCGCCGCGGTGACCGGCCAGCTCAAGAAGGTCAAGCCGCTCATGTGGGTCGCGGCGCTCGCCTTCCTGGTGTACTTCCTCGTCGTCTAGCGAGGGACCCCCGGGCCCGGGCGCGTGCGCCCGGGCCTTTTTTACTGGCTTCAACAGAAGGGAAGTGAGAGATGAGCGCACACGAGCGTGAGGTCATCGGCGTCGACGACCGCGTCTCCGTCGGCCGGGCCATCCCGCTGGGCATCCAGCACATGATGAGCATGTTCGGCTCCACCGTCCTCGTCCCCGTGCTCACGGGGCTCGACCCCAACGTCGCCATCATGTGCTCGGGCATCGGCACGATCTGCTACCTGCTCGTCACCGGCAACAAGATTCCGAGCTACCTCGGAAGCTCCTTTGCCTTCATCAGCCCGATCCTTGCCGTGGGGGCCACCAAGGGCCTTGCCGCGGCCATGTCCGGCGTGATCGTCGCCGGTCTCGTGTTCCTTGCCGTGGCCGGCGTCATCCGCCTCGTCGGGACGGGATGGCTCGACCGCCTGCTTCCGCCGGTCCTCGTCGCCTCGGTGATGGTCGTCATCGGCGTCGGGCTCGCCGCCACGGCGGCCGACATGGCCTTCATGACCGATGCGGCGGACGGCACGAGCGTGTTCTTCACGACCGGTGCCATCGTCGCGGGCGTGACGCTCGCCGCAGCCGTGGTCTTCTCCAGCATGGGCGGCATCGTCGGGACCGTCCCGGTCCTTCTCGCCATCATCGTCGGCTACCTCGTCTCGCTGGCTCTCGGGCTCGTCGACTTCGCGCCCGTTGCCGAGGCGGCGTGGGTCGGCCTGCCGAGCGTCTCCATGCCCGTCTTCGACCCCGGCGCCATCGCGCTCGTCGCGCCCGTCGCCGTCGTCGTGGTGATCGAGCACATCGGGCACCTCCTCGCCGTCGGAGAGATCGTCGGCAAGGACTACCGCTCCATGCTGCCCCGCTCGCTCGCCGGCGACGGCATCTCCACGGTCATCTCCGGCTTCCTCGGCGGCCCCCCGACGACCACCTACGCTGAGAACATCGGCGTCATGAGCGTGACGCGCGTGTACTCGACGCAGATCTTCTGGTACGCGGCCGGCTTCGCGCTCGTGGTGGGCGGCTTCTGCCCCAAGCTCGCCGCCCTCATCCAGTCGATCCCGAGCCCGGTCATGGGTGGCGTGAGCCTCCTGCTCTTTGGCCTCATCGCGTCCAACGGCCTGCGCATGCTCGTCTCGAACCGCGTCGACTTTGACGTCAACCGCAACCTCATGATCGCGTCCGTCGTCATCATCCTCGGCGTCGGCATGGAGACCTCGGGAATCGCGATTCCCATCGGCGACTACACGCTTCCGGGCATGGCCACCTCCACGCTCGTGGGCATCCTGATGAACCTCGTTCTTCCCCGACCCAAGGAGCAGGACGCCTCGTAGCCGCGCGCTCATCCCCTTCCCAACGCAAAAATGATGTCAACTTAGTCTCATTTTGGCGTTGGGGAGGGGAGAAAGCGGGTATCGCTCAGGTAAGGCTCGCGCAAGAGAGGGGAGACTCATGACTGACACCGTGCGCAAGGACCTCGTCATCGTCGGAGGGGGTCCGGCAGGCCTCTCGGCCGCCATCTACGCCCAGCGCTCGCTTCTCGACGCCGTGACGCTCGAGCGCGAGGCCGTTGGCGGCCAGGTGATCCTCACGAGCGAGGTCGACAACTACCCGGGCGTTCCGCATGCCGACGGCTTCTCCCTCGTTGACGCCATGCACGCGCAGGCGACCGACCTCGGCGCCCAGGTCGTCATGGACCCGGTGAGTTCCGTCGAGCGTGACGAGGCGACCGGGCGCTTCCTCGTTCGGGGCGCCTCCGCGTGCTACGACTGCGCCGCGCTCATCCTCGCCGCAGGCGCGCGGCCGCGACATGCCGGATTCGAGGGCGAGGAGCGCTTTGCGGGGCATGGGGTCTCGTACTGCGCCACCTGTGACGGCATGTTCTACAGAAACAAACAGGTGTTCGTTATTGGTGGTGGAAACTCGGCAGCCGAGGAGGCGCTCTTCCTGACGCGCTTTGCGAGCAAGGTGACGCTCGTGGTGCGCAAGGACCACCTGAGGGCACAGGCCGCCGTCGTGGCCGAGCTCGAGCGCAACGAGAAGGTCGAGGTCAGGCTGATGACGAGCGTCGTCTCGCTCGACGGAGGCGAGCTGCCCTCGTCGGTCACCCTCCGTGACAACGCGACCGGGGCCACCTACGTAGAGACCTACGAGGAGGGCTCCTTCGGGGTCTTCGTGCTCGTGGGCCGCACTCCCGAGACCGAACTCGTCCGCGGCCTCGCCGAGCTTGACGACGCTGGGTACGTCCTCACGGACGAACGGATGGCGACCCAGACGCCCGGCCTGTTCGTTGCCGGGGACGCCCGAGCAAAGCCGCTCAGGCAGATCGTGACTGCGGCGTCAGACGGAGCCGTGGCAGCCACGAGCGCCGCCGCGTTTCTCGGCAGGCCCGTCGAGGGGTGACGGGCACGACTCGACGTTCCCGAGGGGGCCGGAGACCTCCGTCCGGCTCCCCTTCCTGTTCTGTCTAAAACCGTGATAATATATCTTATGTAAAGTAGAGGGCATGTTGCGCTTCGCCATCCCCGGAGGCCTGCGCACCTCGGGCAGCTGGCTCGTCTCCCTACTCGCGAACGCGAGGCGCGCACATGAGACGCAGCTTGAGACGGGCGTCCTCGAGGGCGTCCTCGTCGGCTATGAACAGGAGCTCGTCCATGGCGCAGAGCTCGGTGTCTCCCGTGGGCACGAGCTCTGTCCCGGCACGCTCAATCGTGACGAGCCGAAGACCGTCAGGCCAGGGAACCTCGCGGACGAGCATTCCCTCAAGGTGACTCCCCCAGCCGACGCACGCCCTCCCGAGGTCCTTCTCGCCGCCTGACGGGCCTGCCGCGACCTCGACGTCGAGGTCGTCGAGCAGTCCGGCAAGCAGATGCTCGTAGAACGCGTCGGTCTTGGTGAGGCCGGAGGCGACGTAGGCCACGATCGAGACGATGCAGACCGAGAGCAGCGCGTCGAGTGAGCCGGTCAGCTCGAACACGAGGACGACCGCGGTCACGGGTGCCCGCACGACGCCCGAGAAGAGCCCGGCGACGCCGAGGGCGACGAAGTTGGGCAGGAAGGTTGCGTCGAGGCCGAGCGGCGCGCACGCGCTGGCAAAGACCGCCCCGACGAGCGCTCCGAGGACGACGAGCGGAAAGAGGGTCCCCCCGGGCGCCCCGGAGCCAAAGCAGACGGTGGTGTAGGCGTACTTGCTCGCTAGGAGGGCGAGCAGGCCCACGAGGCCCGGCGCGCTGCCGGAGAGCAGGGGCTCGAGCAGCGCGTCTCCCCCGCACATGAGCGCGGGCCACGTGAAGGCGACGACCCACGCCAGGGCGAACGGGACCGCGAGGCGAGAGAGCGGCAGGTGAGATCGCAGCCGGGAGAAGAGGCTCTGGCAGGCGAACATCCCCCTGTTGTGAAGGGCGCCGAGCAGGCCGCAGACGAGGCCGAGGCCGACGACGAGGGCGTAGTCGGGGTGCGGCAGGTCCTGGGCGAAGGCGAGCGCCATGACGGGCTCCACGCCCACGACCTGGGAGACGAGGAAGTCCGAGGCGACGGCGGAGCACATGACCGAGATGATGAGGGGCGCGCTGAACTCGCGGTGAATCTCCTCCAGCGCGAAGAGGACGCCGGTGAAGGGGGCATGGAAGGCCGCGGACATGCCCGCCGCGGCGCCGCAGGTCACGAGAAGCCGCTCCTCTCCCCTCTTTCTGCCGAGCGCGCGCGAGACGCCCTTCCCGCACATGCCACCGAGCTGGACCGAGGGGCCCTCGCGCCCGAGCGAGAGGCCGGCGAGTGCGGTGAGCGTGCCCTCGGCGAACTTGGCCGGGATGACGCGCCGCCAGGGCGCGTCGAGCTGACCCGCGACCTCAGCGTCCACCTGGGGTATCCCGGAGCCGGACGTGGCAGGCTCCCACCTCACGAGCAGCGTCACCACAAGGAGCATAGCGACGAGCAGGAGCGCCCATCCGACCATGAGCGCGGGGTCCCCGGCGGCCGAGCCGGTCGCCAGCCGCAGGAGCCGCTCCGCCTCCGCAAGCGCAACGCGGTAGAGCGAGACCACGCCCCCGCCGACCAGGCCCACAAGCAGGCCCTCGAGGACAAGGCTGAGCTGGAAGCGACGCGAGTGGTGTCGCTCGAGCTGACTGGAGCCGCCCCTTCCCATGCGGTCGCCCTCGGCCTAGTAGTAGGATCCGCCGCCGATGAAGCTGTAGACGGGCGCCTCGACCACGCCTATGGCCGGGTTGGCCGCGTGGATCATGCGTCCGTTGCCGACGTAGATGCCCACGTGGCCACTGGTCGGGAAGACGAGGTCACCCACCTGGAGCTGGCTCATGTCCGTCACCCAGTCGCCCGAGGCCTGCAGGGAGCTGATCATCTGCGTCGTGGAGCGGCCGCGCGCGTAACCGAAGCAGTAGCAGACGAGGCCCGAGCAGTCGAAGGTGTTCGGGCCGGCCGTGCCGTAGACGTAGGCCTTGCCGATCTGTGCGTAGGCGGTCGCGAGCCCCTGCCCGGCGCCCACCGAGCTGCCGCCGCCCGAGGAGCCTCCCTGGCTGCCGCCGTCGGAGGGCTCGTCGGTGTCGGGCTCGGTCGTGGTCTGCTCGGGGGGCTGCTCCTGCTCGCCGGAGTCACCCTGGCCTTCCTGGCTCCCCTGGTCGCCGGAGCCCGCGGCCTCGCCGCCAGACTGCTGGCCCTGACCGCTCTCGATGGCGCCGAGGGCGGTGTCGACGTTGGAGTTTCCCTGCTCCGCCGCCTGCGCGGCGAGCTCGGCCTGGACCTGGGCGTCAAGCGACTGGTAGTAGCTGGTCGCCTCGGCCACGCTCGCCTGGTAGGCGTCGACCTGCGCTTGGAGGTCGCTCACCTGCTGCTGCTGGCTCGCCTGGCGCTCCTCGAGCTCGGACACCTCCTGCGAGAGGCGCTCGGAGAGCTGGCGCACCTCCTCGATGTTGGAGGCCTGCTGCTCGGAGATCTTGTCGAGGTAGTAGATGCGGCTCACGAGCTCGTCCGCGCTCGTCGAGCCGAGGACGAAGCCGAGGAGCCCCTCGCTGCCGGACTTGTACGAGGTGCTCATGCTCTCCCCGAGCTGCTGGCGCTTGTCGGCAAGCTCGGCCGAGGTCTGCTCGACCTGCTGCTGCTTCTCGGCGATCTCGACGTCGGTGCCCTCGAGCTCGGTCGTGGCCGAGGCGAGCTGGTCCTGGAGGGAGGAGAGCTGGGCCCCGAGCTCGTCGAGACGCGCCGCTGCCGCCTCGAGGTCGGAGGCGGGGTCGGCCATGGCGACGCCGGGAAGAACGGAGAGGGAGCAGGGGGCGGCAACGAGAAGTGCCACGAGCCCCGCGGAGACAACTTTGTTGCGCAAGGACATGAACGGTTTCCTTTCAAAAGCCTGGGTTCATTCTAGGCTACGCGTGTCGGCTCTCAGGAAGGTTCATACGAAGGTCACGATACCAAGGCGGGCCAAGCCAGCGCGAGTCGGGACGATCCGGGCCGCCGGTCAGCTCACCTTGACGAGCGAGAAGACCTCCTGCTCGGGGCACTCGCGGCCTATCACGTCGCGCGGGCCGAGGAAGGAGAGCTCGAGGATGAACGCAAACCCCTCGACGCTCGCCCCGGACTGCTCGACGAGACGGGCGGTGGCCACGGCGGTGCCTCCGGTCGCCACGAGGTCGTCGACGACGAGCACGCGGTCCTCGGCCGTCAGGGCGTCGCGGTGAATCTGCAGCTCGTCGGTCCCGTACTCGAGCGAGTAGGTCTCGGAGTAGACCTCACGGGGCAGCTTCCCGGGCTTGCGGGCCGGGACGAAGCCGCAGCCGAGCCGGTAGGCGACGGGAACGCCCACGAGAAACCCGCGCGCCTCGGCGCCGACCACCTTGGTGACCCCGCGGCCCTCGAAGTGCGAGGCGATCTCGTCGACGACGGCGCGCAGGGCCTCGGCGTCGTCGAACAGCGGCGTGATGTCCTTGAAGACGACGCCGGGCTCGGGGTAGTCGGGGATGTCGACGATGCGGCTCTCGAAGTCAAACTGTGACACGGGTCTCTCCTTGTTCAGTCGTTGCGCTGCGTCTGAGCGGAGTCCGAGAAGGGCTCCTTGACGCGACGGGTTATGAGCTCGTCGCGCACGGCGTTGGTGAGGCCGAGCATGCGCGAGAACGCCTGGTCGAAGCGCTGGCGGGCGGCGTCGGTGTCCTCGATCTCGACCCCTCCCCCCTTGCGTGCGAACACGACGAGCGCCTGCTCGAACATCGCTGACTCGCGGTTTGCCGCGATGACGTACTGGCGCAGGTTCTTGGGGCCGATGCCGAAGTGGCGGAGCTCGTCGCAGACGCGGATGAGCGGGAAGTCGCGGCCGTCGACGAGGTCTCGGCCGTGGGGCGAACGCCTGAGCTCGATGACGCCGGCCTCGGAGAGCTGCCTGACGAAGCTCACGGAGGCCCCTACGAGCTCGGGCATGCGGTCGATGGGGTGGAGCTTGCGGGCGAGCTCCGCGTCCTCGGCGGGCAGCGAGACGGTCTCGACGCCCGCAGCCTCGACCGGGGCCTGGCCAGAGTCGGCCCGCTCCAGCTCCTCGCGGATGACCGAGAGGGGCAGGAAGCGGTTCTTCTGGAGGTAGAGGATCGTCTCGAGGCGGCGCACGTCACGCTGCGAGTAGAGGCGGTATCCGCTCGGGGTCCGGGCGGGGTTGAGCAGTCCCTCGTCCTGAAGGTAGCGGACCTTGGAGATGGAGAGGTCCGGGTACTGCTGCTGCAGCTTCTTGACGACCTTGCCGATGGTCAGGTACTCCGCATCGGCCATGGTCGCTATGCCTCCGTGTCGATCCTGCGCGGTCGCGCGTTGGTGTGGAACACCATGCGGAAGGTGCCGATCTGGATGGTCGAGCCGTCCTTGAGGCTCGCGCGCGTGGCGATGGCCCCGTCGACCCACGTCCCGTTGAGCGAGCCGAGGTCCTCGATCGTGGCGAGCCCGGCGGCGCTGTTGGAGAGGTCCATGCGCGCGTGGTGGCGCGAGACGGTCATGTCGTTCAGGAAGACGCTGTTCTTGGGGTCGCGCCCGAGCGTGATCATCGGGGCGTCGAGCTCGAAGGTCTGGCCGATCTGGGGACCCTTGACGATGGTCAGCGTGGGGTGCGAGGGCCTCGCCGCGCCCATGAGGTCGGGGACGGTCGAGTCGGCGGCGGGCATGCGGAAGATCTCGGTGGCTCCGGTGTTGGGATTGGACATGTCTCTCCCTCCTTTGTCAGCCTTCTATGATAGCGCGCCTCACCTGCACGCGACACAGTCCATCTCGACGAGCGCGCCGAGCGGTAGCTCGGAGACGCCCACGATGGCGCGGGCGGGGGCGGGCGTCGTGAACCGGCGCGCGTAGACCTCGTTCATGGCCTCCATGTCGTCGAGGCTCGCGAGGTACACCGTCGTCTGGGCAACGTCTGCCAGGGTGCAGCCGACCTCGGCGAGAATTGCCTCGATGAGGTCGATGACGCGCTCAGTCTGCTCGGTGATACCGCCGTCCACGAGGGCGTGGGAGTCGCGCGTCGAGATGGGGAGCTGGCCCGAGGCAAAGACAAGTCGGCCGGCCGTCGTCCCCTGTGAGTAGGGCCCGATGGCCTCGGGGACACCGCGGGCGTTTATCGAGTACTTCATCGTGCCTCCTGTCCGGCCGCGCCGCGCGCGGCCCGCCTTTGTGGCGCCGCGATGCCCCTACGAGGAGAGCCCGCGTGCGCCGACGTAGTCGTTCTGCGGCCTGACGAGCCCCCAGCGCGCGAGCTCGTCTCGGCTCACGCGCGCCGCGCCGTCGCCCTCGAGGGCCGGCGCCCACGGGAGCGCGGATGAGAGCGCGCGGCGAAGGCCCCTGCTCCCCACGGGCTCCACCTCGGTGAAGGAGAGCAGGCTCCTCCAGATGATGCGCGCGGCGGCGGGCGGGACGAGCACG
>JFBN01561520.1_pt1 | contig 21393 bp, 14 predicted proteins | sample 768741 | NCBI WGS metagenome assembly JFBN01 (sample SAMN01983846, study PRJNA193217) | chicken gut metagenome | biome: terrestrial biome; isolation source: ceca of Broiler chicken | host: Gallus gallus | place: United Kingdom: England | collected 2010-09-07
CCCCCGCCACGTCCACCGCCTCGCGGACGACCTCGACCGCCTGGCCGACGAGGGCCTGAGCGAGGCCCTCAGAAGCGAGCTCCTGCGCCTGCGCCGCGACTTCGCCGAGCTCGCGTACTCAACGCGCGAGGACTCGTCGGCGCCGGCTGAGGTGGTCAACCTCCTGGACATGCTCGCCACGCTCGCGCAGCGCACGGCCTACCTCACCGGGAGCACGGACTGGGAGGGCGGCAGGCGCGCGGAGCACGCGGGGGCCCTGCGGACGCTCGCCCGCCTCACCCGAGAGCTCGACGCGGCCCTGCGGATCGCCGGGGAGGACGCCTGCCGACGCATCCTCGACGAGGCGCGCGGGCTTCTTGCCGCGACGGGGCCCCTGCCCAAGGAGGGACGCTTCCGCATCTTCTGGCAGAGCTACCTCAACATGGTGGTTCTCGTCCTGCGCACCGCCGCGGACCCCTACCAGAGGGTGTGGCGCATGTCGATCGCCGACCGGGCGCGCGTCACGCTCTTCCGCAAGCGGCCGAGCCTGGACTCCTTTGAGATGCGCTTCTCGCTGCGCTGCGGCGCGGTGCTTGCCGTGAGCTGCCTGTGTAACCTGCTGTTCCCCGTCGACCACCTCTACTGGTACGTACTCCACGCCTTCCTGCTGCTGCAGCCCTTCCCGGACGAGAGCTCGCGGCGAATGCGCACCCGCATGATCGGGACGGCGCTGGGATGCGTGTTCGTGCACGCGGTGGCCCTGCTCAACCTGGGCTGGACGGGGATCATGGTCCTGGGGACGGTGCTCGTGGCACCGCTCTACGCGTCGACCCCGGGCTCTGTGACCTCGGCGTTCTTTGCCACCGCCTACGCGGTCACCATGGCCTCGGTCTCCATAGACGACACGTACGCCACCACCATGCGCCTCGCGAGCCTCGCGCTGGCCGTTGTCACCGTGGCGCTCGTCAACCGGCTGGTGTGCCCCACCTCGGACCGGCGCCTCTTTGCGGCCAACGTGCGGCAGATGTTCGACATGGTCGCGCGCTACTGGGAGCTCGTGCGCGCCACGCTCACGCACCGCGTTGACACCGTGGTCTCGTCCGAGACGCTGCTGCACTTTCAGATGGTGCACTCCCAGGCGGCCGGCTTCGTGGAGGAGCTCGGCGCACGCGGCGAGAAGGACCGCGAGATCGCCGAGCTCGCCCGCTACCGCGAGGCGGCCGACCGGATGCTCTTCTGTCTCTGGGAGATCATGTGCGAGCTCGAGCAGCTCGAGTTTCTCGTGCGGCTGCGCGAGGTGCGGCCGGAGGAGCGCGGCGTCTTTGAGCGGATCGTGGACCTCGCCGAGGCCCACTGCGAGCCGGAGCGCTTTGGCACGGGCGTCGAGGTGGCGCGCGAGCTGCTCGAGGACCTTGCGGAGCCGGACCTACGCTACGTCATCGGCCAGTATGTCGAGCGCGCGGGCGAGCTGCGCGCCGCCATAGACGACGCGCAGGGGGCGCTCGTGGAGAAGCCCTCGTACGTGGACGAGGTGCGCGGCTAGGGCGCGGGGCTCGGGGCTCGGGTTTACCCCAGGCCGGCAGCCGAGCAAGCCAGCGCGGCAATAAAGCAGACGATTCCAACCGCCAGCGGGGTGTAAAGCCACCGCTTCTCCCCCGGCCTCAGCAGCCAGGCAATAAGCCCCACAAGAACGGAAAACCCGCCAATCACGACAAGATTGACCACCACTATGGTTCCCCCGCCCTGGGACAGGGCGCCGGCATTAACGTTAACAAGCGTGAAAATGGCCGCAAAGATAGCCATGAGGGCAAGAACGCGCTCGTACATGCGCTGTTCAATGCCCTTGATCTCGTCCGCCTTGCGTTCGAGCTTCTTTATCTCCTCGTCATAGACGTCGGAGTACGAGCCCATCCCGCGGAAGTCAAGCTCCTCGCTAAACTCGCCCTCATAGGGACGCTCAACCGGGCCCTCGACCCGCTCAAACACAATCTGCGCAATGCCCTTTGCACAGTCAAGGTCAATCTCGTCAGCGCATACGTTGGTGATACGGAAGAATACGACAGTCCTGTGTCCCGGGAAGTAGAGCGGGGCATCAAGGCTCAGGCCTTGTCGAATGCGAGAATTGCGAAGCAGGACGCGGGCGGCAAGGTCGTCGGGCAAGGAAACGACTTCCTTGGCAGCAACGAACACCGAGTCGCCGGGCATCAGCCTGACATTGCTCAGCCGTCCGTCACCGGCAGAGAAGTAGTCGGTCGTCAAATCGTATGAAACGGGACCCACGTTGTGTTCGTTGGCCCTCTCGAGTACGCCGCCCTCAATGAGCGCCCTAATCTTTTCGTCGCTCAGCAGCATGTTCGCCTCCCGCATATGGTTAGCCATCGAGTATAGCACTCGTTGAGAAACGCTCTAACCATACGAAAGGCCGGCGGTCACGTCTGTTGCAACCGCCGGCCGAAGATCACATAGAGTCCGAGCCAAACGCACGGAACCGGGGACGGAACCGCGCTTTTGGCTCGGGCTACCGCGGCGAGAAGGACCTCCCGCCGCCCCCCTACTGCCCCTGGGCGGCGTACTTGGCCTCGGTCGCCTCCTTGGCGGGGCGCCACCAGCCCTCGTGCTCGCGGTACCAGGCGATGGTCTCGGCGAGGCCCTCGGCGAAGTCGGTGTGGCGCGGGCGCCAGCCGAGCTCGCGACGGAGCTTGGTCGAGTCGATCGCGTAGCGGCGGTCGTGTCCGGGGCGGTCGCGCACCCAGTCGAAGGCGTCCTCGGGCTGGCCCATGGCGCGCAGGATCTCACGCAGGACGTCGATGTTGTTCTTCTCTCCGTCGGCACCGATGAGGTAGGTCTCACCGATGCGGCCGCGGGTGAGGATGGTCCAGACGGCGGAGGAGTGGTCCTCGGTGTGGATCCAGTCGCGGACGTTGCGCCCGTCGCCGTAGAGCTTGGGGCGGATGCCGCAGAGGATGTTGGTCACCTGGCGCGGGATGAACTTCTCCACGTGCTGGTAGGGACCATAGTTGTTGGAGCAGTTGGAGATGGTGGCGCGGATGCCGTAGGTGCGGTGCCAGGCGCGCACCAGCATGTCGGAAGCCGCCTTGGTGGAGCTGTAGGGGCTCGATGGGTGGTACGGGGTCTCCTCGGTGAAGCGGGCCGGATCGTCGAGGGCCAGGTCGCCGTAGACCTCGTCGGTGGAGACGTGGTGGTAGCGCACGCCGTGCCTGCGGCAGGCCTCGAGCAGGCGGAAGGTGCCCTCCACGTTGGTGCGCAGGAACGGCTCGGGGTCCGCGATGGAGTTGTCGTTGTGGGACTCCGCCGCGTAGTGGACGATGGCGTCGTGCCCGGGGACGATGCGGTCGAGCAGCTCGGCGTCGCAGATGTCGCCCACCACGAGCTCCACGCGGTCCTCGGGCAGGCCGGCGATGTTCTCCGGGTTGCCGGCGTAGGTGAGCTTGTCGAGCACCGTCACGTGGACGCCGGGGCAGTTGTTGACCACGTAGTGGACGAAGTTGGAGCCGATGAAGCCGCAGCCGCCGGTGACGATGATGTTGGTGGGCTCGAAGGTGTCTGACATGCTGATATCCCTTTCACTAGAAGCCAAGCAACTCATGTTATCGTCGGCGTCCTTACGCCGCTCATCTCTAAGCTCCTCGGCTCGAAGAAACGCCGCCTCAATAGAGGTCTCGAATCTCCCCGCCTCAATATCCGCCATTCCCCTACCAACGGCATCAACAAGCCTGGACTCAAACTCATCTTGGGCGGAAGAGCTCTTAGCCATCTAAACTCCCCACATACTCGCGCAGCTCGTCCTCCCAGTCGCGGGGCGAGAAACCCGCGGCGCGGATCTTGGAGAGGTCGAGGTCTGAGTGCTCGGGGCGCGGCGCCACCGGGCCGGCGGCACTCGCGTAGTACTCGGCGGTGGTCACGGGGGTGACGGCGTCGCCGTTGCCGCAGGTGAGCTCGAAGACCTCGCGGGCAATCTGCGCCCAGGAGGCCACGCGACCGGAGCCGGTGAGGTTGTAGGTGCCGTAGGGCGCCGGCGCGCTCGGCTCGGCGTCGCCCTCCCGGTAGCCGAGCAGCCAGAGGATGCCCTCGGCCATCTGGTCGGTGAAGGTGAGCCGCCCCAGCTGGTCGTCGACCACGGTCACGCGGTCCAGCCCGTCGGACGGGTCGTCGCAGCGCCGCGCGAGGCCCCGCATGGTGAGCACGAAGTTGTGGCCCTCGCCGATGACCCAGCTCGAGCGCACCACGTAGTGGCGTGGGCAGCCGGCCACGGCCAGGTCGCCGGCGGCCTTGGACTGGCCGTAGACCGAGAGCGGGCTGAGGTCCTCGCCCTCGCCGTGGTTCTCGGCCGTGCCGTCGAAGACGTAGTCGGAGCTCACGTGCACGAGCGTGACGCCATGCTCGGCGCAGGTCCGCGCGAGCAGCGACGGCCCGGTGGCGTTGGCCTTCCAGCAGGCGGTGCGGCCCTCGGGCGTCTCGGCGCGGTCCACGGCGGTGTAGGCGCCGCAGTTGATGACGGTGCCGTAGAGGCTCCAGTCATAGCGGTCGTACTGCGCGGGGTCCGAGAAGTCGAAGGTGTCGATGTCGCAGAAGTCGAAGCTGGCGAGGAGCCCGCGCCTCTCGGCCAGCTTGTGCATGGCGCGGCCGAGCTGGCCGTTGCAGCCCGTGACCAGCGTGCGGCGCGGCGCCATGGGCAGCGCGTCGGCGAGCATCGGGTGGTGCCTGTCGGCCTCCGAGAGCGTGCACTCGGAGAGCGGGATGGGCCACTCGATGGCGAGTTCGGGGTCGGCCAGGTTGACGAAGGTGTAGGTCTTCTTGAGCTCCGCGGACCAGTGCGCGTCCACGAGGTAGGTGTAGGCGGTGCCGTCCTCGAGCGCCTGGAATGAGTTGCCCACGCCGCGAGGCACGTAGATGGCGCGCGACGGGTCGAGCTCGCAGGTGAAGACCTCGCCGAAGGTCTCCCCGGGGCGCAGGTCCACCCACGCGCCGAAGACGCGCCCGCTGGCCACCGAGATGAACTTGTTCCAGGGCTCCGCGTGGATGCCGCGCGTGACGCCGCGGCTCGCGTTGTAGGAGATGTTGTTCTGGACGGGGCGGAAGTCCGCCGGCAGCCCCAGCGCGGACATCTTGGCGCGCTGCCAGTTCTCCTTGAACCAGCCGCGGGAGTCGCCGTGGACGGCCAGCTCGAAGACGAGCACGCCGGGGATGTTGGTCTCGGTGACCGTGAGGTCCTTTTCGAAGTCCATGGGCTTTTCTCTCCTTCACACATTAATTGTTGTTGCCGGAAGTCGCACTCGAAACCCGCAGGGCCGACGAACGTTCGGGGTGATCCCGAACGTTCGTCATTGATTCCGAATGTTCGACGTCCGTTCGGTATTCGGCAGGCAATATCTCAATTGGTGGCCCCTACGTTCTCGCACAATGACACCGCGATCGAAGAGCGACTTGAGGGCTTTCTGAGCGACCCTCTCGCTAATCCCAACAGCTCCCTCAACGTCTGCAACGCATACACCCTCGGAGCGGGAACGCATCGCGAGCAATTCCATAATCTCGTCGTCATACTTTGCCCTCTGCGCCCGCAGTGAGGCAATACGCAGAAGAGGCATTGCAAGCCTAACGTGAGCGGGCGAATGATGCTCTTCCAGCACGGGCTCGCTGCCAAAACGTTCGCTCCACACCGACCAAATCTTCTGAAGGCCGCTCCCTGCCCGGTCTGTTGCGCCGATTAGGCTCAGCATTCTCATGAGCGTGGGGTTGCGCGTCTCGGAAAAGCCTCCGGCTATGGCAACGTTTCGGTCTATCAGAAAGTCACCTGTATTTGTAACCTCAAGCTCACGCGCACTCAGCACCACTTTTACCGACGCGGATGATCCATAGTGCGCATGAACCAGCGCATTAGCCACGGCTTCATTCACCGCTTCGGTAACCGGGTTCTCCGAACCATGCCGAACGCCGGAGGCTCCAGCGGAAAAGGGAGCCTTGAATTGTCGGCTTAAACGCTCGATAACCGTGAGATAGAAGTCGACGACGTTTCCACTCCAGTCCGCGCTTTGCGAGCAGACCCTGTCATCCCATCTGGTTCCTCCAGAGGTCTGCTCGCGATAGTCGAGAAGATACTGGGGAAAGCGGCGCGTAATCTCAAACTCATAACCGAAGGCAAGCAACCCGGCCTTGGTCGGGTGCGTCTGGCCGTCCCGCCCCCTGGCGGTCGCTCCAATATGGTAGAGAAAGTCACCATCGGAATCTGAATTCCAGGGACTTGACGGCTTGCTTCCCGAGAAGACCTGTCGATAGCGCCGAACGGTCTCTTTACAGAGAGAGTCGAGGGAGAAATCCTCCAGGGGGCGTCGATCGGCTTCCGGCGCCCTATCGTATGTCATCCGATCGAGATCGTCTCGCGAAGCCTTCTGGTCAACCGTCCCACGGCGCACATAGGCAGCAAAGGATTTGGAAGTACGGTCGTACACCGAAACAGGCTTATCTTCTCTTTCCGCGCGAGGAACAGAGATAACGACATACTCCAGCCCATCGCGTCTCACGATGCTAACGCTATCGGGAAGTAGGACATCATGCTCCACAACCTGGGAGTTTCTGGCAGTCGTCCACACCCTGTCAGCAAGGCCCTCGGCATCGGATACGCCGACAAGGCTGAAAGAGTTGGCAGACCTGTCCTCCTGAACCCCTAGAACAATCTCCCCGCCCTCAGTGTTGGCAAAGGCCGAGTAGGTCTCCCAAACATCTTGGGGCAACCCAGCGGCGGCCTCCTTGAACTCGAGCCTCTGTGATTCCCGCAGTTCGAAGTGCCCGTCCAAGAACGACATCCATCAACCCCCTCTCGCAAGAGAGCTTTATTGTAAATGAGGCGCCAGCTGAAGATCTACAGGACGGGCAGACAGCCGGCTAGTCGTCCTTGTACTTGCGGTCCGGCGCGATCTTGCCCTCGGCCACCGTCCGCAGGTGGGCGCCGTAGTTGGACTTGCCGTAGCGCTCGGCGCACTCCAGCAGGCGCTCGCGGGTGACCCAGCCGTTCTCGTAGGCGATCTCCTCGGGCACCGAGACCGGCAGGTCCTGGGCGGTCTCCACCGTGCGGACGAACTGGGAGGCCTCGAAGAGGCTCTCCATGGTGCCGGTGTCCAGCCACGCGTAGCCGCGGCCGAGCGTGACCACGTCGAGCGAGCCGTCCTCGAGGTACATCCGGTTGAGGTCGGTGATCTCGTACTCGCCGCGGGCCGAGGGCCTCACGGCGGCGGCGTAGTCGCACACGCGCTCGTCGTAGAAGTAGAGGCCGGTGACGGCGTAGCTGCTCTTGGGGCGCTCGGGCTTCTCCTCGATGGAGACGGCGTTGTAGTCCTCGTCGAACTCCACCACGCCGAAGCGCTCCGGGTCGTCCACGCGGTAGCCGAAGACGGTGGCGCGGCCCGCCTCGGCGCTGGCAGCCGCGCGCCTCAGGTGGCGGCTGAGCCCGTTGCCGTAGAAGATGTTGTCGCCGAGCACGAGCGCGCAGGGGTCGCCGGCGACGAAGTCGCGCCCGATCACGAAGGCCTGGGCCAGGCCGTCGGGGCTGGGCTGCTCGGCGTAGGAGAGCGAGATGCCGAAGTCCGAGCCGTCGCCGAGCAGCCGCTCGAAGTTGGGCAGGTCGGCCGGGGTGGAGATGATCAGCACGTCGCGGATGCCGGCGAGCATGAGGGTGGAGAGCGGGTAGTAGACCATCGGCTTGTCGTAGACGGGCAGCAGCTGCTTGCTCGTGACGGTGGTGAGCGGGTACAGGCGCGTGCCCGAGCCGCCCGCGAGGATGATGCCCTTCATGCGAAGCTCCTTTCGTATGGCCTTGGGCAGGATTATAGCCGCACGGCTGTAGTGCGAGAGCGTATGCCACCCTCCATTAGATGCAAATGCGCGTTATGCGAGCGCACCGGCCTAGAGCTCGCTCGCCAGCACGAGATGAAGCCTCTCGTCGGCGCGGGCGCGCCCTCGCATCCACTCGGTGAAGGCGCTCTTGGAGAACACGTAGCGCTCGGTCTCCATGTCCGCGCGGAAGAGGGGCATGCGCGCCAGCAGCGCCTTGTCCACGTCCTCCCCCGTGGACTCGGACCTCCACTTGCACTCGCCCACGAGCACCGGCCGCCCGTCCGCGACCGCCACGAGGTCGACCTCCTCCTCGCGCTTCTCGACGGGGTTGTTGCCCCACCAGCTCCCCAGGTCGTCGAAGCCGGCGGCAAGCTCACCGGCGGCGTTTTTCCGCCAGAGCCACTCGGCGCACACGCGCTCGAACACCGGGCCGAGGTACTCGGCGAGATGGTTCTCCACGGCGAGCAGCGCGCGCTGCGGCATGCCGCGCTCGATCGTCGGCCGATAGGGGCAGACGAACCGATACCAGAACGCGAACAGGTTGTCACGGAGCCGATAGACCGCGCGCCTCCCCGAGCCAACGATTGGGGCCCTCTTCTCCACGAGCCCGAGCGACTGCAACTCCCTGAGGTAGTACGTGAGGTCGCTCGTCTTGATGTCCACCTCCGCCGCAATCTCGCCGTTGGTCGTCTTGCCGTTGGCGATGGCGCTCATGACCTCGTTGTACGTCCCCGCCTTGGTAACCTCCTGTCGCATCAAGTTGAGCGGCTCCTCGTAGAGGAACGCATCGGGCGCGAGAAGCGCACGCGCCACGTTCTCCCCCACCGGGAGGGAGGGGTCGAACTGGGCCAGGTAGAGCGGCACGCCTCCCGCGATCCCGTAGTACGCAACGGCGTCCTCGACCGGAGCGTCGGGGAAGAAGCGGCGCGCGTCGAAGAAGTCGAGGGGCCGGAGCTCAATCTGCGCGGTCCTTCGCCCGTAGAGGGGGCTCTTTGCGCCGAGCACCTTCTCGCGCATGAACGTGAGGGACGAGCCGCACAGCATGAGAAACAGCTGGGAGTCATCTTTGTTGCGGTCTATGAGGAGCTGGAGCGTGGAGGCAACGCTGGCGTCTGCCGCCGCCAGGTAAGGGTATTCGTCGACGACAAAAACGAGCCGCTGCGACCGAGCTCGCTCGAAGACGGCCTCGAACGCCGCCTGGAAGCTCGGATAGACCGGCGCGGCGGTTGGGTCCGCGTCTGGATGGTCGAAAGCGTAGATCTCTCTGCTGAGGTTGAGCAGGTTTGCCGACGCGCTCTCCTCGACCGCCGTGAAGAAGATGCAGGGTCGCTCGCGGGCGAACTCGGACATGAGGTAGGTCTTCCCCACGCGGCGCCGCCCAAAGAGCACGGGAAACTGGAAGCCGCGCTGGTCGTAGAGACGATCGAGCGTGGCCATCTCGCGTTCTCTGCCGATCAGCATGCGCGCCTCCCATCGTTTCTTCGTTTTTTAGGTAAGTATACTCTACGTAAGTTGACTTACGTAGAGTGGAGTTACGTAATCGAGTCCACTGGCGCGCCATGCGTCCAGCGGACGTCTTCCTCAGTAAACTTCTCTAGTTCGTCGGCGTATGCAAGAAGCTCATGCCTACATGCGCTTGAGATCGAGACCCATTTGAGCGGGGAGACGACGTCGCGGCACTCGCATCGCTCGGCTATGCAAAACCCAGAACGTGAAGCGCTCTCTGCGGAAGTAACCTTCGCCCGATCACAACCACTGCCACCGAGAGAGCCAGCACGACCGCCCACAGCAGCGGGAACGGGAGGAGCCACGAGAGCTCCAGGGCCGAGGCGGCCTTCTGCACGACCATCAGGACGGCGTAGTGGCTGAGGTAGACGCCGAACGAGAGGTCGCCAAGGCGCGTGAGGGGCGCGCACCCCGCGAGGAGCTCCCTCGCGGCCCCGGGGGCAAGCATCGCGGCCGAGACAATCGCCAGGCTCGACGCCATGTTCGTGAGCCTGAGCTGCGTCGTCGCCATGTCGTAGTCGCCGAAGGCGTCCCACGCGAACCCCTCCACCGCCTGTGCGGCCAAGAAGACGGCCGCGGCCGCGACCACCGCGCCCCGCCTCTTGCACAGCCTCTCGCGCCACCTATCCCACTCAAGGCCGAACAGGTAGAAGACGAGCCAGACCGGGAAGAGCACCCCGATGCGCGGGGCGTCAACCCCGAGCAGGGCGAGCGCCTCCCAGGCCGCGAGCGCACAGGGCGCGACGGCGTACAGGGCCGCCCTGTGAGTCCTGAGCAGCCTGAAGAGTAACGGCGTCAGCACCACTAGCTGGGCGTAAACGAAGAGGAAGTACATGTGACCCCCAGCGTTCCCGGTGACCACAGCAAGGAGCGCGTCGAGGCCCGTCGCCGGACGTGACGGAACCAGGTAGACCAGGCTCCACAGGAGGTACGGCGGGACAATCTTAAGAAGCCGCCTCTTGACAACCCCCCCCCGCCTCACTCTCTCCTCGGTGGTGAGCACACCTGAGAGGAACAGGAACATCGCGACCGCCCAGTTCAGGAACGGCCGCAGCCCGACGCTGAGCGCGCTTTGCGGGAGGCAGTGGATGAGCACGACCGCCGCGATGGCGAGGCCTCGCAGCGCCTGCAGGTAGTAGTCCTTCTTCATAAGATATGTTCGAGCACCTTCCTCAGCTCACGGCGAATCGAAAAACGACCGCCCGTCATCTCGAAACGAACGCCTACGCCTAAATGCAGCCCTCCGCCCGCAACAGCAGCAACTTGGCACGAGTGCATATCCGATTCGCCCGCAAGGACGATGTCTTTCATCGAAACCCATTCATAGGCTCTGGGGCAGGATTATGGCAAGCCCATAGTGCGCAACGTGCAATCCTGCTGGCGAGACGCCATGTGGATGGGGCAGTCCCTTTGGGCTGAAAGTCGAAGAGGACGCACGGCCTACAGGTTACGTGAATAAAAACTAGGGATTTCCTGCGGAATCCCCATGCAAAGCAGGGGCGAAAGCCCCCGTTCTTTCATTGTGTCCACAGTTTATGCTGCACCGGCGAACCGCATCAAGCTCCCGGAAAGCACCCCACCTTTGGTCTGGGCGAAAACCCTTCCCCCACTATGCGTTTCAAAATTAATCGAACGCTGTCTTGATTTACGGGTTACCGGAGTAGAACTCGATATGCCTATTCATTCGTTCAACAAACGCATTCTTCGTGACAAAGGCGCGTGTCAATATCCGAAAGGTCAACCAGCATCAGAAGGCCTGAATTCGCGTACTCCTCCGCTCACTTGCCCTCCATTTCCTTCGGAAAGCACGCTCGATAAGACCTGAGTTGAAGGTAGTCATTAATCTTCTCAGGATGAGCAGCAGCAGCATCAGCATCTGACATCATCTCAAACTTGACGCCCTTCCTCTTCAGGCATCCCACTTGCTCAGCCAGCCGTAGCCATCTCTGCCTATTCATAGCAGCGTCTTTCGACCGCGCTCATTCCAGCGGCTGAGGACCAATGCGAAACTCGGCAACACCAAGAGGAAACTTGGTTGGTCATTTTCAATACTGATGATACTAAGCGCTCCTGCGCCTAAGAAGGCCAGAGATACCTCCCGCGGACCGCAGGACACCGAGCAGGCGCACCCCCTGCATCGTGGCAACCATGATTAGACACGCGAGCGATATCTCCTGCCACCAAGCAAATCTTGCAGCAGTGACGCTGGCCTGAACAACAAGAAGGATAAGAGACGGGAGTAGAAAACGCCATCCCACCTCAAAGCTCAGGTGCCGCCTCGAGTCTATGGCTCGCGCAGCAAAGACCAGCGCTTGGCCCAGCGCAGAAGCAACACACGCTCCAAAGGTACCCATGACCGGAATAAGCAGCGGGGTTAGAATCACACATGAAAGGGCGCCGAGAACGGTTGTGCTCATGATGAAGGACGTGTGCATCGTTGTTGAATACACCGTCCCGTAGAATGCTGCAAAGACATTGAATAGATTTGATAGTAGAAGTGGGGCTATCATAGGCCACGCATCATAGGTTTCCCCTTGAAGCAATAGCGCTGCAACCCACGGAGCGAAAAACGATAGAAGCGCACACAACACCGTCATGCCAGCCTGAATTACCGCAAAAACCGTACTAAAGAACCGAGACAGTCCCTCCTCTCCCGACTCTTGAAAGGCAGAAAGTTGCCAGGCCTGCTGGAAGATGGAATAAACCGTATTGAGCAGATTTGGAACCTTTGAAGCCGCAGCAAACATTCCTGACGCCGAGATGCCGAGCATGCCGGTAATGAACAGCCGGTTAATTCCGGATCCAAGCCACCAAAATAGCGAGTTTGGAATCAGTGGTAGCGCATAGCGTATCATCGGCTTGCACAGTCCCCAAACTGCCTCGCGGCTTGAGGAAATCAGCTCCCGCAACCCTCGGACAGCTGAAGGGCCGAGACCGCCATACGTTAGGTAGATTGCAATCGCAACGGCTGGTCCTATCGACACTGAAGCGAAGTATCCCACTATGTCCAGTCGAGCCCAGGCAATGAGCAAAACGGCTGATGCCAGCGTGACGAGCGAGGAAGACGCCGCACAAATGGGGATTATCTTGACCTCTCCCATACCGCGCGCCACCTCGCCGCACATGTTCATAAAAGCACTCGCGGCATACGCGGCAATAAACCATCCTTTGAATTCGCCCAGCCCGCCAAATGCGCCTAGATCCAGCAGCGGGGACAGGGCCGCAACAATAAGAACAGAGAAGGCCGTGACTCCAAGAGCCACGGCAGCATACTTATCTCCCCGAGCACGATCCCCAACGATGAAACGAACCGCTGCCTCCGCAACGTCAAGTGTCACTATGGGTGTCAGCAGCGAAATCACCGTGAGCGACATATCGGTAAGGCCGTACTCGCCCGCCGACATGTAATACGTGTATAGGGGGACCAACAGGAACGTAATCAGCTTCGTCGCTATCGCGTTTACCGCAAAGAGAGCTGTGTTGAGAGCTAAATTCTTATACTTGCCCATGCAATCCTACCCAAGCAGGCGGCCAATTATGTACTTTGCATAGCCCGTTCCAGACCAACCAAACAGGCTCGCATACTGCTTTGGCGTAAGAACTCCGTTGTCGCCAAGACGGTCAACGCGGCCGAGAGTACGCCTCCCCATAGCCGGAAACTTCGGCGCATCAAGAAACCTGCCCATCTCGCGGGACAGCCCTTCTTCCACGCCGGTTAGGTCTGACTCAAAAAGACCGGTCGCAGACAGAACTTTTGAATTGTCCATTATTCGGTCATACATGCGGTCGTAGCGACATTGGTATACCGATCCAGCTGCCCGCTCGTACTCCTCTAATCTAACTTCGCGTATTCTCAGCGGGACGCTGCGACCGTACACCTCTGCGATTTGCGACCACCTCTGGTGACGTGATGTGCAGACGTTGTAGTCCTCTCCCATGGCCACGGGGTTTCCCATAAGTCGCGAAATCATCAGGGCCGCGTCTCTGCCCCAACTCATAGTTGTCTGCTTTTCCAGCATCTCCGCGGGTAAAGGAACCGCATGGTTTGCAAGAGCCAGAGCGAGCCATGACGCCGTTTCCAACGTGCAGAGCTGAAACCGACCGCAGGAGTACGTAATTGCGGGGCGGACAATAGTCCAGCTATCTTTTCCCGACTCTCTGAGCAGATTTTCTTGCCGCGCCTTTGCAAGCGCATATTCGTCCGTAGAGAGGTACTCATCATCCTCGGAAACATCGAGAAGCCTTGGGGAGCGCTCCGATATCACCTCTGAATCTGCAAAAACTCGATAACTCGATACAAAGACATATTGAGACGCCGATTTTAGCAACAAGCCACACACATCTCGAAATGCCGTGGTTTGCCACACCATAAAGTCAACAACAACGTCCCACCCGCTCTCCAAGACGTCCCTCAGAAAATCCTCGTTTTGAGCGTTTCCCGTAACGTAGGCAACGTTATTTCTTGTTGTTGCCCGGCGAGAGCGAGTCGTAACGGTTACTTGCCAGCCATCGTCTGACAAGATGTCCGTGAGGTAGGTGCCCATGGCTCCAGTTCCTCCGAGCAAAAGCGCCTTTCTAGTACCCCTATTTGTCATAATCAGTTGCTATTCCGCTCGTCGTCAACTAACCTTTATCGCCCAATCAGCTTCTTTGCCGCATCAAGCCCCTTTTGACCGAGAGCTTTTCGGACAAGCTGCTTAGCCATGCCTTTGGAGTCGTGAGCAACATTGGAAATCATCTCTAGGGCATCGGACTCTTCCTGACTGTCGGTGAATACCTCGAACACAATCGGCCGATTGTCGGTATCTTCCCCTGCAAGAAACTGCGGCAGAAGCTCAAGGTACTCGTTCTTGTTTGAGGCAGTCAGATACTTGAAACCCAGGTCCGTCGTGTAGTGCTTCACCAGATTCCCGCTCTTGTTGCCAAAATGGCCCGCCGCAGCCATGTATGGATCGGCTTGGGCCCCAAACTTGGCAGCAGGGTGCGAGTAATTCCGAAACTCGGTTCCGCGCCCATTGTTGACCAGCAATATCCTCAAATTCGCACCGACATGTCGATTGCCAAGCGAATTCATGTCATAGAAGAACGCAAGGTCTCCGAGAACGCAGAAGTACAGTTTCTCGGGATGAACTAGGCTCGCACCAATTGCCGCCGACAGAACACCGTCTATGCCAAAGCCACCGGTATTTGAGTAGCACTTCACATCTGCCGGCGTCTCAAACATATTCCAGACTCGAAGCGAGTTGAGAATGCCCAAGTGAAGAATACTTCCCGAGGGAAGTTTTGCCGCCGTTTGTTGCGCAATCCAGAGATTTGAGAATGGAAGCTCAGGCACTGATTCCAGGTTGTTTTTGTATGCATCAGCCCAATCCGTCAATGCTCCATTGGAAGAAACATGGCCCCCTTCGCCTGTCGCGTAATGTGAGAAGAAGAAGAGCTCGCTCATTTCAAATACTTTTGTCTGCTTTTTGTAGCAGTCTCGAATCTCCCCATCAGGATTCACGCGCCAAACCTCTGTAGGATAAACATGCAGAGCGGCACCTGAGACCTGTCCGATATGAACCAGCAGGTCAAATTTCGTCAGGTCAGGGAGTGCCGAGTCTTGGTTGGTTACAAGCGCGGCAAGCACCCGATACTTGCCTCTGTAGTTGCTGGTCTGATCACACAGGACTACTGCATCATACTTAGCGCAAAACTCATCGAGCGCACTTGTCAGGTTGTCATCAAACGCAACGTGCGCCCCTATCACCACGCCAATCTTCTTAGCGTTAATCGGGGGCATCTCTGATTCTGCTGTATAGCGCCTGATGACGCGGTAGGCAGGCAGCTCGTCTGTCGTGAACTTTGGGCTATACGTCGTCTGGAGGTTAATGTGCACCGGCCCATTGCCGTCTCTGCGTAAGGCCAACAGCGCCTCGTTGAGCTTAACGTTGCAGGACCAAGCGTCCTCGTCGCAGTGTATCGACTCCACTTGAACGCTTTTTACGCATGTGTCTGGCAGGGGGTCACTACGATCTATGACCTGGGCAACGTACTGCCCAACCCTTCCAGGGTGCTGCATCGACGTAACAGCAAGGACGGGCAGCTTACGATAGTACGCCTCCGTAAGCCCAGAAAGGTAGTTTCTCGAGGCGGTCGCCCCCGTGCAGGAAAGAACCACCGGTTCCCCCGACTCGGCAGCCATACCACAGGCTAAATAGGCTGCCGACCGTTCATCTACGGAAGAATAGACTTCAAAATAAGAATCATATTGAAGACTTGCGACAAATGTAATATTTGTAGTTCCAGGGCTTGCTATGACTCGCTTTATACCATGGCTTTTAAGCAGCGAGACGAGCATTCTGACGTTCTCTTCATTGGTATATCCAACGTCCATATTGTGCTCCCTAAAACTTGATTATCTACGCCAATGCATGCCCAAGGAAGACCAAGGAGGATTCCCTGAGCTCATTCAATCTCAAATGTACGTTATCCCAGTCAATGGGAGATTTCATTTGTTCAGAAACAGGTTTGCTTTCGCAAAACATACGCTCACTTAAACCCAGCGCTCTCAATAAGGTTAAGATTCTGTCGTTGCCCTTTCCCTTACTTCCTGGCAGCGGCAGTGCAATAAATGGAGTTCTGAATAGGATGCAAAACACAACTCCATGGAACGAAGTAGTAACTACACAGCTAGCGTTCTCGATTAGCCGTATCCACTCTGGGATGGTTGGATACAAGGGCGTCCTATCGCGTATTATTGGATACGCAGAGTAATATCCTGACGAATAGACTGGATATACTTCAAGTTGTTCTTGACGAGCGTATTCATCAAACTTATCCCATTTAATATCGTCCGAATACAATACGTTTAGGATGTAGGCAAACATATATGGCGACTCGATATCATGCGAGCGTGCTTTAGCTGATAACACGCGATAGTCATCTGCCCGTAATAACAAGGTGGGGTCCAGCACGACTGTTGCATCAACTCCGCAGCGATGACATTCCTCCTGAGCACCGGCTTCTCTCACGCTAATGCAATCTAAATCGCTCAACTGTTCGCGCAGCAGTGGAATCTCGGACTCCGTTAGGCTTCTTCCGATGCTAGCCGCATATGAAAGTCGTCTGACTTCCGGAGCTCCGAATTTAAGAAACCACCCTGCAGAGTCCGGATTGCTGTAGTCAATGCCCCAAATCTGATCACTCCCGGCGACATAAGCATCCGCTTCAGGAGGATTTCTTCTCAACTCTTCAATTGAACAGTATACTTCAGAGCTCATTTCAAGCTCATTTTGCCGAAAGAAATCAAAACCCCGATCAGGAACCTCTTCATGCCGAGATTGAATTCTTCTCTTTAAATCGACTAGATACCTATAATTTAGGTGGTCAACCACTCTCCAAATTATTCTTCTCAGAGAGCTTGCGTCTCGTCTGCTCTTTAAGTAATGGACATATCTAACGTGATACGGGGTGTGACCCCACTCTTTAAGCACACCCTCAAGTGCATAGCACTGCAGCAATTGCCCATAATTGTCGCTGCTTGTTGTAAATGATAGGATTCCAATTTTCATATAACTCCTATCGTTTGAAAGTTGATTTTTGCTGGTTATATATCAGAGCGAGCCCAATTCCGAGCAAGAGGAAGGGGAGGCCAATTCTCACCTGCGAAAATACTTGAACATAGATTGTCGATGCAACTATGTATAATACCAGTGGAATTACGGCTATAATTTTTCTTGGCCACTTTTCATCTGTTGCAGAAGATATCGTGTATGTATACGACGCCACCAGTGCAAGGTATATCCAGACTCCACCAAGGATAATAATAGTTCCGTAGTCATTCTGGCCAAAGTGGTTAAAACCATGAAAGCCTGGCTGGTACATATCAGCTGCCCCGAAACCCTCGCCAAGCAACCAAGAGCAGGGTAAGATGAGCGAATAAACGACCAATTTAAACCGTTCATCGCTCCCATTGACAATTGCGTCAGGAGACATCGCGCGAACAACAACGAAATCAATTGACCAGGCAATCTTATCGACAAAGGCTCTGAACGACGGAAGTGTGATATACGCAATGGTTGTCACTATGATAGTAAGCGGAATTACAATTGCCGCCGTAATTGCCGCCGCTTTTATATGATGTGAGCCAATATAAACACACATGATTACTGCTGCAATCGCCATAATAAAAAACAAAGCCTTATTATCGTTAAGGCTTCCAATATACAGGGACGCAATCGTGATTAATCCAGTATATAGGGCTAATAATACTTTTTTGTTTTTTTGAACCCTCTGGCACCAGCCTATATTATAAATTATCACGAAGACAACATAATATCCGACCGCGTGGGTCGATCCGTACCCAAAAAAGCCGGATATATTATCTTCGAAAGAAATGGGCGTGCCATCAGAAGCTGCCTGAATAATTCCCGGATAATGGTATTGAATGAGCATCGCAACGCTGTTAATTATAAGAATTGCATTGAACAACGTGCCGGAATCATTGTACATCTTAATTACGGATCTTCTTTGTTCTCTGAACAGGAATAGTATGTACAGGGCATATACCTGAAGCTGGGCAATGCGCAAAACGTTTTTCAGGGCTATAAGCACTGCGCCATCCATAATTATCGCAGCGACAAATAGTGTTGGCGTGATTAAAGCAGACAATATTGCCGGGAGCGGCATCCGCCATCTATACAATATTAATCTCAGTACAATGAGGACGCATAGGAGAGCGTTTACGATATTTCCAATTCCAAAAAAGTCCAAGATGAACTCTTTTGACATAATCAGTGCAATTATAACGACGTCCGGGCGCTCTGACAACGGCTTAATATGTCGCCTCTTTGCTCTGAACCGGGGAACGTCTAAGGTTTTCATCTGATCCTCAATATGCTTTGTCGTAGTTTAAAGACGTGACTTCAAAATGCGAGCTGGAATTCCACCAAGAACCACGTTGTCCGGAAACTGTTTTGTCACAACCGCATTTGCAGCAACTACACAACCGTTCCCCACGCGCGCGCCATCCAAGAACACCGCTCCTGCACCAATCCAGCAGTCGTTGCCCACGACAACGCCCTTGTGCGTAACCCCCTGAAGGCGTATCGGAATATCCGCTCTGTCGAACATGTGATTCTCAGAATGAAACCGGATGTTTTGCCCAGCAATCACATCCGATCCTATATTGATTCCTCCCGCTGCCCCAAAATAGCAATCAGGGCCAAATGTCGTTCTAGCCCCAATCGTAATTCCTTTGCCAATGCTCTTTATCGATCCCGTGCACTCAATTCGGTCGTTGCGCCCGAGTAAAACGCCGTCGCCGATTATGACGCCATCGGTCGATAAAGCATCAATGTAGACGTTTTCACTTAGTCGCACTGCTTTGCCTAAGCGCAAGTTCTTAGGGCAGAGAATGTGGACTCTTCGTCCGATTAGGGATCCTGACATGTTCCGATGTAGAGCGCTTCGAATCCGTCCACGCAAAAACATGCCGCCGTAACGCAAGCAAAGCCTAGCAATGTATGCCTTAGGAACCCTTTTATCGACTGTAAACTCGTCTTTTCCAATCATGTGCAGAAGTTTGTCAATCAGCAAGGCGACACTCCTTCTGTCTATGTCTGATGGATTGGGCGATTAAGTAGTTATCCTTAGCTGTGCTAGCCTGCTCTTCCATTGACAATGGATACGATTGAGGAAGCTGCACCGACATCTCTGTATTGCATAAACACTCCGTAATTTTGCGAGCCAAGTCACAAGAATCGCCAGATTTGAATATGCATCTTGGATTAAGCAGGTCTTTCGCACCAATAACGTCTGAACATATCGTCAGTGTTCCCGCGCACAGGGCTTCGAGAACAACAAACCCAAAGGTTTCGTGATAGGTAGACGGCACTACAACCGCATCAAGTCCGGCAAGTATTCCAGGTATCTCGTCCGGTGGGACTCTTCCGCCAACCGTTGCTCCATATATCTTGGGAGCACGGGCGAAGTCGTCTCCGTACAGCACAAACTCTACCTGGACCCCCTCGTCATAGAGAATCTGCGACGCCGCTGCCAAGGTATCAATGCCTTTATAGACCTTGCTTCCGCCAAAATAGCCAATCCTTAGCGGTCGGTCTTCGGGAATGGCCCTTGCTTTTGGCTCTTTCCTCTCCAGCCCCGCATGGGTAATGGGCATTCGTTCATACGGGGCATTCGGGTAATAGGCCCGGTAAATCTCTTCTGTTACCGAGCTATTTGATAGGTTCAGGTCAAAGCAGCCAAAAATCAATCGGTTATACGCGAGAACGCGCTCGAATGCCCGAGCGTCTTCTTTCCCAATCTCCAGTTGGCTCTTCTGCTCTCCGTCTGTTGGCTTGCCGCTCATCTCTTTTTTCGCGCGGTTCCCCAGCGCTAGCACTAGCTTCGACTCTTTGAAGCGAGCGTAGAGCCCCGACTGCATGATGAGGCTCTTCTTATAGCTCATTCCCTTGCCGAGATTGCACGCGGCGCATCGCTCTGGGCTCGGACCCTCGGTGCACTCCCGGCCCTCTGAGTTGATGAGCGTACAGCGCGGGCAGATGGGATAGTAATCGTGCGTGGTATACAGCACCGGCACATGAAGCCGGTTTGCCTCTTGAAAAAATTCAAGGTGAATGCCCTGAAATGCGTGAACGTGAATGGCGTCCGGCTTCACGGACTCAATAAGCTCGGTGTATGCCGCCACGTTGTTGCAAGGAGCAGTGAAGCGATCGGGCTCTCCGATGCCGTAGACAAGCGCCACCGGAAGCGGATTAATCACCTCGTAGGTGGTAATTCCCTTCCAGCCAGATTTTTTAATTCGGGTTTTTCCGGGAAGAAAGCGTCCGGGGAACAACAGGGAGACCTCGTCGCCTTGGTCGCGCTGCGCTTCGGCAAGCTCGACGCAATACCGGGTCATGCCGCCCGTTCTCAGCGGAGGCACTCCCAGCGATACGTGGAGGACCCTCACTGGGCCTCCCCTGTAAACTGCGCTCTGTACGCCTCCGCAATAAACTCCCAGCTGTACGCCTCGGCAATGCGGCGCGACGCCGCGGCGCCGAGGGACGCGATCTCGTCCTGAGAGAGGGCGTCGGCCCGATCGATCAGCGCGGCCAGGCTGCCGGGCTCCTTCGTCCAGTACAGGGCCGAGTCCTCGGCCACCTCGCGGTTGAAGCCCACGTCCAGCAGCAGGTTGAGGTCGGTCGAGCCGAGCGCCTCGAGCAGGCTCGGGTTGGTCCCGCCCACCTCGTGGCCGTGGAAGTAGCCGTAGGCGTTCTCGCGGATCTTCATGAGGAGCTCCTGGTCGTAGACCGTCCCCACGAACTTGATCCTCGGGTCGGAGCGGAAGTGCGTTCTCTCCTCGAGCTCGCCCAGGAACTTGTCGTTGACGTTGGTGATGAGCGCGAAGTCGCGCGCAGATCCGCTCCTCATGAACTCGCGGATCATCGTCTCGTAGTTGTTCTCGGGCACGAAGCGGCCCACCACGAGGTAGTGGGACTTGGGCGCCAGGCCCTTCTCGGCGTACCACCCGAGCAGCTTTGGGTCGTCGTCGGCGAGCCTGCTCTTGCGCGTCTCGGCGCCGTAGGAGATGTAGGTCGTCTTGGGATGGCACTGGCCGTACTCCTCCTGGATGTACTTCTCGATGTTCTTGCTGTCGCAAATCAGCAGGTCGCAGTGCTTGACCATGAGCCTCTCTGACAGCTTCCAGTACCTGCGCACCGGGGCGCTCCACTTGGCGCGCATCCACTCGTGGCCGTCCGGGTTGATGTAAAGCCTGCCGCCCAGCCGGTGGATCTGGCGCTCGAAGTGCGCGCAGAAGGGCCCGATGCGGCACGCCAGGACGTAGACGATGGGGCGCTCGATCCCGTGCTCTTGGATGTAGCGGACCACACGCGAGAGCGCCGCCACGTCATAGTAGATGGCCTGGGCGGGGCCGATGTCGGGCACCTTGACCTTGAAGCACCGCGCGTTGTGGTACTCGAACTCCCCATCCTCGTCTGCCTTGCAGGCCACGTGGTACTTGATGTCCGGGTTGTCCTGATGGTACTCGGTGAGCTTGTCCACGAAGGTCTCGTA
>JFBN01011957.1_pt1 | contig 21292 bp, 15 predicted proteins | sample 768741 | NCBI WGS metagenome assembly JFBN01 (sample SAMN01983846, study PRJNA193217) | chicken gut metagenome | biome: terrestrial biome; isolation source: ceca of Broiler chicken | host: Gallus gallus | place: United Kingdom: England | collected 2010-09-07
GGGGCACCTCGAAATGGAACCATACCGGCTATTCCATCATACCCTCGGTATATCTTGCCTGTCATCAATGGGGATTGCAGGTATTCTATCAGACTCAAAAGAAATCCCTTATCGGACAGACAACGAAAAACATACCCAGCATGGCATCGGTAGAGTTGTCTTATAAACCGATTAAAAACTTGACCCTCACCGGAGGTATAAGATACCCGTTCTATGACTCCTGGAAACAGGTTACATCTGTATCTGGGACATCGCTCCTACGACGTACGGAGACCGAAAGAATCATCAACAATGCCAATATGGTATATGTCAATCTCGTTTATAATTTCTCATTTGGCCAATCTAAATCGGGTGTAAAATTGAAAATACAGAACCGGGATAAGGATTCCGGAATCTTGAACCGAAATTGATACGATTGAAGCCGATGAAGGTGAGGAGACCTGAGGGCATTGGAGACAACAGATTCTCCCTCGCTTCATTTATGGATAAGATATAATTTCCTATCTTTACGACCAAAGAATAGGGTACAATGAAAAAATGTCTTTTTGCTATTGCATTAGTCGGCTTATTTGCAATACAGGTACCAGCAAAAGCTCAGACTACCACAAATGAGCGGATATATATCCTTTCTTCTGTATGGAAGGATGTGTGCAAGAATTTTGCCTTCCCTGAACGGTTTAAGGAGGTTGACCCCGATAGTCTGTACAAAGAGTATATCCCCAAAGTTCTACATGCAGAAAGCGAACAGCATTTTTCTAATCTCATGGCCGAATTCCTTTCGAGTTTTCAAGACGGACATACTAAATTTAATGATAACAACATCAAAAGGTACAAAGTGCCTGTTGTCTTTTCTTGGGTCAAAGATCAATTATTTGTGACCAATATCCCCACAGCCCTAAAACAAGAGATACCCCTTGGCAGTCAGATTGTTGAAGTTGAAGGCGAACCATTGATGGATTACCTGCAAAAACAGGTTTATCCGATTGTCCCGGCTTCCAATGAAAATTGGAGAAAAAGGAAAGCGTTAGACTTCTTTTTGACAGGAGATAAGGACACTCGTTATAATTGTAGTATTAAGACCCCCAACGGAGAGATGAAAGAGGTTTCTTTAACAACGGGTATCATAGGGTATGAGGATATATCAGACTGGCTTATTCAGCGGGACAATCGTATATGTTATGTAAAGAATCTACCCGGTGATATTCTCTATATGAAGTTGACCACATTTGCTAAACCTCAATCGGTAAAAGAGGAGTTTGAGAAATATCTGTCGCAATTTATATCATCAAAAGGAGTCATTTTTGATATACGAGGCAACCGAGGCGGTACAGATGAATCGTGGCATAATCTTATACAATATATAGCAGATTCAGATGTGAATATTCAAGATGGACTTATGCTTACAGGCAGAGTTTCAAATACGGCTATCGAGTTGTATGAGAAAAACGTACCTCAATTGGCCGATTATTATAATGGGGTTGCAATGCAGCCGATACAATTAGACCCATTTAAAAGTAAAATACCCGATTCATTGAGAATCAAATCGCCGATCATTTTACTTGTCGATGGATTTACGGCTTCAGCCGCCGAAGATTTTGCCGTGACGATGAAGAATCTGAAACTGGCTACCATAGTAGGCACATCGACAGCCGGAGTAGTCAGTTCTCCAAAAGAGAATGACCATGGGCATGGCTATTGGTCTCAGGTTTCGTTTTGTCGATTTTCTAACCCTGATGGCTCTGATATCATCTATACCGGAGTTTTGCCGGATACTAATATCGAATATACCTTGAATGATGCGTTAGGTAAAACTGATACCGCATTGGACACGGCAATTAACATAATACATATCCACCAAGCTAAGTAGTACAATAACGGAACAGTAAATTTTTAGGGAAGAACTTCTTGGTTCGATGTTAACAGATTCTCCCTCGCATTTGTTTTTAAAGTCGTGGAGCAGGGGGGTATCCCGTTTGACAGGGCAGAGCGCATTCCGAGCAATAGGTTGCCGGTTCCCACTGGTTTTCTCTCGGGTATTCTTTCCGGCTTCGGGTTTTGTTGTATTTTTGCACCGTGAAAGTTATCTATATTCTTTTAGGCGGACTCTCTCTCGGCCTGGGGGTAGCCGGTATCTTCCTGCCGCTGTTGCCTACCACCCCTTTTCTGCTGCTGTCGGCAGCCCTGTGGCTGCGCAGTTCGCCACGGCTCTATCACTGGCTTTTGAATCACAAGCGGCTGGGTCCCTATATCCGCGACTTTCTCGAACATAAGGTCATACCGCTGCGGGTGAAAATCATCTCGGTATCGCTGGTGTGGATTACGCTGCTCTATTGCGCCCTGTTTGTGGCTCGGGTGTGGTGGCTCGCGCTCTTGTTTATCCTGCTGGCCATGGCCCTGTCGTGGCATATCCTCTCGTACAAGACCCGCAGATAGTCGTTGTCAGTATCTGAATCCGATGGAGAGGAAGGCGTTCCCACAATTGCTGAGACCCGAGGTGTGCGAATCGATAAATCGATAACCCAGCTCGACGACAGGCGAGAATCTATACGACCTGAGGTACCAGGCCAGGGAGATGTCGTAGGACGAGCGGTTCCAAGAGGGGCAGCCCACGCTGCTCAATGCTTTTGCCCGCACGTCAAGGGCATGGATACTTTTCACACTGTCGAGCAGTTTTACACCCAAGCCACCACCTAAACTGACTCCATTATAATAGGTTTTAACCTCCTTGTTTTTGTATAGGGAAATGTTGTCTTCGACTGTAACGAAAAGATAGGAGATAGAAACAAATTCCACCTGGGACTTGAATGAAAAGTCAACAGGCGTTATTCCTTTGTTTTCCATTCCCGTCCCGGCTGAAAATTCGAAATGAATCCTATCCATGAAGGTTTGCGCATGCGTCTTGACTGTCGCAAGCATGAGTAAAAGGGCCGTAGTATAAATAAGTCTTTTCATTCTGTTCCTGTGTTTCGTTGATTAAGGTCTTGTCCTTTCAAGGAATCGCGTAAACCGATTGGCCCTATAAAGATAATAATTTATTCCTTTCAGGCAAAAGATAGCTATAAAAAAGCGCGACCTTCGTAGTAGAAAGTCGCGCCTTTAAGGTATGGGGGATTTCTCGCTTTACTTGTACTCGTCCCAGCTCTTGATTTGAATGTCGTCGATATTCAAGCTGCAAAAAGCCTCGATAAAGGCCGAAGCCAACCGGGCGTTGGTGATGAGCGGAATGTTGAAGTCGATGGCGGCACGACGTATCTTGTAGCCGTTGTCGAGCTCCTTTTGTGTCAGGTTCTTGGGAATGTTTACCACCAGGTCAATTTGCTTGTTGTGCAGCATTTCCAAGGCCTGAGGCTCGTGATCGCTCTCGCTGGGCCAGTAGACCTTCACGGCTGGGATACCGTTGTCGGTGAGGAACTGGTGCGTTCCGCCCGTGGCAAAGAGGTTGTATCCCTTCTCGTGCAGGAGTTGTGCGGCTTCGAGCATATCGGCCTTTTGTTTGGCGCTGCCGGTCGAGAGCAGGATATTCTTTTGGGGAATTTGGTAGCCGACCGAGAGCATGGCTTTCAAGATGGCTTCGCTCGTGTCGAGACCCAGACAGCCTACCTCGCCGGTCGAGGCCATGTCGACACCCAGCACGGGATCGGCCTTCTGCAAGCGTGAGAAGGAGAATTGCGAGGCTTTGATACCCACATAGTCGAGGTCGAACTCGTTCTTGCCCGGTTTCTCTACCGGCAATCCCATCATCACCTTCGTAGCCAGTTCGATAAAGTTGATTTTTAGAACCTTCGATACGAACGGGAAACTGCGCGAGGCCCGCAGGTTGCACTCGATTACCTTGATGTCGTTGTTCTTGGCCAGGAACTGAATGTTGAAGGGGCCCGATATGTTGAGCGCCTGAGCTATCTGCCCGGCTACCTTCTTGATGCGTCGCACGGTCTCGACATAGAGCTTTTGCGGCGGGAACTGTATGGTAGCGTCGCCCGAGTGTACACCGGCAAACTCGATGTGCTCCGATATGGCGTAGATGATAATCTCGCCATTGCGGGCCACGGCGTCCATCTCAATCTCTTTGGCATGTTGGATAAACTCGCTGACGACAACCGGGTGTTTCTTCGATACGTTGGCGGCCAGTTGCAGGAACTGTTCCAACTCGGCATTGTTCGAGCAGACGTTCATGGCAGCTCCCGAGAGTACGTAAGAGGGGCGCACCAGCACGGGATAGCCCACCTCTTTCACGAAGTCGTAGATGTCGGCCAATGAGGTCAGCTCGCGCCAGCGGGGCTGGTCAATACCCAGCGAGTCGAGCATCGACGAGAATTTGTGACGGTCCTCGGCGTGGTCGATGCTGTCGGCCGTCGTACCCAGTATGCTCACATGCTGCTCGTCGAGTCGTGTAGCCAGGTTGTTGGGTATCTGTCCACCGGTCGAGAGGATTACGCCGTGCGGATTTTCGAGTTCGAGAATATCCATTACCCGCTCGAAGGTCAGCTCGTCGAAATAGAGCCGGTCGCACATGTCGTAGTCGGTCGATACCGTCTCGGGATTGTAGTTGATCATCACGCTGCGGTAGCCCTCTTTGCGAATGGTGTTCAAGGCCTGCACGCCGCACCAGTCGAACTCTACCGAGGAGCCGATGCGGTAGGCTCCCGAGCCCAATACCACGATAGACTTGCGGTCGCCCAGGTATTTCACGTCGTTGGCAATACCGCTGTAAGTCAGGTACAGGTAGTTGGTCTGGGCCGGATATTCGGCAGCCAGCGTGTCGATTTGTTTCACCACGGGGACGATGCCCAGCGATTTGCGGAACTGGCGCACCCACTGCATGTGGTAGTCTTCCATCTTCTCTTTCCAGATGGCACGGGCAATCTGGAAATCGGAGAAACCCTGTATTTTTGCCCGACGCATGAGGTCGTAGTATTTCTCGGGATTCTCGGCGCTGGTAATCGACTCGTCAAGCTCTTCCAAGTCGTGAGCCGTGCGCACGATGTTCATCAGTTTTTGCAGGAACCAGCAGTCGATTTTGGTCAGTTCGTGAATCTGGTCTACCGTATAACCGGCACGCATGGCCTTACTGATGACAAAGATACGTTTGTCGGTAGGCTCGTGCAGCGATTTGTCGATGTTGGGAATCACCAGTTCCTTATTCTCTACGAAGCCGTGCATGCCCTGACCAATCATGCGCAGACCTTTCTGGATTGCCTCCTCGAAGGTGCGGCCGATAGCCATGACCTCGCCGACCGATTTCATGCTCGAACCCAGTTCGCGGTCTACGCCCTGAAACTTACCCAAGTCCCAGCGGGGTATCTTGCAGACAATGTAGTCGAGTGCCGGCTCGAAGAAGGCGCTGGTCTCTTTGGTTACCGAGTTTTTCAAGTCGAACAGTCCGTATCCCAATCCCAGTTTGGCAGCGACGAAGGCCAACGGATAACCTGTGGCTTTCGAGGCGAGGGCCGACGAGCGGCTTAACCGGGCATTCACCTCGATTACCCGGTAGTCTTCCGATTTGGGGTCGAAGGCATATTGCACGTTGCATTCGCCCACGATACCGATGTGGCGAATGATGCGTATGGCCAGTTCGCGCAGTTTGTGATATTCGCTGTTGGTGAGCGTTTGCGACGGTGCCACCACGATACTTTCGCCCGTGTGGATTCCCAGCGGGTCGAAATTCTCCATGTTACATACCGTGATGCAGTTGTCGTAGCGGTCGCGTACCACCTCGTATTCGATCTCTTTCCAGCCTTTGAGCGATTTCTCTACCAGAATTTGGGGCGAGAACGACAGGGCCTTTTCGGCCTTGATGCGCAGCTCCTCTTCGTTGTCGCAGAAACCACTGCCCAAACCTCCCAGGGCGTAGGCTGCCCGAATGATGATGGGGTAGCCCAGTTCGGCAGCCGCCTGGGCGGCATCTTCTATGGAGTTGACTGCCTCGCTCTTGATGGTCTTCACGTCGATTTCATCGAGTTTTTTGACAAAGAGTTCGCGGTCCTCGGTGTCCATGATAGCCTGTACTGGTGTGCCCAGCACCTGCACGTTATACTTTTCGAGCGTGCCGGCTTGATAGAGTTGTACACCGCAGTTAAGAGCCGTCTGTCCGCCGAAGGCCAACAGAATACCGTCGGGTTTCTCCTTTTGGATGACCCGCTCGACAAAGTAGGGGGTTACCGGCAGGAAATAAATCTTGTCGGCTACACCCTCCGACGTCTGCACCGTAGCGATGTTGGGGTTGATCAAAACCGTCGTGATGCCTTCCTCTTTGAGGGCTTTCAAGGCTTGCGACCCGGAATAGTCAAATTCGCCGGCTTCACCTATTTTCAAGGCTCCGGAGCCCAACAACAGTACTTTCTTTATTTTTTTGATCTCTTCTTGGTTCATAGGTCTGATATTTCCGGGTTTACAACAGTTTTACAAATTCGTCGAATAAGAATTCGGTATCGGTAGGACCACTGGCGGCTTCGGGGTGGAACTGGGCCGAGAAGTAGGGTTTCGATTTGTGACGAATACCCTCGTTGGTCCCGTCGTTCATATTAATGAAGAGCGGTTCCCAATCGGCACCGAGGGTCGAGTTGTCTACGGCAAAACCGTGGTTTTGCGAGGTGATGAAGCAACGATTCGTGCCCACCTGGCGCACCGGCTGGTTGTGGCTGCGGTGGCCGTATTTGAGCTTGTAGGTACGGGCTCCTCCGGCCTTCGACAGCAACTGGTTCCCCATGCAGATGCCGAAGATGGGTTTGGTTCCGTTCATGGCCTGGCGTATGTGTTCTACGGTAATGCCACACATGTCGGGGTCGCCCGGACCGTTCGAGATAAACAGCCCGTCGTAGTCGAGCGTGTTGAAATCGTAATCCCAGGGCACGCGTATCACGGTCACATCGCGTTTGAGCAGACAACGGATAATGTTGTGCTTGACGCCACAATCGACCAGAACAACTTTTTTCTGTCCGTTCCCATATCGGATCACCTCTTTGCAGCTCACCTTGGCCACCAGATTGGAGAGGTTGGGGTCGACAAACTCGATGTCTTCGCCACCGTCGATGACGATTTTCCCTTTCATGGAACCATGCTCTCTCAATCGCTTGGTCAGCTCACGGGTGTCGATGTCGTAGATGCCGACTACTTGTTCTTCTTTCAACCAATCGGCCAGACTTTTATCGGCATTCCAGTGACTGTATTCAAACGAGTAGTCCGATACGACCAACGCTTCGACATGGATTTTCTCCGATTCGTAGAATCGCGACAATCCATTCACCTCTTCCCGTCGAGGTACTCCGTAGTTTCCGATAAGTGGATAGGTAGTCACTAAGATTTGTCCGGAGTAGGAGGGGTCGGTCAAACTTTCGGGGTAGCCCGTCATGGCAGTGTTGAAGACGACCTCACCGGCAACAGGTTTTTCGTAGCCAAATGATTTCCCGACAAATACGGTACCGTCATCAAGGATTAGAGAAGCCTTTTTTGTTGTTTGCATTACGATAGAATTATATATGTATTAGTAATTAGCTTAGTTGGGTAAGGTGGATTTCTATCGTGAAAACCATGCAAAGATAATGAAAAAATCCCTATTCCGCAGGTTTTGCCGACAGATTGTAGAAATAAATTTTTCGACGGGCGTGGCAAGCAATCCTATACCGGCTCATTTTATACAACATAAATATATTTATACAATATTTATACTTTCGATTTGTAACTATCTTTGTCAAAAAGGCTAATTTTGCGACGAAATAATTGCATTTAGTTTTAGAAAACCAAAATGTTGTATCAAAAAGAGTGTTCTTATGAGATTCACAAAAATGCAAGGGGCAGGCAATGATTATATTTACCTGAATGGATTTGAAAAATTGCCGGCCGATTTGGGCAGTTTGGCCCGACAAATGAGTGACCGGCATTTTGGAATAGGTTCCGATGGATTGGTAATCATCATGCCTTCCGACAGTTGCGATTTTCGCATGCGCATGTTCAACTCCGATGGGTCGGAGGCCGAAATGTGCGGGAATGCCTCACGCTGCGTAGGCAAATATGTATATGACAAGGGACTGACTACGAAAAAGGAACTGACACTCGAAACTCTGGCCGGGGTAAAACACCTCACACTACATACACAGAACGGTACAGTAGAACAGGTGACTGTCGATATGGGAGAGCCCATCTTGTCGGCCCCCGAAATTCCGGTAAACCTTTCGGAAAGTCCCGTTATCGCTCACCCGTTAGAGGTCGAGGAACAGACGTTTGCCATCACCTGCGTGTCGATGGGTAACCCGCACGCGGTTATTTTTCTCGATGAAATGGACCGTTACGACCTGCATCACATCGGTTCGCTCATCGAGCATCACAAGCTCTTTCCGCGTCGTACCAACGTGGAGTTTGTCGAGGTGCTGTCGCCGCAAGACCTGAGAATGCGGGTTTGGGAACGTGGCGCCGGTGAGACGTTGGCCTGCGGAACCGGGGCTTGCGCTACGCTGGTAGCTGCCGTGCTCAACGGCCGGAGCGACCGTCGGGCTACACTGCATCTGCTGGGAGGTGACCTCTCTATCGAGTGGCGCGAACAGAACAATCGAATTTACATGACCGGCGGCGCCGTCACCGTCTTTGAAGGTGAATGGTCCGACGTCAAATAATAAATAAGTAGAAGTATATGGTATTGATTAATGAGAATTATCTGAAACTCACCGAGAGCTATCTTTTCTCGGATATAAAAAAGAAGGTAACGGCCTATCAGGAGCAACACCCCGAGGCCAAAATCATCAGTCTGGGTATTGGCGACGTGACGCGTCCCATCGTCCCGGCCATTATCGAGGCCATGCACAAGGCAGTCGATGAAATGGGCCATGCCGAAACTTTCCGGGGCTACGGGCCCGAGCAGGGTTACCGTTTTTTGCAGGACCGCATTATCGAACACGATTACCGCTCGCGCGGTGTCGAACTCGATGCCGATGAGATTTTTGTGGGCGACGGAGCCAAGAGCGACCTGGGAAACATCGGCGATATTCTGAGTGTAAAGAATCGGGTAGCCGTGACCGATCCCGTCTATCCCGTCTATGTCGATACCAACGTCATGGCCGGTCGCGCCGGCGAATTGGCCGGTGACGGTGAGCATTGGAGCCAGATTGTCTATCTGCCTTGTACGGCCGAAAACAATTTCGTTCCTGCATTACCTGCCGAACGCCCCGATATTATTTACCTGTGCTATCCCAATAACCCCACCGGCACGGCTCTCTCGAAAGAGGAGTTGCAGAAGTGGGTCGACTATGCTCTCGAAAACGAGTCGCTTATCCTCTTCGATGCCGCCTACGAGGCCTTTATCCACGACGAGAATATCCCGCACAGCATCTACGAGATGAAGGGTGCCAAACAGGTTGCCATCGAATTCCGCAGCTTCTCCAAGACAGCCGGCTTTACAGGCTTGCGCTGCGGCTATACCGTTGTACCCAAAGAGTTGAAACTCTACAATGCCGCTGGCGAGAAAGTCGGTGTAAACCGCCTGTGGAACCGCCGGCAGACCACCAAGTTCAACGGTACCTCCTACATCGTTCAACGGGCTGCCGAGGCTGCATACAGTCAGCTGGGAACACAACAGATAAAAGAGTCTATCGAATACTATATGCGCAACGCTCGACTCCTGAAAGAGTCGCTCCAACGCATCGGTCTGCAAATTTTCGGTGGAGATAATGCTCCTTATATTTGGGTAAAGACCCCCAATGGATTATCTTCGTGGAAGTTTTTCGACCGTCTGTTGCACGAGTGCCATATTGTGGGAACCCCCGGTGTCGGGTTCGGTCCTTCGGGCGAAGGCTATTTCCGCTTGACGGCGTTCGGGCGGTATGAAGATACGGTCGAAGCCATTTCGCGTATTCAGGAGTGGAAGCTGTAAAACAGGAAGAGAAGAAACATATCATTTAACCTAATAGATTCAACTATGTCAATGCTAAGATTCAAGGTGACGAAAGAGGCTTTTAGTCGAAAGGCTGTCCCTGTGAACTATCCGAATGAGCGACCGTCTGAGTATTACGGACGATATGTCTTTAACCGGGAGAAGATGTTCAAGTATCTTCCCAAAAAGACTTATGAGGCTGTAATCCAGGCCATCGACAACAGCACTCCGCTGAGTCGCGAGGTAGCCGACAGCGTCGCTGCCGGTATGCGCAAGTGGGCCCTCGAAATGGGAGCTACACACTACACACACTGGTTCCAGCCGCTCACCGACGGTACGGCTGAAAAGCACGATGCGTTTATCGAGCACGACGGCAAAGGCGGTGTTGTCGAGGAGTTCTCGGGCAAGTTGCTTATCCAGCAGGAGCCCGATGCGTCGAGCTTCCCCAACGGGGGTATCCGCAACACCTTCGAGGCCCGGGGCTATTCGGCCTGGGACATCTCGTCGCCTGCCTTTATTCTCGACAAGACGTTGTGTATTCCCACCGTCTTCATCTCCTACACGGGCGAGTCGCTCGACTACAAGACTCCCTTGCTGAAAGCATTGAACAGTGTGAACAAGGCGGCTACCGCCGTGTGCAAATATTTTGACAAGAACGTCAATCACGTCTACTCCTATCTGGGTTGGGAACAGGAATATTTCCTGGTCGACGAGAGCCTTTATGCCGCCCGTCCCGACCTGGTGCTCACCGGTCGCACCCTCATGGGGCACGAGAGCGCCAAGAACCAACAGCTCGAAGATCACTATTTCGGGGCCATTCCCTCGCGGGTCGAAGCCTTCATGCAAGACCTCGAAATCGAGTGCCACATGCTGGGTATTCCCGTTAAGACCTGTCACAATGAGGTAGCTCCCAACCAGTTCGAGGTAGCACCCATTTTCGAGGAGACCAACCTGGCCAACGACCACAACCTGTTGCTCATGTCGGTGATGCGCGAGGTTGCTCGTCGTCACAATTTCAGAGTGCTGTTGCACGAGAAACCCTTCAAGGGCGTGAACGGTTCGGGCAAGCACAACAACTGGTCGCTGGGTACCGATACCGGGGTGCTGCTCTTTTCTCCCGGTAAAAACCATAAGGAAAATCTGCAATTCATTACATTCATTGTCAATGTAATGGCAGCCGTCTATAAATACAACGGCTTGCTGAAAGCCAGTATCTCGTCGGCCACCAACGGTCACCGGTTGGGAGCCAACGAGGCACCTCCCGCCATCATCTCCATCTTCATGGGAAAACAGATTAGCGAGGTATTGGCCAAGTTGGCCAAGAGTACTTCGGAAGATGTGTTGAACATGAGTGGCAAGGCCGGGCTGAAACTGGACATCGCACAGATTCCCGAAATCCTGATGGACAACACCGACCGTAACCGCACCTCGCCCTTCGCCTTTACCGGCAATCGCTTCGAGTTCAGGGCCGTAGGTTCGTCGGCCAACTGCGCCAGCGCCATGATTGCCTTGAATGCCGCCGTGGCCTCCCAGTTGCAGGAGTTCAAGGAGCGGGTCGATGCACTCATCGCCACAGGCAAGGAGAAGGAGCAAGCTATTCTCACGGTAGTCAAAGAACTGATCAATGAGAGCAAGGACATCTGCTTCGACGGTAACGGATACAGCGATGAGTGGAAGGCCGAGGCCGAACGTCGCGGTCTCGATTGCGAGACGAGCGTACCACTCATCTTTGACAACTATCTGAAAGACGATGTGGTGAAGATGTTTGAACGCACACACGTCTTTACACCCGTAGAGTTGCAGGCCCGCAACGAGGTGAAATGGGAGATATACACCAAGAAGATACAAATCGAGGCCCGTGTGCTGGGCGATCTGGCCATCAACCACATTGTGCCGGTAGCCACGCGCTACCAGTCGCTCCTGCTCGACAACGTGTTCAAAATCAAGAGTCTGTTCCCGGCCGAGAAGAGCGAGCAGATTGCCACGCAAGATATGGAGGTCATCGAGAAGATAGCCCACCACCTGCTCACCATCAAGGAGAAGGTACACACCATGGTCGAGGCTCGCAAGGTGGCCAACAAGATAGAGAACGAGCGCGAGAAAGCCATTGCCTATCATGATACGGTGGCTCCGCACCTTGACGAGATTCGCTATCACATCGACAAGCTCGAACTGATGATCGACAACGAGATGTGGCCGCTGCCCAAGTATAGAGAACTGTTGTTTATCCGTTAAAGCGAGTTCAGTAACCCCATCGAGATAAATGACCTATGAATACCGAAACGAGCCATAACAGAGATTTTGAAAATCTTGTTGTGGCTTGTTTTGTTTTATAACATGTAGAGAACAATCGTTTTTGGAGGAATCGATTTATATGACAGAAGTTATCAAACACGAGTGCGGCATAGCCATGGTACGGCTCTTGAAGCCGCTGGCCTATTATCAGCAGAAATACGGCTCTTACATGTATGGGCTGAACAAGCTCTATCTGCTCATGGAGAAACAGCACAACCGGGGGCAGGAGGGAGCCGGTCTGGCCTGTGTGAAACTGCATGCGCAACCGGCCGAAGAGTTTATCTATCGCGAACGGGCGATGGGTACCGGTGCCATACAGGAGATTTTTGGCAATGTAAGGAATCAGATACAAAATACTCCCCACGACCCGACCGATGCCGAATGGGCCGCTCTGCATCTGCCCTTTGCCGGCGAGGTCTATATGGGACACTTGCGTTACAGTACCACCGGCCGTTCGGGGTTGTCGTATGTGCACCCGTTCCTGCGTCGGGGTAACTGGCGGTCGAGAAATCTGTTGCTGTGCGGCAATTTCAACATGACCAATGTCGACGAAATCTTTGGGAGCATTGTGGCTCAGGGACAGCACCCCCGCAGCTATGCCGATACGTTTGTCTTGCTGGAACAGCTGGGGCACGCCCTCGACCGGGAAAACCAGCGGCTGTACGACCGTTACAAGCAGGAGGGGCTCGGCGATATTGAAATTACCGAGGTTATCGAGAATAACCTGAATATTGCCGAGATACTCAAAAAGCCCTCACGCATTTGGGACGGCGGGTATGTCATTTGCGGCATGACCGGCAGCGGTGACATGTTTTCCTTCCGCGACCCGAGGGGCATTCGTCCGGCTTTTTATTACGCCGACGACGAGATTGTGGTTGTCGCATCGGAGCGCCCGGTAATACAGACAGCCATGAACGTGCAGGTCGAGCAGGTGCGCGAATTGCAACCGGGCGAGTGTCTGGTTGTGAACCGGCGCGGCGAGATGCACATCGAGCAAATCTTACAGCCGTTGAATTACAGCGCCTGTTCGTTTGAGCGTATCTATTTCTCGCGGGGAAGCGACGTCGATATCTATCGCGAGCGCAAGGAGTTGGGGCGCCATCTGGCTCCCCAGATTTTGAAGAGTATCAACTACGACCTGGAACATACCGTATTTTCATTTATACCCAATACGGCCGAGGTGGCCTGGTATGGCATGCTCGAAGGGCTGGACAGCTATCTGAGCGAGCAGAAACTTGCCCGCATCCGTCAGGCCGGTGAGCACCTCACCGACGAGGAGTTGCGGCAGATACTCTCGCTGAAAGTCCGTTCCGAGAAAGTGGCCATCAAGGACATCAAGTTGCGTACCTTTATTGCCGAGGGTGATACCCGCGACGACCTGGCCGCTCACGTCTACGACATTACCTACGGTACCGTGACTCCGGGTGTCGACAATCTGGTCGTCATCGACGACAGCATCGTGCGGGGTACCACCTTGCGGCAAAGTATCATCAAGATACTCGACCGGCTTCACCCCAAGAAGATCATTATCGTATCTTCTTCACCTCAGGTACGGTTCCCCGATTGCTACGGCATCGATATGTCGCGCATGGGCGAGTTTATCGCCTTCAAGGCTGCGATGGAGCTGTTGAAAGAGCGGGGTATGCAGTCGGTTATCGACGAGGTTTACCGCAAGTCCAAGGCTCAGCAGAACCTCCCCAAGGAAGAGGTGGTCAACTATGTGAAAGAGATTTATGCCCCCTTCACGCAAGAAGAGGTATCGCAGAAAATCGCTCAGATGCTTACCTCCGACGACATCACCGCTCAGGTCGAGATTATCTATCAGACGCTCGAAGGGTTGCATCAGGCCATTCCCGGTCACCCCGGCGACTGGTACTTCTCGGGTAACTATCCCACACCGGGCGGTAATCGGTTGGTAAACAATGCCTTTGTTAACTTTATGGAGGGTGCCGACAGTAAACGACAACAATAAAAAGCCTTGTCAGACAGGTGTAAGGCGGGACGATGTGTAGGCATCGGGTCCGCCTTACTGTTTTTATAATGTGAAAATAGGTTATTATTTATACGGATTATAAATAATATATAGGGGATATATAGCAATAAATCGGAACATTTTGCGAAATTTGCAGTCTGAAACATAGATAAACAAGATAGAATATGCGGTTGTCCGATTTGAAAACAGGCGAAAAAGCCGTTGTTGTAAAGGTATTAGGTCACGGAGCATTCCGTAAACGGATTATTGAAATGGGGTTTGTGAGAGGGCAGACGGTCCTTGTCGAGTTGAATGCCCCGTTGAAAGACCCGATTAAATATAAAATCATGGACTACGAAATCTCGTTGCGCCGCAGCGAGGCGTCGCTGGTCGAGGTGATTACCCCCGAAGAGGCCGAGGCCGTTTTTGCTGATGACCATAAAGGAAGCAGTGAGTCGAAACTGACACCGTCGGAAGAGGACGAATGTATACAACGGGCCCTCACGAAGAGTACCAAGACCATCAATATCGCCCTGGTGGGGAATCCCAACTGTGGCAAGACCTCGCTCTTCAACATTGCTTCGGGAGCTCACGAGCACGTGGGCAATTACAGCGGTGTTACCGTCGATGCCAAGCAGGGATTTTTCGAGTATAACGGCTATCATTTCAATATCTACGATTTGCCCGGCACCTATTCGCTGTCGGCCTACTCGCCCGAGGAGCTCTATGTGCGCCGCTACCTCAAAGACGAGACACCTGATGTGCTGGTCAACGTGGTCGTAGCTTCCAATCTGGAACGGAATCTCTATCTCACGACCGAGCTTATCGATATGGACTACCGCATGGTCATCGCGCTGAACATGTTCGACGAGTTGGAACAAAGCGGTGGTAAAATCGATTACCAGCACCTGGGCAACATGATAGGTGTGCCCATTGTCCCCACGGTCTCCCGCTCGGGCAAAGGGGTAAACCAGTTGTTCGATACCATTATCGATGTCTATGAAGGTCGCAACGAGGCTGTGCGCCACGTCCACGTCAATTTGGGTAATGTCATTGAAAACGGCATCACCCCGCTGAAAAACATGTTGAAGCAGGACCCCACCTGCACGCGGGAATTTTCGCCCCGCTACCTGGCCATCAAACTGCTCGAAGGCGATGCCGAAGTGAAGAAGATTTTGGAGGGTGCCGATTCCTATCCTGCACTGATGAAACTGCGCGACCAGGAGGTCAAAGAGATTGAGACTACGTTGAACGAGGATATCGAGTCGGCTATTGCCAACGAGAAATATGGATTTATCTCGGGAGCCCTGGCCGAGACCTATACGCCGGGCGACAAGGAGGAGACGAAAACAACCCGTCTCATCGACTCGTTTGTCACCAACAAGCTGTTCGGATTCCCCATTTTCATCTTTCTCATGTGGCTCATGTTCGAGGCCACCTTCTCGCTGGGGGCATACCCCATGTCGTGGATAGAGAGTCTGGTCGCCTGGTTGTCCGATCTGGTCTCCACCTACATGCCGGCAGGTCCCTTGAAGGATTTGTTAATCGACGGTGTGCTTGGTGGAGTAGGAGGGGTAATCGTCTTCCTGCCCAACATCTTGATACTCTATCTTTTCATCTCGTTCATGGAGGATTCGGGGTATATGGCCCGAGCCGCTTTCATCATGGACAAGATCATGCACAAGATAGGTCTGCATGGAAAATCGTTCATACCGCTGGTCATGGGCTTCGGCTGCAACGTGCCGGCCATCATGGCTACCCGTACTATCGAGAGCCGCAGCAGCCGGCTGATAACCATACTTATCGACCCGTTTATCTCGTGCAGTGCCCGTATCCCCATCTATATCCTGTTGGTGGGGACCTTCTTCTCCCAGCATGCCAGTCTGGTTCTGGTGAGCCTCTATCTGTTGGGTATTCTGGTTGCTATCGTTACCGCCAAACTGTTGAGGCGTTTCCTCTTCAAAGTCGACGAGACCCCCTTTGTCATGGAGTTGCCTCCCTATCGTATGCCTACTGCCAAAGCTACCTTGCGACACATGTGGAGCAAAGCCGAGCAGTATCTGCGCAAGATGGGGGGTATAATCCTGGTTGCTTCGGTTATCATTTGGGCATTGAGTTATTTCCCGCGGCCCAAGGAAGCCTATGAGCGGGAACTCACCCCGCAGGAGCAGATGGAGCAGCAGAGCAACTCCTACCTGGGTAAGATAGGGCAGGCCGTGACACCGCTTGTCGAGCCACTTGGTTTCAACTGGAAGGTAACAACCTCGCTGCTGTCGGGAACGGCCGCCAAGGAGCTGGTCGTAAGTACGCTCGGGGTATTGTACTCCGAGAGCGACTCGGACGAAGGTGTTTCGCTGTCACAACGTATCTCACAGCCCAATCCCGAAACCGGCAAACCCGATTTCACCCCTTTGATAGCCCTCACGTTTATGGTGTTCGTGTTGCTCTATTTCCCGTGTGTAGCCTCGGTTACCGCTGTCATCAAGGAGTCGGGCAGTTGGAAATGGGGTCTCTTTACCATCGTCTACAATACTTGTGTGGCCTGGATTGTCGCGTTCCTTGTTTATCAGATAGGTTCATTGTTTATATAACGGATTAACAACTCGATAAAGTTATGGATAAAGAGCGCTTTTTGGCCTTCTATGAAGAGGCAGGATACCGGGTTGTCGACTCGTTTGCATACAGCGACATCAAACTCTTTCTGATGCGGAATCGTCCCAAAATCACTTACCGGGTGCTCTATGGGGTTATTATGCTGTTCATACTCTTAGGTATCGGATTGATGATAGGGGGCTTGTGGAAACAGGCCGGAGAGGTCGGGCAGTTTTGGCTCGAAACAGGCGGAAGTCTCATTTTTGCCTTGGTCGGTTGCGCCCTCCTTATCCCGGTACACGAGTTTATACATTGGCTCGTTTATCGGAGCGAAGGGGCTGCCGATGTCCGTTTCGGAGCCATTTGGCACTCTTTTGCCTTCTATGCGGCCGCACATAACTTCCTGGCCGATTACAAGACCTTCAAACGCATCGCTCTGGCCCCTCTGTATCTGTTGTCGGCTCTGTTGTTCTTGTTGCTGTTGTTCCCCATGCCGCTGTGGGGTAAGGTGGCTGTGGCCTTTGTGCTGCTGTTTCACCTCAGTTCCTGCTCGGGAGACCTGATGATGCTTTCGTATATGAGCCGGTACAAGCACCGCCGTGTGTTTACGGTTGACGATATGGATAACCAAGTTACCTATTTTCTGGAAAAACAATCATGAGTGCCGAAATTCAAATCTGGATTGTAGCCATTCTCCTGTTTGGGGCGTTGGCCTATGTTATTTACAAGATAGTCAATCTGGTGCGTGGGCGCAAGGAGTCGGCTTCGTCTTGCTGCGGTTGCGACATACCTTGTAAGGCTCGAGATTTAAAAGTGCAAAAGGCGAAAAAAATAGATACGAAGTATTGCAAAATAGAAAAATAGAGCCTATCTTTGCACCGCAATCACTCAAAAGAAGCATGGTTCCTTGGCCGAGTGGTTAGGCGCCGGTCTGCAAAACCGTTTACAGCAGTTCGATTCTGCTAGGAACCTCACTCGAAAGACTCGCTTTTACAGCGGGTCTTTTTTGTTTTAAATCGGTTTGGATTCCCGGTGTAGTGTCAATGAAGAGGACGAGAAGGTGGCGATGTAGAAAGGGACGATGTGACGAGCTTTTGTCGGGGGACAGGAGGATACAAAAAAGCCATCTTCGTTGGGGAAGATGGCCTTTTGTTGTCCGGGAAGGATTCGAACCCTCACAGGCGGAACCAGAATCCGAAGTGCTACCATTACACCACCGGACAATCTTTGTTTGTTTTGCGATTGCAAAGTTGCAAATTTATTTTTATATAGCTACTCAATGAGGCGAAAAAAAACGGCTGTTTAACGCTTTTTTACATATTACCCTTTTAATGGGAGAGCCGATTCGATAATCTCGTAAGACTGCTTCATCAGTTGGTCCATGTCATGCCCTTCATTCTCATGAGGATAGATAGGCGGGTGTATGGTCAGGACAATTTTACCGGGCTTGAAGTTGTAGGTCGTGCGGGGCATGACGGAAAAAGCGCCGTCGATAGTCAGGGGGACTACTGGGAGCGAAAATTCCACAGCCAGCTGGAAGGCTCCGCGTTTGAAGGGGCGCATGGCACCGGTCCAGGTGCGGGCACCTTCGGGAAATACGACGAGCGACATGCCGCCTTTCAAGGTATCTTCGGCTTTTTGCAGGGTCCCTTTCAGGTGGCCGGGGGTAGAGTTGTCGACAAAGATATGTCCGGCCGCAGCACAGGCGCTTCCCACAAACGGAATGTTGCGCAGGCTCTTTTTCATCATCCACTTGAAATTGTGGTTCAGATACCCGTAGATGAGAAATATGTCGTAGGCTCCCTGGTGATTGGCTACAAACACATAGGAGGTGTTTTTATCAATGTTTTCACGGCCACGAACCTCGATACGCACGAGTGAGAAGATGCAAACCAGGCGCGACCAAATATGTGCCGGATAGTATCCCCACACGTTGCCGTTACCCAGTCGGCACCCGATGAGGGTAATAAGAGCGGTGAGTATGGTGAAAACGAGGAGAATGGGCATGGCAATAAGCCACTGGTATAGGAATGTAAGGATACGTAGCATGTGTGTCTGTTTTTTCTGTTTGTATGGTTTGATTGCAAAGATAATGTTCCCTGGGGGAGAAACAAACTTTGAAGCGATTTCTTTGTGATGGAATCTGTTTTTTGTGGTTTTCTGGCGGAGGGGGAAGCAGAGGGAATAGATAAAGAAAGGCGGCTTTGCGGGCCGCCTTTCTTCGTGTGGATTGTCTTATTTTGTCTTGGCTTCGACATCGGGAGCGATGAGCTTGTAGCCCTTGCCGTGGATATTGATGATTTCGATTGAGGGATCATCTTTGAGGTGTTTACGCAGTTTGGTAATGTAAACGTCCATGCTGCGGGCATTGAAATAGTTGTCGTCGATCCAGATGGTTTTGAGGGCGAAGTTCCGTTCGAGAATCTCGTTGACGTGAGCGCAAAGGAGGCTGAGCAACTCCGACTCCTTCGTGGTGAGCTTGGTGCTCTTGTCGTCGATGGCGAGAACCTGTTTCTGGGTATCGAAAGTGAAGCGGCCAATCTTGTACATGGTCACCTCTTTGCCCTTCTTGCCCTTTACACGACGCAAGATGGCTTCGATACGGAACACGAGCTCTTCCATGCTGAACGGCTTGGTGATATAGTCGTCGGCACCGATTTTGAAACCTTCGAGAATATCTTCTTTCAGCGATTTGGCAGTCAAGAATATGATGGGAACTTCACCGTTTACGGTACGAATCTCTTGTGCCAGCGTGAAGCCGTCTTTTTTGGGCATCATCACGTCGAGTACGCACAAGTCGTATTTGCCTTTGAGAAATGCCTTGTATCCGCTCTCTCCGTCTGAGAAGAGGTCGGCGGCATAGCCCTTAGCTTGCAAATACTCTCTCAACAGCATGCCAAGATTTTCATCATCTTCGCATAGTAGAATACGCAATCTTTCTTCCATAATCATTTGTTTTTTATTAGTGGTAGTGTTATTATAAATGTCGAACCTTGATTCAATTCGCTCTCTACGCGAATGTCGCCTTTGAGGTCGGTGATGATTTTGTGGACGTAGGCCAGGCCCAGTCCGAATCCTTTCACGTCGTGGCGATTACCCGTAGATACGCGATAGAACTTATCGAATATTTTCTTCAAGTCTTCCCGTTTGATACCGATACCGTTGTCGCGGATTGATATTTCCACCTTGTCGCCGACAGTGCGGGTGCGGATAAAGAGCGACAGCGGCACTTCCTCGCGGCGGTACTTCACCGCGTTGTCAAGCAGGTTGAAAATGACATTGGTAAAGTGCATCTCGTCGACCGATACGATAGCGTCCTCGGCTTCGAGGTCGGCATCGATGACACCGCCATATTTCTCGACTTTGAGTTTGAAGGTGCTCATCACGCTGGTTACGATGTCGTTCACGTCGACGTTGTGCAACTTCATGAGGGTCTTCTGTCGGTCGAACATCGACATTTGGAGCACCTTCTCGACCTGGAACCGCAACCGCTTGGTCTCGTCGTTGATGACGCCCGATATGTGCTGGAACAGCGCCGGACTCTTGGCTACCGAGGGGTCGTTGAGCATCTGTGCCGCCAGCGAGATGGTCGAGATAGGGGTCTTGAACTCGTGGGTCATGTTGTTGATGAAATCGTTTTTCATCTCGGTGAGCTTCTTTTGACGGAAGGCTACGATGATGGTAAACAGGAAGGTGACCAACAAGATGAAGGTGAAGGCAAACGAGGGTATCATGAATTTGACCGAACTCGATATGTAGTTCCGCTTCGTGGGGAAGTAGACCTTCAAGTAGTTGATACGGGCCGGAGGATCGTTGGGGAAGATGGCTTGTGTAAAGAGATTCCCCTCGATTTTCGGGTCATACTGGTTGGAACTGTACAGGATTTTGTCGTTCTTGTTGTAGATGGCAAACTGGAAGGGGAGGTTGAGACCGTTGTTCTCAAACTCCGATTTCAGATAGGTTTCCAGTTTCTTGATGTCGATACGCTCCATCACGGGCCGGGTGCTGGCCTTACTGAGCATGTTGAGAATCACCTCGTTGAGCAAGCCCTTTTGATAAAGGTATTGCCCTTTGCGGGCCTCCTGCATGTTGCGGTAGGTGCTGATGAGCGTATTGTGGTCTTTGGGTCGAGGTGCTGCCGGCGTGATGATGGTACTGGTCTGTTCTCTGAACGAGAAACTGGCTACACTCCCGTCGGGTGATACGATGGAGAACTGGTGATGGGTGGAGATGTCTTGCTGGTCGTTTCGTTGTTCATACGACGAGAGCATCTTTTTCTCTTCCTCTTCCAGATATTCGTCCAGGTAGCGTTGGGTTTCGTCGAGTTCGAGGCTGGTCGATACCGCGTACAGGCTGCGCTTGACGGCCTCGGTAAATTGCTCGTTTCTCATCTTGATCATGTTCTCCATATACATGATTTGTATATAGAGCAACCCGATAAAGGTGAGTGCCATGATTACGGCCAGTAACCAAATCGTCGACTTTTTCATTTTGTTTGCCTCTCTGTCTTTTGTCCAAAACTTCGGTAGAGTGTTTATTTACATCATTTGTGCAAATTTATTACATAAACACCG
>JFBN01306838.1_pt1 | contig 21190 bp, 17 predicted proteins | sample 768741 | NCBI WGS metagenome assembly JFBN01 (sample SAMN01983846, study PRJNA193217) | chicken gut metagenome | biome: terrestrial biome; isolation source: ceca of Broiler chicken | host: Gallus gallus | place: United Kingdom: England | collected 2010-09-07
CGGCATGAAGGCCGAGGAGATGGGCCGCCCCATCATCGCCATCGTCAATTCATTCACCCAATTCGTGCCGGGACATGTGCACCTGCACGAGATAGGACAAACGGTCAAACGAGAAATTGAGAAACTGGGGTGCTTCGCCGCCGAGTTCAACACCATCGCCATCGACGACGGCATAGCCATGGGACACGACGGCATGCTCTATTCGCTGCCTTCGCGCGACCTCATCGCCGACAGCGTGGAGTATATGGTCAACGCCCACAAGGCCGATGCCATGGTGTGCATCAGCAACTGCGACAAGATAACCCCGGGTATGCTCATGGCGGCCATGCGGCTCAATATCCCCACGATTTTTGTTTCGGGAGGACCGATGGAGGCCGGCCATCTCGACGGGCGCGGACTCGACCTGATTGACGCCATGGTCGAATCGGCCGACGAGAGTATCGACGATGAACAGGTGCGCCGGGTAGAACATGCGGCCTGCCCCACCTGCGGATCCTGCTCGGGTATGTTCACCGCCAACTCGATGAACTGTCTCAACGAGGCTATCGGGCTAGCTCTGCCGGGCAACGGCACGATTGTGGCTACGCACCGCAACCGCGAACGGCTCTTCATCGAGGCGGCCCGGCAAATCGTCGAGAACAGCTATGCCTACTACCGCGACGGCGACGAAAGCGTGCTGCCCCGCAGCATCGCCACCCGGGCGGCCTTTCTCAACGCCATGACCCTCGACATTGCCATGGGAGGCTCTACCAATACGGTGCTGCACCTGCTGGCCATTGCCCACGAGGCAGGTGTCGACTTCACAATCGGCGACATCGACCGCCTCTCGCGCCGGTCGCCGGTGCTCTGCAAGGTGGCACCCAACTCGCACTACCACATTCAAGACGTAAACCGGGCGGGCGGTATCCTCTCGATTCTGGCCATTCTGGCCCACGAGGGACTCATCGACACCACGGTACACCGCGTCGACCGACAGAGTCTGGCCCAGGCCATCGACAGCTATGCCCTGCGCGACGGCGTCTGCCCGCCGAAGGGCGAACCCCTGTGGCACAGCGCCCCGGGCAACCGATTCAATCTGGTACTGGGCTCGCAGGAGAATCGCTACGACACGCTCGACACCGACCGCAGCAACGGCTGCATCAGAGACTTTGAACATGCCTATGTGAAAGACGGCGGACTGGCCGTGCTCTTCGGCAACATCGCCCAGGACGGGTGTATCGTCAAGACGGCCGGCGTGGACGAAAAGATATTCCGGTTCAAAGGCCGGGCCAAAGTGTTCGAGTCGCAGGAGGAGGCCTGCAACGGCATACTCGGTGGCGATGTGGAGAGTGGCGACGTGGTGGTCATCACCCACGAAGGGCCCAAAGGGGGGCCCGGCATGCAGGAGATGCTCTACCCCACCTCCTACATCAAGTCGAAACATCTGGGAAAAGCCTGTGCCCTCATCACCGACGGCCGTTTCTCGGGTGGTACCTCAGGGCTGTCGATAGGCCACATCTCGCCCGAAGCCGCAGCGGGAGGCAACATCGGCCTCGTCCGCAACGGCGACCTCATCGAAATAGACATTCCCGCCCGACGCATCGAACTGCTGGTCGACGACACCGAGCTGGCCCGCCGCCGGGACGAGGAGCTGGCCCGCGGCAAAGCGGCCTTCACCCCCCATCACCGGCAACGCCCGGTGTCGAAAGCCTTGCAGGCCTACGCCGCTCTGGTAAGTTCGGCCGACAAAGGGGCCGTTCGCATCATCTAACCCTTTTTCTACGAAACGACTATGGCAAAAGAAAAAATAAGCGGAGCCGAAGCGCTCATCAGATCCTTGATTGCAGAGCAAACCGAATATATCTTCGGGTATCCCGGCGGAGCCATCATGCCGGTATTCGACGTGCTGTATGACTATCGCGACCGGATCAATCACATTCTCGTCCGCCACGAGCAGGGAGCCACCCACGCCGCCCAGGGCTATGCCCGAGTATCGGGCAAGACGGGCGTAGTGATGGTCACCTCGGGCCCGGCGGCGACCAATATCATCACCGGCCTGTCGGACGCCATGATGGACAGCACGCCGCTCATCGTCATCACCGGGCAGGTGGGCTCGTCGCTCCTGGGCTCCGATGCCTTTCAGGAGACCGACGTAGTGGGTATTACCCAACCGGTCACGAAATGGAGCTACCAGATACGCCACAGCAGCGAGATTGCCTGGGCCGTAGCCCGCGCCTTCTACATTGCGGGGACCGGCCGTCCGGGACCGGTTGTGCTCGACATTGCCAAAGATGCCCAAACGGGATTGACCGAATATGAATACCAGCCCTGCCAGTTCATTCGCAGCTATAACCCCTACCCCACCGTCAAGGCCGACGAAATAGAGGCAGCTGCCCGCCTCATCAACCAGGCTCGCAAACCATTCATACTGGCCGGCCAGGGGGTGCTTATCGCCAACGCCGAGGAGGAGCTGGTGCGTCTGGCCGAGAAGGCCGACATACCGGTGGGCTGTACCCTGTTGGGGCTCTCGGCGATACCCACCGACCACCCGCTCTACAAAGGTATGCTGGGCATGCACGGCAGCGTGGCCTCGAACATCAAGACCAACGAGTGCGACCTGCTCATCGCCATCGGCATGCGATTTGACGACCGGGTTACGGGCGACATCACCCAATATGCCCGACAGGCCCGGATAATCCACATCGACATCGACCCCGCGGAGTTCAACAAAAACGTCAAGTGCGACGTGTCGGTACTGGGCGATGCCCGGGCCGTGCTGCAAGCGTTGCTCCCGAAGGTGGAACCGGCTCGCCACACCGAGTGGATCGAATCGTTTGCTACCTGCGAGGAAGTGGAACGCATCAAGGTTATCGAGCCCGAGATACACCCGCAGAAACCACTGATGAACATGGGCGAGGTAGCTCGCAAAGTATCGGAAGCGACTGGAAACGACAGTATTCTGGTAACCGACGTAGGACAAAACCAGATGCTCTCGGCCCGCTACTACTGCTTCAAGCGTCCACGCAGCCTCGTCACCTCGGGCGGACTGGGCACGATGGGATTCGGTCTGCCCGCCGCCATCGGTGCCAAGATAGGTGCACCCGACCGCACGGTCTGTTTCTTTACCGGCGACGGCGGCATACAGATGACCATACAGGAGCTGGGCACCATCATGCAGTATGGCATCGACGTGAAGATTATCATTCTCAACAACAACTTCCTGGGTATGGTGCGGCAGTGGCAGGCCCTCTTCTTCAACCACCGCTACTCCGAGACGCCCATGCTCAACCCCGACTTTACGATGGTGGCTGCCGCCTACGGTATCGACGGCGAACGGGTGGCCACCCGCGAGGAGCTCGACGGGGCCATCGAACGCATGCTCACCCACCGAGGCTCCTACCTGCTCGACGTGCAAATCGACCCCGACGGCATGGTATTCCCCATGACCCCCGCCGGAGCCTGTGTGACCCACATCATGCTTAACGCGACCGAAAAATATGAATAATGATATGACAGACAAGACCTTATATACCGTAACCGTTTACTCCGAGAATCAGGTGGGCCTGCTCAACCAAATCTCGATTATCTTCACCCGCCGACAACTCAACATCGAAAGCTTGTCAGTATCGGCCTCGGCCGTCGAGGGGATACACAAGTTTACCATCACCACATACAGCGACCGCGAGACGATGGAGAAGCTGGTCAAGCAAATCGAGAAACGCATCGACGTGCTGCGGGCCTTCTTCTACACCGACGACGAAATCGTGTTCCAGGAGGTGGCCCTCTACAAGGTACCCACCGACAAACTGCTCGACGACAGTCACATCGAAGAGTTGATACGCCGGCACAATGCCCGCATCTTGGAGGTAAACCGCACCTACACGGTCATCGAGAAGTCGGGACACACCGACGAGACCCAAGCCCTCTTCGAAGAGTTGAGCCGGTATGAGGTGATGCAGTTCGTGCGGTCGGGCCGGGTAGCCATCACCAAATCGACCATCGAACATGTAAGTATCTTTATACAGGAACAACAATATCGCCAAAACCAACTATGAAAGAAAATCAAGAAATTCCCGAAGCAGGAGGCCCGCTCTACACCCACAGCTATACGGTGGAACCGGCCGAAGGGAACGCCCAACAAGAGCTACCTTTACCTCTGCTGGCCAAGCGGATTCTCGAAGTGGCCACGCTACACGCCGAGTCGTGGGGCATCGGATACAGCGACCTCATCAAGAGCCGGCAAGTGTGGGTGCTCTCGCGACTGAGCATCGAGATGACCTGCTACCCCCGCATTCACGAACGCTACACGCTCGAAACCTGGATCGAGGGGTACAACAAGCATTTCTCGTCGCGAAACTTTGCCATCTACGGCGGCGACGGTGCCCCCTGCGGCTATGCCCGCACGATATGGGCTGTCATCAATCTCGACACCCGCACCTCGGTCGACATCGGGCAAATCGAACACATCGCCCGCAACATCATCGACCACCCCTGCCCCATCGCCCGCCAGTCGCGGGTGCGCGAGGTGCACGACGACAAGCCGCACACGCATCGCGTGGGGTATATCGACATCGACCTCAACCGGCATGTCAACAGTGTGAAATACATCGAGCACCTGCTTGACCTCTTCGACCTCGACCGGTATGACCGCCAACGGGTACACCGCTTCGAGATAAGCTATGCCAACGAGGCCCGCTACGGCACCCCGTTGCAACTGCTCAAAGAGGAGGAGTCGCCCGACAATTTCGCCTTGGAGATATGCGACGACCAGACGGTCTACTGCAAAGGACGTATTATTTTTGAAAACAGATAAATACCATTTCATAACCTCAAAACAGAAAAAGACATGGCAATCATGAATTTTGGCGGTGTTGACGAGAACGTAGTTACCCGCGAAGAATTTCCCTTGGAGAAGGCAAGAGAAGTACTCAAAAACGAAACTATCGCTGTCATCGGCTATGGCGTACAAGGCCCGGGACAAAGTATGAACCTGCGCGACAACGGCTTCAACGTGATTGTGGGACAGCGCAAAAATTCCAAAACATGGGACAAGGCCGTGGCCGACGGCTGGGTACCCGGTGAAACACTCTTTGAAATCGAAGAGGCCTGCCAGCGAGGCACGATTATCGAATACCTGCTCTCCGACGCCGCTCAGATAGAGGTGTGGCCGCAGGTGAAGAAGCATCTCACCGCCGGCAAGACGTTCTATTTCTCTCACGGATTTGCCATCACCTACAAGGATCGCACGGGCATCGTACCGCCGCCCGACGTCGACGTCGTGCTGGTAGCCCCCAAAGGGTCGGGCACAAGTCTGCGCCGCATGTTCCTGCAAGGACGCGGCCTCAATTCGAGTTATGCCGTATTCCAAGATGCGACCGGGCACGCCAAAGAGAAAGTACTGGCACTGGGTATCGGTGTCGGTTCGGGTTATCTGTTCGAGACCACATTCAAACGCGAGGTCTACTCCGACCTCACCGGTGAGCGCGGTACCCTCATGGGCGCTATCCAGGGTATCTTTGCCGCCCAGTACGACACGCTGCGGGCTCACGGGCACAGCCCCTCGGAGGCTTTCAACGAGACAGTCGAGGAGCTCACCCAATCGCTCATGCCGCTCATCGCCGAGAACGGTATGGATTGGATGTATGCCAACTGCTCGACTACGGCCCAACGTGGTGCCCTCGACTGGTGGAAACGGTTCCGCGACGCCACCAAGCCGGTATTCGAAGAGCTGTATGAAGAGGTAGCCAAAGGCAACGAGGCCCAACGCTCGATCGACGCCAACAGCAAGGAGGGATACCGTGAAGGGTTGAACAAGGAGCTGAAAGAGTTGCGCGACAGCGAGATGTGGCAAGCCGGCGTCACGGTGCGCAAGCTGCGGCCCGAGAACAACTAATCGAGCCATAGGTTTAGTTTATATAGCGACAGGCCTCCGTATCCCGGTCGGGAACGGAGGCCTTTTCGTTTTCGGATAAGACAATGTGAACTGTCTGGCTAAAAAAGATACCCCAGTCGCACATTGAAAGCCGGGCCCACCGACACGCTGCTGAAATCGGTCGAAGCAAGATTCAATCCCCCGCCCAGTTCGAACAGCAGGTGGCGGTACCACACCCGGCGGAATCCCCAGAAGGGAGTCACCACAAAACCGCCCTTGCCCTCGACCTGATGGCGATAATAGGGCGGGAAATCATATTGCAGATTGCACGAGAGAAAGGCACCACTGTTCCTGAACGCATTCTTCCCGGCCTCGTAGCGTTTCGAAAGATTGTAATAGTAACGGGGTTCCACCGAAAGAACGGGATAGAGCCCCACGCTCCAACGGTGCTCTCGCTCACCCCAAAAACTACTATACGACGAATATTGAATCCCCGCCTGGGTACCAACCCGGGCCACAAGCGAGAACCGATCGCCCATCGGGCACTCATAGGCATACATCAATCCGGCCAGTTCGACCGAAACCGAATGGGTGGAGACTACCTGTTGCGCCGCAAGCGGCGAAAGGCTCAATAACGAAACAACAACACAAACCCATTTTTTCAAACGCATGGCTATTCTATCATTTGATTCCATAGCCTTAACGAAAAAAACAAAGGCGCCCCCTACTCGGGAGGACGCCTTTGTCACAAAAATATCGATACGCTTAACGGCGACGTTGCTGTTTGGCGCGTTGTTTCTGTTGCTCGCGCAAGGCAGCCTGCTGCTGGCGTTGAGCCTCTTCGAGGCGAGCCATGAAGCCGCTCTTCTTGCGGGGTTTCTTCTGGTTCTCTTTCAGCTCGGCCAATACCTTCTCTTCATTGATACTCTTGCGGAAGATGTAGGTTTGAATAATGGTAATCAACAGCGAAAGGAAGTAGTAGTAGCTCAAACCGGCCGAGTAGTTGTTGAAGAATACCAGGAACATGATGGGCATGAGGTACATCATGAACTTCATACCGGGCATCTGCTGCTGACCGGCCGTGTTCTGCATGTTGATTTTGGTGTAAATCAGGTTGGTGATGGTCATCAACAAACAGAAGAGGCTGATATGGTTACCAAAATAAGGAGTGATGAGCGGTATGTAGGTATCCCAACTTACGATGGCATCGTAGGTCGAGAGGTCTTTTACCCACAGGAACGATTCACCCCGCAGCTCAATCGACGAGGGGAAGAAGGTGAACATGGCGATGAGGATAGGCATCTGCAACAGCAGCGGCAGACAGCCTCCCATGGGGTTGACCCCGGCCTTGCTGTACAGGTCCATCGTGAGCCGCTGACGCTCCATGGCGTTCTCCTGACCCGGATACTTGTCGTTAATCTCCTTGATCTGCGGAGCCAGCACCCGCATGCGAGCCTGCGACTTGTACGACTTGTAGGTGAAGGGGAAGAGCACGAGCTTGATAAATATGGTCAACAGCAGAATGATGATACCGTAGTTGCTGAAGAACTTGCCCAGGAAGGTGAAGACCGGGATTACGATAAGGGTGTTGATCCAGCGGAAGAACTTGTAACCCAGCGGCACCAGTTTGTCGAGGTCGAGGGTCTGGTCGCCCGAACGGCCGTCGTCATACGACGACAACAAGGGATACGAGTTGGGACCCAGGAAGATGTTGAACCCGGCTACCTGCGGCTCTTTCGAGTCGTAGTCGATAGTGCTCTCGGCGTGGAACCGTTTCAGGTATTTTCCCTCTTTGATGGTCTCGGAAGTGAAGGCTCCGTCGTTGAACTTGCCATCGGCAATGAAGGCGGTCGAGAAGAACTGGTTCTTGAAACCAATCCATTTGAGACTGGTGGTTGCCTTCTCGTCGTCGTTGCCCGACTCGCTCAGGTGCTCGACGTCGTCGCCGGCAAACTTGTAGTACAGGGCACTGTTACGCTCTTCGAACATGCGACCCTGCTCCTGACGGCGCATCGTCTGGTCCCAGATGAAATCCCAGTAAACTACACTGGCGGGAATCACCCGGTCCATATCCTTCTGCCAGATGTCCATCTTCAACATGTAGCTGTCCTCGGGCAAGGTGTAGCGAATACCCAGCCGGCTGCCATTGGCCAGTGTGAGGGTCATGTCGACCGTGCTGTCATTCACCACCGGCTCGAAATAGAGGTCGCGGGTATCGATTACCCGGGCATTGGTGCGCACGATAAAGCCGTAGTCGTTCTCATCGCCGGTGAAGAGAGTCACCTGCGTAGAGTCGTAGGCCATATAGTCGTTGAGCACAGCCTCGTAGAGACGGCCGCCCTTATTGGAAAATTTCAAGGTCACCTTGTTGTTGGAGAGTGTGGTAAACTCTTCGGTACCCTCGGCACAGGGAGCGAACTCGCCAAACTGAGCCACCAGCCCGGCCTGATGCAGCGAATCGGCCATTTCGGGCGAAAGGGTATCGGGTTGAGCCGTAGCGACTACCTCAGCGGCTTCGGCCATGCGTTCTGCCTCGACGGCAGCAATAGAGTCGTTGTACCGGCGTTGAGCTTCCAATTGCTCGGGGGTAGGCTGCATCCACCACGAGAAGAGCAGCACAACCACTACCATCAGTACAAGACCTAAAATCGTGTTCTTATCCATTCTTCGGTTTTGAGATTACTAAAAAGATTTATTTTTTCGAGATTGCGGCTTTGATGAAATCGACGAAAATCGGATTGGGATTGAGCACGGTGCTGTTGTACTCGGGGTGATATTGTACACCTACATACCAACGCAACGAGGGAACCTCGACCACCTCGACCAGATGGGTCTCGGGGTTTTCGCCCACACAACGCATACCGGCCTCTTCAAAAGCCTGACGATATTCGTTGTTGAACTCAAAGCGGTGACGGTGACGCTCGCGGATATGTGTGGTGCCATAGGCTTTGGCAGCAATGGAATCCTCGGCCAGCACACAGTCGTAGGCACCCAGACGCATGGTACCGCCCATGTTGGTGATGCTCTTCTGCTCCTCCATCAGGTCGATGACGTTGTGCTTGGTAGTCACGTCCATCTCGGTCGAGTTGGCATCGGTCAGCCCCATCACGTCGCGGGCATACTCGATAACCATGCACTGCATACCCAAGCAGATACCAAAGGTGGGCATATCGTGCTCACGGGCATATTTGAGGGCCACGAATTTGCCCTCGATACCCCGCTGTCCGAATCCCGGGGCAATAATCACGCCGTCGAGCGACGAGAGCATCTCCTCGACATTACTGCTGTTCAGTTTCTCGGAGTGGATATATCGCAAATCGAGTTTGCGGTCGTTGTAGGTTGCAGCCTGGAAGAGCGACTCGTTGATGGATTTGTAGGCGTCGGGCAGCTCGACATACTTGCCCACCAGACCGATACGAACCGTTTCGGTGGCATTTTTCATGCGGTGGAGGAAGTTCATCCACGGCTCCAAATGGGGCTCGCCATTGATGGGCAGACCGGTCTTGGTAAGCACGAGCTCGTCGAGATGCTGCTGGTGCATCTTCAAGGGCACCTCGTAAATCGAAGACACGTCGATTGACTGGATTACGGCTGCCGGGTCTACGTTACAGAAGAGGGCCACCTTCTTGCGCAGGTTCAGCGAAAGGTCATGCTCGGTGCGCAACACGAGAATATCAGGTTGAATACCCACCTCCTGCAACTGTTTCACCGAGTGCTGCGTGGGCTTGGTCTTCAACTCTTTGGCTGCGGCGATATAGGGCACATAGGTAAGGTGTATGCACACACAGTTCTTACCCAGCTCCCAACGCAACTGGCGCACGCTTTCGAGATAAGGCAACGACTCGATGTCGCCCACCGTACCGCCGATTTCAGTGATAACGAAATCGAACTGATTCTTGGAACCCAGCAACTTGATGTTACGTTTGATTTCGTCGGTAATGTGCGGAATGATTTGTACCGTTTTTCCCAAATAATCGCCACGGCGCTCCTTGTCTATCACATTCTGATAGATGCGACCGGTCGTGATGTTGTTGGCCCGGGTCGTGGGCGTATTGGTGAAACGCTCGTAGTGGCCCAGGTCCAGGTCGGCTTCATGGCCGTCGACCGTCACATAACACTCTCCATGTTCATAAGGGTTCAGCGTGCCCGGGTCGATATTGATATAGGGATCGAATTTCTGAATCGTCACCTTATATCCGCGTGCCAACAGCAACCGGGCCAATGAGGCCGAAATAATACCTTTTCCTAACGACGAGGTTACACCTCCCGTAACGAATATATATTTAGTTTCCACGATAAAATATGGTTTATGTATTTACATTACAGAGCGCAAAATTAAGAAAAATAATCCACATACCGGCATAATGTATGCGGGAATATTTCTTCACAAGAGCCAAAGTCGCAGCTCTGTCTTTGCTCTCCTCATAAGACAGCAGGCTGCTCGAACGAAATAAATGAGAAAACGCTATTTTCATTTGCCTCTGCGCTTGCCATTCACTATACTTAGTTGTCCCGAGCCTGTCGCGCTATTTATTGGATACCGCATCGAGGTGCGGTATGACCGAATGTTACTCCACGCTACGACGCGGGGTCCAGTAGAGAGTGTAAGTCTCCTCCTTTGTATGCTGAAAGATTATGGAAACCGGAATTCGAAAATTTTGTATTTGTTTGTCTTTGCACTCGCCTTTCACTATCTTTGTTCCAAAATATCGGATAATTTCCGTCGGTTCAATTCGATATTACAAATATAATAGACACACAATAAGCCTATGAGTCCACGAATTACCGCTTTTCTCATTGGTCTACTCTCGGTAACCGCATCGTTGGCAACAGTCGTTGCTGCGGCCGACAGTACTATAATTACCACAGGAGACAGCATTGTAGCAGCCACCTCTACCCCCGATTCGATTGCTCAACTTACAACCGATAGCCTGGCCCTGCCCCTCACGGCTCTCGACTCCATGCACCTTCAACAGAAAGCCGACCAGAATTTACTCTCGCTCATCGAGACCGACACAACCGACCAGACACTGCCAGTCATCAAAATGTTGCGTCTACTCGAATATGCCGACAGCCTGAAAGCGGCCCAGGGCAACAGCGAAATGCCGGTTAACCCCCTGTTCCTTCCCATCGTGTTCAAGGAACAGATGTCTACCCCGCTGCAACATATCTCCCTCCCCGACAACAATCCGTTCAAGCCCAAGGAACTTACCGTCGACGACCTGTGGCTGCAAAAGGAGACTCAGAGTGAAAAGACCCGGAACATGGCTCAGAACTACGTGATTGTCAATTACCCCAAGATGATTCGCTACAACCTCGACAACCTGCCCGAGGTACCCAAACAATACATGATCGAAAACGACCCGGTAAAACATATCCTCTCGATTAAGGAGAAACCTTTGGTCATCAAGAACGATGTAGGAAAAGAGAATATCAAACTGAAACGGTGGATTGTCAATTTCCAGTCGTCGATACAGTTCTCGCAGGTATATGTATCGGAAAACTGGTACCAGGGTGGAACGAGCAACGTGAACCTACTGAGCGACCAGCAGTTTTCGGTCAAATACAACGACCCGAAAGAGCAACGCATCTTGTTCGAGAACCTGATACAGTGGCGACTCAACATCAACAGTGCTCCCGAAGATACCTTGCGTTCGATACGCATCAGCGAGGATCTGTTCCAAATCAACTCCAAGTTTGGTCTCAAAGCCTATAACAACTGGTACTACACGGCTACACTCAATTTCAAGACCCAGTTCTTCACCAGCTATACGGCCAACACCAACGACAAATCGGCCTCGTTCCTGTCGCCGGCCGAGTTGAACCTGGGTCTAGGTATGTCGTACCAGTACAAGAACGACAAAAAACAGTTCGAGACCTCGGTATCGCTCTCGCCACTCTCCTACAACCTGCAATTTGTGATTGACGACGACATGAACCCCTCCAACTTCGGTATCAAGTCGGGCAAGAGCATGAACCAGTACGGTTCGTCGTTCGAAGGGCGCATCAAGTGGGAGTTCTACCACAACATGGTATGGACCTGCCGGTTGTTCTACTTTACCAACTACGAGCATGTGCAGGGCGATTGGGAGAACACGTTCGATTTCATACTCAACCGCTTCTTCTCGACACGGCTCTTCGTACACTTGCGCTACGACGATGCCTTGGCTCTGAATAAAGATCTGGGGCATTTCCAGTTGAAGGAGTTGCTCAGTTTTGGATTTAATTACAAGTTCTGATGAAACCGACGGCTTGGCTTCTCGTGTGTGCAGGTTTTCTCTTCTGCTCCTCATCGATAACCGACGACGAATGTCGCTACGACAGCAAGCCGCCCTATCGCAGTTTTATCCTTGAAAATTACAGTGAAGAGAGCGCCAAGCACTACTTCGACACGGCCCCTATCGATAACTGGGAGGGTATATGGCTCATGACCGAGAATGGCGAGCGGGTGTCAATCGAGCGGTTCAAGGATGCACGATTTTCCGAAATATTTACGCACCGCATTGTCAAGCTGGAATCGGGAGTACACGGCGAGATACCCATGGGTACCGTCATCGGCTATCTGAGCCGTGGCGTTGCCGCCAACACCTGTTTTGTATGGCTTTATAAAAAGAGGTTGACGGGTGCCATTCTCTACAAGCCCGAGCGGTTTTCGGCCCGCTTGACTCCAGACCTGACCGGGATTCTGTTCTCAGGCAACAAGGCCAAGAATCTGGAAGACCTCTTCGACCCTCGTTCGGGATTTGTCAAACTATATCCCAAACAGGTATCGGAAGATACCGAGAATCGGGAAATACGTTATCTGTAATTGACGCCCCTCCCCCTTAAAATTTACGGAAAACAAAACGCTCGTTCTCGCCTCGTGTAAGAATCATTTGCGAGGAGGTGAGTTTTTCGATATGAAACACATTCACATGATCGAGTCCCATGGGTTCCAAATTAAGCTCTGCCGGCAATACGACCTGATACCACGAGGGTTCTACCAGGGAAAACCTCAACTCATTATCTTCTTTTACAAAATTCCCGTAATAAGCGTCCGTGACATTCACCTCCCGATGAACCAACTGCACCAAAATGACATCGGTCTGAAAATTATAATAAATATTATCATGAGGGGTCATCGTCTCGCCCTCCCACATTTCGATAAGTTGCCATTTACCGAAAATAGGACCTATATAACCATCGTTCTGCGTACAGGAGGTAACGGTTATCCCCAGGGTCAGGCTTAACAAGAGACCGTAAATTATTGCTTTTGCTTTCATTTTCCAATCGTTAAAATTCCACTCTTCTTGATTCCAATAGCAACGCCCCATTGATCGCCATACAATTTTCCCAAATCACCCGCCAGCGAAAGGGAGAAGGTCCAACCCGCCAACTTTGCAGGCGTATAGTGACATTCGAGCAATCCCGAGAGATCGTGCTCAGTATCGGCCAGCGGGAGTTCCAAAGAGCCCCACGAGGTGCGATACGAAGCCAACACCTTGTAACGCCACTCGGGAGAAATGTATCCCAAGGCTCCAACGTGTATTCCTCGCATGCGGTTATGCTTGTACCGCAAATAGCCATCGGTATTATATAGCGTCGACTTGGCCATGGCCGTACCGTTGGAGAGGCCAAAGTGAGTCCACCCGTTATAGAAATAGTTATTGTAGTAGTTATCGAAGCCCGTCGCTTCGGTCGTCAATATCGGATTCTCAAAATCGGTAGGGCACCAGTTCAGCGGCCCCCCCTGGTTGGTAAAATCGATATACTCAACCACCACGTTCGACAACCAGTTTTGCCGTCCGCTACGGTATTCGAGCCCCCACAAACCGTCCCAGCCGTTGAGTTTGCCCATACCCGACGCGTCATCGTAATACCACTCGAAATAACCTCTTATCGACGACTTGTCTTTGAAGGTGTACTCGGCCGACAAATTCCATTGCCCCACATGGTTGCCATAGTAATAAGCCTGATCACCCACATTGGTCGATCCGTCGCCCGATGTGGGGACCAAAACCTGCAAAAAGTCCCTGAACCGAGTGGGACTCTTGGAGGTAAGATCGTCGCGCAAAACGCCATTCTGATAAATTCTTTTGGTACCCCCAAATTGGGCAGCCAACTCGGCTCCGATAGTTACAACAAAAGGTTTGTGAGGATTGCTGCGAAACGAAATCGACTTGTGATGATACAAGGCTCCGGTAGTTATAAAGTGGTTATAATAGTTATAATGAGTCTTCAAATAATTGTTATCCATGAACTTGCCATAAGCCAAATCGCCCTTGATCTGCACCCACCCCTTGGTGAGAGGAATGTCGACAAAATCGATAAAGCCGGCACGCACCTGCGGTATGGGCCGCGCATTTCCAGACCAGATCAACCCACCGGAACTTAACTCAAAGTTAACCACCGGGTCGGTGAGTTCACGGCTCCCGGCCGAGATGAAAATCATTCGGTACTTGATGCCGGCATACAGTTGCTGAATCAAAAAGGCAGAGATTCCCGGGCGACGTTCAGTCATCTGCCCGTCGGTATAATAAGCAACCGGCGAGGTCGACGAAAGGCGCCCGATGAGGTCGACACCGAACTCGTAGGAGAAACGCTTGCTTCTGTCCAGGTCGCGCGAGAGAGCCGCCCGCAGATAACCGCTCCTGCTATGGGTTACCAGTCCGTGCTTATTGGCCGACAAATAGTAAGGAGCAAAGGTGCCGTTACCGACATTACCGGCCATCGATACGGCATAGTCCATCGAATATTGGGCAAACGAATAGGAAGAGCCACCGGTCAGCAGCATGAGAACAGTGAACAGCGCACTCTTGAATCGACAATGCATCATGTGTGGATTTTCTATAAATACAAATCATGTGGCTTGTAGGGACAACAGGAATTCCCCCGCAAGAAGCTCCCCCGGCCGGTCACAAAAGTAATATATAAAGTTCTAAGCGGCAATATTCTACTCCATATTTAACAAAAGCGGGTCGAGACATGTATCGACTACATCTCCCGACCCGACCTCTGTTGAAGGGGGTATGCTTCCCTGTGCTTAGAACGAGACACCTACCCGGAAACCGAGGTTACTGCGCCCGTCGATTTCATAGGTGAGCACTTTGCTCTTGTTGGTCGTATAGTTGTAATACATGGCCAAGTGCAACCCGTACCGGTAACTGGGACTGGGGAAAATGGTAATACCAATCTCGGGCGAGACGGCAAATCCCCACGTGTCGTGATAGAGCTCCCAGGCCTGCATGTAGGACGACATGCGGCTGTAATTGGCTCCCATCTTCAAAGTCATATAGGGCTCGAACATGCCGTCGGTAGTAAAGCGATATTTGGCCAACACACCAAAAGGCAACTGGAACAGCGAGTGTTGCTGGTCGGTCGTGAGTGCCGAGCTGGAACTCAGGGCCAGAGTCTGACGGTCGACATACTTGTTGTTGGTGTGGTAGGCAATGTAGGCACCGATGGCCATACGGGGCATCACGTAGTATCCGCCCTCAAAGTTCATACCCCACCCGCTCGCCTTGTCGGCATAGCTGTTTCCCATAGGGGCATTGAACTGCCAATCGACATTGAAATAGGTTTTTGAAACGGCTTGTGCGTTTCCGCGGGTCGGCACAACCACCATAAAAGCAGCCGCTACCACCCATAACGATATTTGTTTGATAGTTTTCATAATTCAATCTCTTTTTATTGGATATACAAAATGGGTAGTTTTATTCTTGATTGGTCAACAGATAGGGTGACTGAACAAATGCCTGGTCAATGGCCTGGATTACCAAATTGCGGTTAACACGAGGCGAACTGCTCTGCAAGCCAGCCATATAGGTATCCCACAAGATGTTAAGTCGTTTGCTTGTACCTGTCTGGTCGGTCAGGTCGACCAACTCGGCCAGGAAAGAGTTCACACTGTAACTGTATACCACGGGATAAGGATAGTACCAGGTGCTCCAATACGGTCCCCAGTAACCGGGTCCCCAATAACCGGGATAACCCCACCACCAGTAGCTGTTAGGGTAATCGACAAAATAGTGAACATCTTCGATGTAGCTAACTTGCAAACCCAGGTCAGCCTCCTCCTTGGTATCTACCAGCAGAAAGCCGCGAGATGCCATATTCTCGGCAAAGGTTTCGAGAATATAGTTGGCCTCGTCGTTGGTCCAATAGGTAGCTTTTTCGCTGTCGGTGATGAGCAAGACACTATCGGGCATGTAGTAGGTGAGATAGTTGTCGAAGTTGGCCGATTTGTCGTAATCGGTAAACACCACATAATCGTCGTCCAGCTCGGAGAGGCTGGGCTCTTTCTGGCACGCAGTTATGGCTGCAACGACAAAAAGAATCGGGATTAGTTTTTTCATAATCGTTCTGTTTTTGATTGTTTTGTGATAACATGATTGTTATACCTCAAAAACAAAACAGGTGCGAGATGGTTCGGGCAGGAACCGTTTTTTTACCGTGCAGCGTCTCTTTTTACCGTAACCGACGATACACGGCATCGACCTGCGTGGCGATGTAGTCCCAATTATAGGGCGACAAGTCGTATGTTGTGCGGGTATCGCCCTCGGCCAGTTTCCGGTGGAGAGCCTCTTCGAGCGAAGTCACATCGCCCGTAGCGAAAAAATCGCTCGGAGCAAGACAGGAAAGCCGGTTGGCCGGAATATCACTGACCAGTACCGGAAGGCGATAACTCAGCGCTTCGAGCAAGACGATAGGCAGTCCCTCATGGAAAGAGGGCAACACAAAGAGCCGGGCTTGCGAAAAAAGTTCGTTCAACCTGGCTCCCCGTATGAATCCGGTGAGTACGACATCGTGCTCCCGGGCCAGCTGTTTCAGCAATGTAGAATAGTGATCCTCGTGATCGGCATCACCGGCAATCACTAGTTTGTATCCGTCGTGAGGTATGCAGGCGAAGGCTTTGATGAGCAAATCAAACCCCTTCTCCTCAACAAAACGGCCTACGGCCAGTACATACCGATGAGGCTCCAAACCCAGGGAACGAATATAATCGGTGGTTTCGGCCACGGTAGGTATATTCACGCCATTGTAAATCAAATGAGCATTCTCACGGTGATATTTCTCTCGCAAAATGTGGTCAATGACGGTCGAGATAACAATTACCTCGTTGGCAAACCGCGCCCCCATGCGTTCTCCCAAACGCAACATGGCTTTGGCAACCTTGTTCCACTTCTGCCGGTCATAGTCGGGACCGTGGTGGGTCATCACCACTTTCAACCCCAAAAGACGGGCAAAGGGGGTGAGCAGGGCCGGACCGATGGCATGGATATGCAGCACGTCGGCATGCACCCGGCGGGCATACAAGATGGCCAGAAAAGTGTGTACAATGGCCTCGATGCTCTTTTTGCGAGGGGCATAGATATCTTTGAGTTTCACCCCTTTATATTGTGCTATCCTATTTTGAGGAGTTACATAGCACGAGCGACGCACTACCGTGACATCATGCCCCATGGCAGCCAAGCGGGGATAGAGTTCTTCACAATGAGTCTCTACTCCACCCTGGATATTGGGGATTCCACGAGTACCTGTCACCACTATCTTCATCGCTACGGGCCTCCTTTCTTCGGAATTAGGGGCGGTTGAGATTGCCTTGCCGGGGATCTTGACCTACATCATACCATTTCTTATCTATGCAGACCGGTTTCCCCACAAGCATACGCATCTTGTTTTTGAGAATCCACCCCATGGGGTGACGCACATACGAGAGCTTCTTCATGACCGGTGAAACGGTTCCTACCATCCAGCAGTTCTTGGGACAGGTACGCACCAGTTTGCGCACACGCTGAGCCTGCTCGCTGTTCCAAATCTCGGCAAAAGTATTGGCCTTCCGGATATTGCCCATACTCTCCTTCCAATACTTGGCTTCCAACCCGTTGCAGGGATAAACCTCGCCATAGGGATCGATAAAGCAGTTCATGAGGCCTGCCTCGCACGGCAACAGACGACGATTGCCCTCGATGTAGTTGATAAGCCCCATGTTGAAAAAGGCTCGAGCCCACGACTTGGGGTGCTTCTCCCGCATCTGCATGTCAATCAACTTGGCAAAGTTGGCACATACGGTATCGCGGTTGGTAATGACATTGTCGTCCTTATGAAAATAATAGGAGTTGTGAAAAGCGGCTGTGGCAAACTCCATATCGAGCGCCTTGGAGAGATGATATAACGATAGCATGTCCTCGGAATTGTTGTTCGAGACGGTAATTCCGAAACCAATATCTTTCACGCCCATCTCTCTCAAAGTCAGCAGTGTGCGAAGCCCCTTATCAAAACCTCCGGGACGGCCTCGCAACTCATCGTTCTTTTGGGAAAGGCCCTCGATACTGATGCGAATTCCTATCTTGGGAAACTTTTTGGCAAGTTCTATCACCCGATTCTCAAACCAACCCGATGTAGAAATGACAACTCGTGGCGCTTTGCGAAAAGCGACTTCCACAATCTTATCCAGATCTTCCCGAATAAAAGGCTCACCACCGGTAATGTTGATGAATTTTACTTTTGGTAAAATTTCCAACTCCTCGGGTTGAATTTCCTGTTTGGGATCGGTAGGATTTTTCCATATATTGCACATCTTACACTGCATGGGGCAGCGATATGTGGTGATAATACTTATATCAGTGAGTGCGAGATTTTTCATATTTTTTCACAAATGTTTTGCAAAGATATATTTTTTCCCTTTGCTCAACAAATTTTATCTTCTATTCCATATACTTTTTTCAAAGCCTCCCAATAACGTCTCTCGGAAAAACGGCTTTGAGCTCGTTGCGAAATAGCGACCCGGTCAATATTCGACGCAGTCATCATCGCTGTAATCGCCTCGGCCAACTCCTCTTTGTCCCCCAAAGAGAACAGGCAACCGTCTCCTTCACGAATTAACTCGGGGATACCCCCAACCTCAGAACCGATAACCGGGGTACCCATGCATAGCGACTCGATGACACTCAACGGATTATTTTCATAACATACCGAAGGAATAACCAACGCCCGAGCCCGACTAACCAATTGCACAACATCTTGCGAGGAAAGATAACCTAAAAAATGAATTTTTTCAGAAGCATATTTTGCGTGCAGTTCATCAGACAAAGGGCCATCTCCGGCTATATAAAGTTGATAGGGTAACGATTGTGCGGCTTCAAGCAACAGACGTATCCCTTTCTCTTCGGAGAGACGCCCCACATAGCAATAATAGGGCGCCGAATCAGACTCATCACTCTTAATTGATTGAAGTGCCACCAACTTATCCTCTTCTATAAAATTGCATATCACCTCCAATTTGGAGTAATCGAACCCGCAAGCTCGCATCTTTTGAGCCATGAAGGAACTGGGACAGACGAAGGTATCGACCCAACGTTGCAATTTCGATTTATTCCACCACAGAGCTTCTCCATAGGCCAAAGCACTGGCCAACAGACTACCTTTCATACACTTACGCCGCAACACTTGGGTAAGGTCGGTAAAGCAGGCTTCACAAATTTCTCCTTGATACAGACAGCTATACGAGGGGCATAACAGTTTATAGTCATGCAAGGTCCACACCGTGCGACAGCCAAACTCCTTTGCCAGTTTAACAATGATAGGAGAAAGATAGGAGTGTATATTATGAAAATGGACGATATGCGGACGAAAATCGTCGAGCATTCGCTGAAACGATCGAACAATATCTCCCGTTCCAAACAGTCGCTCTGTCGCCTTCAACTTACCCATTGCCCCTTCGGAAAACGATACCTCCGAGGCAAAATAGCGGGAAGTCTTGCAGGGCAGATTTTGAGGATAAGACATGGAGTAGATAGCTACCTCATACCCCAAACGGCGCAATAAAGACTCAAGATTGATCACGCAGATGCAATCTCCTCCCCGCGGGTAATAAAATTTGTTAACAAGTAGAATTCGTAGTTGTTCTTTCATGAATATCGTTCAGGTTACTTAAATATTCGAGACGTAAATTTGTTCTTCGCCCACACCCATCTATACAACCAAATGGGAATGATTAATCCCGTCCCTATTATAAATAACGAAGAAAGTATGAATTCTAGTATATTTTCACCAAACGATATATATGTTAAAATTGCCTTTCCACCTCCCATAACCCAGGTGTGAAAAAGATAGATAGTCATCGACATGACTCCAAACCGATTAAATACCTGGGCCATTTTGTGATTGCATCGAGCGATTCTCTGTGACAGAGAAACAACCATATAACTCCCGGTAACCCCCATAATGACCGTAAGCGACAAGGTGAAAAAACCATGCGGCAAATAGGTATATACGATTGAAAGAGATATGGTCAGTACAGTCCAGTGGAACAGATGCCGATTCATAAGGCGCTCCAACCAGACTTTGCGAGCCGTCCACATACCTACGACGAAAAAGATAAGATTCCGACAGACCAAATTAAAGCAGCAATATGTGGGAGCCGTGTTCCAGAAGGCTATTCCCAAAGCGATAAGAGAAAGTATAATCAGCCGCTTACCCGGTTTAAAAAACGGGACGATACAAAAAATAAGAAATAAAACATATACAAACCACAAGAAATAGCCCGCCTCGGGCAAATAAAACACACGATACAGTGCATCAAGTGTCACCGGGTGATCTACCTGCAAGTAGTTGTCCAAACCTATTTTGACCCCTATAATTGCCCATGAAAGGATAAAATAGGGAAACATCAGGCGCTGGAATTTATTCCACACGAAGGCCCCATAAGACTCTTTCCGAGTTGAACGCTCGTAAAAGAATCCGGCAATCAGAAAAAAAAGCGGCATGTGAAAGTGATAGAAAAAACGAATGAAGGCCTCATACCACTCAGGAGTCCCGGCGGGGATATAATGGCCGATAACCACCAGTACGATACCGATTCCCTTGGCTATGTCGAACGTAACGTCTCTCCTCTTTTCCATCAGCTTTCTCTATTTCTTTCGCGAAGCCTCTTCAAACGACTCGATAAGACGCCGGGCCACGGCATCGACTGTAATCATTGTGGCATAATGTTGACAATTCTCCACATAAAAGTCGTTCTGCTCTATAACCCGAGCCATATCCTTGTCGTTCCAGTCGTCCCGGGCAATACCCAATTGCTTCATTGCCACCACCTCGCTATCGAAGGGAACACAATTAGTAATAACCGGAGTCGACAGAGCTACCGACTCCATCAGAGCCAACATATTTAGCTCACGTAAGGAATCGAATAATGAGGCCTTTGACTCTCGATAATATCGGAATAATTCTTCATGAGATAACTTTCCCAGCAAAATAATTTGCTGTTGTCTACCCATCTCCTCTATCTGCCGGGTATAATCGTCACGCAACACTCCGTCACCCGCAATATACAGCACATAGTTGCCATATTGCGGATAG
>JFBN01306284.1_pt1 | contig 21177 bp, 14 predicted proteins | sample 768741 | NCBI WGS metagenome assembly JFBN01 (sample SAMN01983846, study PRJNA193217) | chicken gut metagenome | biome: terrestrial biome; isolation source: ceca of Broiler chicken | host: Gallus gallus | place: United Kingdom: England | collected 2010-09-07
TGCCTTCAATGGTTCCTGCATTACCAATGGTTCCATTAGTAGAATTAAAAGAGAGGGTTCCATTATTTTGAATAGTTAAGGTTTTCTTTTCTGCTACTACTAGGGCTTGAGTGATTCTATCACTTCCATTTCCATTGTAAGTTAGATTTTCATTGACTGCTAAAGAACCAATGTTTGAATTATTAGCAAGACTACTATTATCTGCATTATTGATAATAGTTGTAATGCTTCCAGAGTTTGTAACGCTATTAGAGCTTCCCTTTAGAGTTAAAATACCTGCAAGAATACCTTCATTATTTACACTACCACTCTTTGCATTGAGGGTGATTCCATTAGTTGCAGTTAATGTTTTACCTTGTGCAATATCAATAGATTTTGTAATACTTCCACTTCCACTATAATTGAGGTTTTTTTGAATATCAAGGCTTCCAATGTTTCCAGCATTTTGCATTTGTGAAACATTACCATCAACTACAAGATTATCAATAATTCCTGTATTGCTATTGCTAAGTAGTCCTGTGATATTTCCACTCTCTAAGCCTGTGATACTTCCTGTGTTAGTAAAGCTTGCTAAAGCTCCAATATTACTAATTGTTCCCTTTAAGGTTCCATCGTTTCTAAAGGCATTACCATTGCCATTTAAAATTAAATCATCATTTAGTGTTATTGTAGAATCGCTAGCATTAATAAAATTCCCTGTAATGCTTCCACTTCCACCATAAGTAATATTCGCATTATTCGTGAAGTTTCCAATTGCTGCATTATTTGTGATTCCACTACCAAGATTTACACCTTTGTCAATGGTTAAATTTGCAATGTTTCCTGCATTATTACTGATTCCATTATTTCCTAAAATAACGCCTTTGTCAATGGTTAAATTTGCAATGTTTCCTGCATTATTACTGATTCCATTATTTCCTAAAATAACGCCTTTGTCAATGGTTAAATTTGTAATGTTTGAATTATTTGTGATTCCATGATCAACATTTCCTGTAACTTTTAGTGTAGTAATCTCTCCAGAGTTAGCAATACTTCCTGTAATACTTCCTGTGTTGATGGTTGTGATATTTCCTTCATTTGTGATTCCACCCATTACACCTGTGTTTTGCACTGCATTCATTTCTTTGTCTGCTGTATTTGTGAAAGTTCCAGTGATTATTCCCTCATTAACTAAATCAGAAGTTAAATCTTGACAAACACTATCTGTACAATTTTTCTGATTGCCTATTAATTGAACATTCCCTGTAATAGTTCCTGTATTTTGTAAAGAAGTTGCAACATTTTCAAAATCACCTGTAATCTCTTTAGAGTTTAATACTCCATAGATGATTCCATTTCCGCTAAAATCCTTAATAACACCATTGTTTTCAAAGAAAGAAATAGTAGTATTATTGACAAAATTATCAATGATTCCATTTTCATTATTAGTAAATTTTACAATATGTCCATTATTGATAATCCCTGTAATGCTTCCGCTATTATCAAAGTCTAAAATACTAGAACCTTTTATATTATCAATAGTTCCTTTGATGGTTCCTGCATTATTAATGGTTCCATTCGTTGCATGGAAGTTTAGGGTTCCATTGCTTCCGATAGTTAATGTATCTCCCTGTGCCACTTCCAAAGCATTACTAATGCTACCACTTCCACTATAACTTACACTTTCATTGACTATTAAAGAACCAATATTTGAATCATTTGTGATTCCATTTGTTACATTTCCTGTAACATTTAAATCTGTAATGCTTCCATCATTTGTGATATTACCTGTGATTGCACCTGTGGTTAGATTTCCGATAGTTTTATTATTTGTCAAATTCCCTTCAAAGCTTCCAGAGTTTGTAAAGCTAGTGATGATTCCGCTATTGATAATATTTCCATCAATTTTGCCTGTGCTTTCATTAGTAAAGTTTTTAATGGTAGAAGTAGCAAGGTTAGTGATATTACCATTGATAGTTCCTGCATTGCCAATCGTTCCTGTTGCACTAGCACCAAAATTAATATTAATTGTTCCATTGCTCGGAGCATTTCCAATATTTAGTGTATTATTATTTAAGATAGTCATAGAATTAGTAATGTTTCCATTACCTGTATAATCCATATTTCTATCAACAATAAAATCTTTAACCACACCAGCATTAGAGAGATTTCCTACAACACTAGAATGCAAAGTATCAATGGTGCCTGTATTTTCTAAAGCTGTTTGAATCGTTCCACTATCTAAACTAACAATAGAGCCTTCATTAGTTAGATTTCCTGTGATTGTTCCATTTGAGAGGCTTTGAAGTGTTGCACCGCTATTATTTGTGAAATTCCCTTCAAGTGTTCCACCTATCCAATCAGTGGTTAGGGTATTGATGAGATTCCCTATAATAGTTCCATCATTAGTGATGGTTTTTACTGAATTAGCAGTGTTAGCATTCTCTGCAAGAGTTAGAGTTCCATTACCACCAGCACCATTGCTAATAGTAAATTGAGTTTGAGCCCCATCAATATCCAAAGCATTTGTGATACTTCCAGCTCCGACATAGGTTGTGTTTGCCTTAATATCTAAAGTGCCTATGTTTTGCTTATTAGTGATATTTGTGTTTGCTTGATTATTAGTAAGTGTTGTGATATTTCCTACATTTGTGATTCCATTAGCAATGTTTGAACCATTTTCAACAACAAGAGAGTTGATAACACCACTGCCATTATTTGTTAATGTTCCTATATTTTTATTAATCGTTAAATTTGTAATATTTCCTTCATTTAAGAGATTATCTCTAATCTCTCCTGCCATTAAATCTACTACACTAGCACCATTTGCATTGATAAAGCTTCCTTGAATATTGCTGAGATTGTCCCATTTTCCAATTGCACTTGCATTTCTAAGATTCCCTTCAAAAGTAGAGCCTTGTTTCAAATCCAAAACAGAGCCTAAATCACTTCCTATGGTAATCATTCCATCTCCATTTGCACCCATTTTAAGTGTTGCACCACTCTCTACTTGCAAAAGTGAATTTACTACACCACTATTATTAGTATCTATATAAGTGATTGTTCCTTTGGATACAACCAAATCATTAATCGTTCCACTATTAGTGATTATGTTGTTAATATTATCAAGATTAGAAGTGATTTCCCCTATATTACCATTGTTTGTGATTCCACTATTAATTGTATTTGATGAAGCAATGGTAATATTTGTTTGAGATTGTTCCCCCTGAATTAATTGTTTATGATTCCATTTGTGATTGTGCTATCATTGTTTAGGGTAAGCTCTGAGATGGTTCCTCTATTATTGACAATACTTCCGATAGAGGCAGTGCCATTTAGGGTAAGATTTGAGATTACACCTTTTGCGTTACCACCACTAGTATTACCTATATCTATACCACCGATATAGGCATCACTATTTAGCGTTAAATTATCGATTGTTGCAGTATCGCCATTAGAATTTGTTGTAAGCCCTTGAAAATTAATACCCCCTGTGATTGTTCCACCATTTAGATTTAAAATAACGATTTTTGAATTATTATCAAGTTGAACTTTTTGAGTAATTACACCACTTATATCCATTTGATTGATTGTTCCATTACCTCCATTTCCCCAAATTGCACTGACATTACCCTCAAGAGTTCCATCAATAGCAATAGCATATGTAATCTTAGAATTACCCACCAAAGAAATATCGCCTGTCATCGTAGAACCATTACCGATATTAATACTATCTATGGTTATATTACCGCCACCACTCGCAGTTGAAAGAGAAATATTCCCTGTCATATTTGCAGAATCAAGGACAATACCATTTTGTATTCTTGCACTGTTCGTTAGTGATATATTACCTGCCAAAGTTGCAGCATTAGACAATGTAATTCCATCTGTTATTCTAGAGTTACCACTAAGATTGATACTACCTGTGATTTGAGTTGCAGTTCCTGAATTATTTGCACCACTAATCAACATTGTGCCAACATTGGAGTTGTTTTGCAAAGCAATATTACCCTTGATTGAGCCACCATTGGTTATGGTAAAATTATCAACAGTAGCACCATCGATTATTGAAATAGCCGACGTACTATTATTGGTAGTATTTAACACACCTCCATCTACAAGAAGTGTTTCTGCTGCACTTTTTTTTAATCCTATTAAACCATTACCCCCATTTCCACTAATGGTGCCTTTATTGATAATAGTTTTAATTGTTGAGTTTTCCCAACCCATTATTCCAAAAGCTCCACTAACACGAATTAAACCTTCATTGATAATAGCATCAACAATTCCATTCTGATCAACAGCGATATTTTTATTTGCTCCAGTAAGTGTTCCTTTATTGGTAATTATCCCTGCTTGTGCATTTCTCCCTACAAAAATTAAACCATTAGCAGTAGTAGATTGTCCAGTAATCGTAACACCACTATCGACTAGCAAATCACCCGCTTTACCTATCAAAACACTAATTGGCATTGAAGCTGTAGGACCAAAATTACTTCCTACTACTACAGTGCCATTATTTAATGTCCCATTAGCACGCTCTCTAAGATTCCAACCATTAATAATTGAGCCTCTAGGATAGTTGGCAGTAGCATTTGGGGTAGTAACATACGAAGTCCCACTCACAATGGTTCCATTGGTAATGGTTGCATTGATAATGGTTGCATTACTGCCAGTAACCGTAGTATTTTGCAACCTTTGATTATTTATTGTTCCATCGTTAATGATTGTGCCAGCGCTAGTATCTTTTATCACACCTCCAACTTCACCTCTAATATCCGCCACTGCCATTTGAGATGAAAGAGCCATCGCTAGAGTGACAGAAATCGGAATTGTGCGGATAAAGGATTTTAATTTGCTAGAATTTTTGGAATTTGTGGGTTTTTGGGATTGTTTAGAATCACAAGTGTTTTTGGTTTTTTGAATCTTTTTGGCTTGTTTGGATTCTGATTCTTTGTTTGATTTTTGGCGAGTTTTGGAATCTAGTTTGGGGCTAGATTCTAATTTCATTGAATCTTTGGAAGCTTTAGAAACCTTAGAATCTTTTAATTTTGGGGAGTTGGATTCTAATTGTATTTTAGAATCTTGAATCTTGGTAGTTTGAATCTTGTTTGGATTTTTAGATTCTAATTTGGATTTAGAATCCAAACCTTTAGCATTTTTTGGATTTTCTAAGGGTTGATTATTTAGAGGCTTTTGCCCCCCCCCCCCCCCACAGAGGGATTAGAGTTTGTATCGTTTGTATTTTTCATTTGTTATCCTTATAATTAGTTGTATTGATGATTACGAAAAAATTATAATTATTTTATATCAAATTCAATTTTTATCCAATAAAACATAAAATATTTATATTTTAATTGATTCTAAATACTATATTTACAAGCTTTGATTAGAATCCAAAAGCGTAGAATAAGATTTGTCAATATGGTATTTGCGATAAAATTCCTCTAAACTCTCTTGACTAAAATCGCTTAAAAGTCCCTTTTGTGCTAAAGATTCTAATGTTTTGCTATCGCAATCTGTCTCTTTGGGCCACTCTCTGTGGTAACCATCATCAGCATTTTTATCGGTTGCGTCAATGATTATTATCTCCCCCAAAATCCTAATGTCTCTTTTGGAATCGATATTATTTACCACACGCCAAAGTATCATATAGAGGTTTTCTAAGTCGTTTTTGGAATCATCAAGCAAAATGAGGATTCTTAAATGTTTTTGCAAATTAGCAAAGGCGGATTTTTTGAGAAATTTTTGTAGAGAATGGCTGTCCTTTTGCACTCCTAGAAGTGTGATAGGATTTTTGGTATCTAAGAAATATTGCCTTAGTGTCTTAGATAAAGGAATGATAGAAGAGAGATTGTCTAATAAATCTTGATTGTCCAAAATCTCCAAAGGCGGATTTTCTACTTCATTTCCTGTGCAATCAATCCCTAGTTTGCCACCTTCGGCAAAACTAGGCGAGGAATGATCAAGCGCATCGCAAACTCCCTCGCTAAAAAGGCAGTTTTTGACACTAAAGCGATTTAAAATATAAGGGACAATTTCACTTGATTGAAGGCTTGGAGAATCTTCGCCCACAAAAATAGCATGTTTGACAAAACTCATCTGCCCTACTCCCCAAAAAGAGTGCATACTCTGCTTGGCTTGGCTTGGGAATCTAGCTTTGATTTTGGCTAAAATGAGATTGTGAAATACGCCATTTTCGGGCATATAATAATCCACCAAAGAGGGCGTAGTCGTCTGCAAAAGTGGCAAGAAAATCCGCTCTGTGGGGTAGCCTAGATATTTATCCTCCAAAGGCGGTTTGCCCACAACGGTTGCAAGATAAATGGGGTTTTGCTTGTGTGTAATCGCACTGACTTCTAGCACCGGATAAGGCTCGATGGGTGTATAAAATCCGGTATGGTCGCCAAATCTCCCCTCATCTCTTAGCACTTCTGTATCCACATAACCTTCAATCACAATATCGCTATCATAAGGCACAAAAAGCGGATTGCTTACGCATTTCACCATTTTTGCCTTGCGTTTTTTGATAAAACCATAAAGCATAAGTTCAAACATACCATAAGGCAAGGGCGCAGTCGCACACCAAGTATAAAGAGGGTCCCCGCCAATAGCGATGCTTACAGGCATTTTTTGCTTTGCCTTTTTGTATTCTTCAAAAATCCCCACAGAATCTTTGTGAATCTGCCAATGCAATCCTAGATGATTCCTATCATACACTTGCAAACGATACATTCCGAGATTTTTCACACTTCCATCAAGGCTTTGGGTATAACACTGCCCCATAGTGATAAAAGCTCCGCCATCATCACTCCAAGTTTTCAAAATCGGAAGTGAAGTTAAATCAATTTCTTTGTTTGTTTTTATCACTTCTTGGCATAGCCCTCTTGTGTTTAGGATTTTGGGGCTTAAGTGGCGTAAATTTAGCAATCGTGGAAGGAATTTGAGGGCTTCTTGAAAGTTTTTGGGGGGTTTTAGTTTTAGCATAAATGCGATTTCTTTTGCAATTTCTTGTGTGTTTCCTATTAGCAATTCTACTCGCTTGAAATTCCCAAAAAGATTCATCAAAACCGGTATTTCAAAGCTTGTATTGCCTCTTGTTGGATTAGTAAAAAACAGGGCTTTGGAATCTGGCTTTTTTACTTCCAAATACGCTAAATGAGGGATTTCTAACTCTATGTCTAAAGGCTCTGTGATGATTTTTAGCTCATTGTGTGCTTTTAATAAATCTAATGTTTGTCTCATAATTCCTCCTATTTGCTATATGCCCTTAAGGTTTCTTGCAAACTGCCTCCATCAATTGCTTTGAGTTTGAAAGCTTCTGTGCATTTGCCGTTTTTTAGTTCAAAAACTATCATTTGAAAAATAGTTGGGATACCCTTGCCCTCTGGGATTCTTAGGCGATTTGGCAAGCCATTTAAAAATCTTTGTATCGGCTCATCAATCTCCATACCAATCACACTTTCTCTTGCTCCACTCATTCCCACATCGCTTACACCAAAAGTGCCTTCAAAAATCTCTAAATCATCTGTCCCAATATGCGTATGCGTCCCAAGAATCGCACCTATTTTGCCTTTTAGCATCATAAACATTGCTCTTTTTTCACTCGTGGCTTCTGCGTGAAAATCAATAATAATATTTTTTATCCCTTGATTGTGGAGAGATTCTACTGCCTCTTTTGCACAGATAAAGGCATTATCACATTGTGGCATACCAAAATGTCCCATAAGATTTAGCACTGCAAAGGATTCTCCCTCAATCTCTTTGCGATAAATTCCGCTTCCCATTACACCTTGTGGATAATTATGCGGACGCAATATCACCGAATCTTCTTGCGATAAAAAGGGGAAAATGTCCTTTTTGTCCCAAATGTGATTCCCACCTGTAAAAATATCCACCCCATAGCTTTGGAGTTCCAAAAAGGTAGAAACACTCAATCCAAATCCATGGCTTGCATTCTCGCCATTTGCGATGATACAATCTAGCTTATAAGTCCTTTTTGCTTCTTGGATATAATCTTTTACCAAATTTCTACCAACTTTCCCTACAATATCCCCAATAAATCCAAAACGCATTTTATCCCTTTAAGCTTTCTAAATACTTCATCACAGATTCCAAAATATCTTCTTCATCTTTGCTTTTTGCAGCGATAGTCGTTTTCTCGCCTTGTAAATCTACAAAAGTGATATTTTGTTGATAATTTAGGATATTTATTATTCCTTGTTTTCTTGCTTTTATTTTGATGACAATTAAAGCAATGAATTGTTTGGTATAAATATCTAACGCCCCAAAACGCTCTTCAATCTCTGACTCAATCCCATATACTGCACTTTCTTCTTCGCACCTTGAAAGTCGGCGGTAAATCTCTAATCGCAACTTCTCTGATGCAATCAACTCGGGATTTAAAAACGCTGTAACACTTAATTTTACATCAATATTTGCTTTTTCTTCTTTGATATTTCCGCTTAATTGATAGATAGCTTCTTCTAGCATTCTTAGATAAAGCGAATAACCGATATTTTTGATATGCCCACTTTGTGCCTCGCCTAGCAAGTTTCCGCCTCCCCTAATCTCTAAATCATGGTAAGCCAAAGCACCGCCACTTCCTAGATAGGCGTTTTTTTCTAATGCCAAAAGGCGTTTTTGTGCTTCTTGTGTGATAGAGCTTGAATCCTCTATCAAAAAATAGCAAAATCCCTCTTTGCTCCCTCGCCCTACTCTCCCTCTTAGCTGGTGCAAATCTGCAATGCCAAAACAATCGCTTCTACCCACCAAAATCGTATTTGCATTAGGGAGATGAATGCCTGATTCAACAATAGAAGTGCAAAGCAAGAGATTGAAATTGCCTTTTGCAAACTCCATAATGATATTTTCTGATTCTTGTGCTTGGATTTGAGAGTGCAAAATCGCAATTTTGAGATGGGGCAAGATGGTTAAAATTTCTTCTTTTTTTTGATTGATTGTAGAGATATTATTGTGGATATAAAACACCTGCCCACCGCGTCTTAGTTCTCTTAGTATCACTTCTTTGAGTAAAGAATCGCTATATTCTTTGACAAAAGTCCTTGTGGGTAATCTTTGGCTTGGTGCTTCTTTTAGCTCACTTAAGCCCTTGATATGAGAGAGTGCCATATTGAGAGTTCTTGGGATAGGTGTAGCTGACATAGAAAGCAAATGCGTATTTTGGGCTATTTCTTTGATTCTTTCTTTTTGCTTCACTCCAAATTTATGTTCCTCATCAATCACAATCAAAGCAAGATTCTTAAAACTCACATTCAAAAGAGCGTGTGTGCCTACTACTGCATGAATAGTGCCATCTTTTAATCCCTCTAAAATCGCCTTTTTTTCTTTTGTGCTGATATATCTATCAAGCCTTGCAATCTTAATCCCAAACGATTCAAAACGCGATTTAATCGTCAAATAATGCTGATAGGCAAGTAAAGTCGTAGGCGTGATAATGGCGGATTGATACCCGCTTAGATAGCTTACAAACATCGCATTCATAGCCACTTCTGTCTTACCAAAGCCCACATCACCACTTAAAAGCCTATCCATAACCCTACCACTTGATAAGTCCTTAAAAATCTCTTCAATAGCTTTGCTTTGGTCTTTTGTATAGACAAATCCACTTTGATTTTGAAAAATCAAAATTTCCTCTTTATTGGTATCCAAAACAATGCCATCAATTAGCTCTCTTTTGGCAGCTAGGGCGATAATGCCATTTGCGATGACAAATAGTTTTTCTTTTACTTTTTCTTTTAATCTTGCAAACGAACCTTTGCCGAGTTTATCTAATATCGGAATCCCACCATCAGCGATATATCTGTCGATTCTATCGAGATTTTCCACAGGCAAAAGTAGCTTGTCTTCCCCCAAATATTTAAGCTCGATAAAGTCCCTTGTAGCACCAAAAATATTTGCTTGCACAATCCCATTAAAAAGTGCCACACCATAATCAATATGCACCACATAATCGCCAACTTTAAGTTCATCAATGAGGATTTTATTGGCAAATTTTTTCTTTTGTTTGGTTTTGGTATTGAGTGACAAAATCAACTCATCTTTGCCCAAAATCCAGATTCCATAATCTTTGCCCAAAACCAACTGGTATTCTTTATGCTCGCCTAAAGAGATTCCAGCCTGTCGTATTAGGCTTTCAGTCTTTGCAATAATCGTGATTTTTTTGTTTTTGTGAAATTCTAAAAAAGTAGGAATATTTCTAAAAGCACATTCAAAATCTTCATAATTTTGGCTAACTTCTATACTTTTGTGCTCTAAAATCCGCTTTAATAACTCTTTGTTTTGCTCTTGGAAACTCAATAATTCATCCAGCAAACCTTGAATGTTGGGTGCTTTGAGATAAGGATAAATTTCTAATAAATTCTGTTTTTCTTCCAAAAACCAAAGCCCATAAGCTGCGATTAAATTCCCTTGATAATGTAAGGAATTTTCGATATTGGCTTCTTGGATTTTACTCAAAAGCTCTTCATAGGATTTGGCACTAAGATTAAAAAAGGCAGGAAGAATCTCGAGTTTTTCTATTTCTTCTTGAAAGCATAACTGCGTTTGCACATCAAAAAATCTAATACTTTCGATTTCATTACAAAAGAGTGAAAGGCGGATAGGATTCTCATAATTTGGCAAAAATAAGTCAATAATATCTCCCCGTATTGAAACCTCGCCGCTCATTTCTACTAGCTCTACAAACTCATACCCAAAATGCAATAAAGTCTCTTGAAACTCTCTAAGCTCCAAACTCTCCCCAAAGCTGATGCTAAATCCCTCTAAAGCCTCTAATTTTGGCATAGGATTTAGCAAAGTTTGCAAAGGGGAAAAAAGGATTTTTGGTGAATTTGTCGTATAGAAGTTTTTAAGAGTGTTTAAAATCTCTCTAAGCTCCTCTTGATAGCTTCGCAAATCCTCCCCAAAAACAGCTCTTAAATCCTCCAACACAAAGGATTGTATTCCCAAAAAACTAGCTACATCTGCCAATTTTTGTGCGTCATTTTTGTCCTTTGTAAGGCAGATTAAGCCATTTTGGTATTTTTCTTGAAAATCCCTTAAATGAGTTTTGAAAAATTCATAAAAACTACTTTGTATCACCTACATTCTCAACTTTTTTTGGTGTATTGCTAGGAATATTTTTGCTTTTATCAAAAGAATGTTTAATCTCATTATCTTTGTGTGTAATGCTATGTCCGACAAATTCTGCAGTTTTTTCGATGATAAGCTCTCTTGCTCTCACTTCTCCTTCGATTCTGCCTTGTGGAAGAATCTCGACAATAGAACATTCGCAATTTCCCATTAGCTTACCACTTACCACCAAATGTTCTGCATTAATACTTCCATTGACATTGCCACTTTTGCCAATTACCACATTGCTTTTTGCGATGATACTGCCCTCCAAGCTCCCATCAATATGCAAATTGCACTCGCTTACAATATCTCCTTTTATTCTTGTTCCCTGCGAGATAATACTGGTGTTTCCCGAATTTCCGATAGTTTGTTTATCATTGTTAGTAAAGATTGCCATTTTATGTTTTTCTCCTTTTCAAAAATTTGCGTGTAATCCCGCATAGTCCATTCAATAAATGGCTTTGGATTTAAATCGCGTCCCAAATAACGAATCTCATAATGCAAATGCGGTCCTGTGCTTCTCCCGGAATTTCCAGAATAAGCAATCAACTGCCCTCGTCTCACAAAATCACCGCGTTTCACGACAATTTTGCTTAAATGTGCATAAAAGGTTTTAAATCCAAAGGAATGTTCTAATTTTACCATAATTCCATAGCCACCATTATAACCTGTGCTAGTAAAATCAGCCACTCCATCGGCAGGTGCATAAATAGGGGTGCCAATAGGCATTCCAAAATCTATACCTGTATGAGAATGGGTGCGTCTTAAGATAGGATGCAACCTTGAACCCCAAGAAGCAGTGATTCGGTATTCCCCTCTAATGGGCGCACCATTTGGTATAAGCTGCATAACAAATGCTTTTTGAGCACCTGTAATGCTTGCTAAATCTACTCTTTCCATTAGGCTTAAATCTTGCTCATAAACCTGCTTATCTATCCCTACAATTCCCTCTAAATCCTCTATTTTATCAGAAACTTTTACTAATTCTTCGGTTTTCTCATCAATTAAAGCCTGTAATTGCTCATTTTTTTCATTGATTTTTAAAAATTCTTGCTGCATTAAATCGCGTTTAGTTTCAATCTGCTTGACTTCTTTGAGCAATAATTGAATAGAAATCGCACTAAAAAAGAAAATCACCACAACAAATAAAATAACATAAAGAATAATTTGCTTAACATATTGATGGATATTGTATTGTTTAGAACCATTAATATCTGTAATCGTTACAACAAAGCGATTCTTCATATTTTACTTCTTTTGCAAAATTCACTCACCACGCTAAATGAGCCACATACCAAATATTTTTCATCATCTTTAATACTTACAAAATCACTAAATTCCACTCTCAACTCTCTTAAAATATTTTTTAATTCTTCTTTTGGAATTATGCGGGGATTATCCACTTCCATAATTTCTATGCGTTTGATAATAGGTTTTAAGATACTTAAAATTTCTTTTGGGTTTTTATCAAAATACGAATTATAGACTAAAACATATTTTTCTTTGCTAAAATTTTGCAAAATAGCTCTTGCTCCACTTGGATTGTGCAAAACATCTAGCCAAATATTGTGTGAGATTTTTTGCATTCTCCCCATTAAATCTAGCTTTGCCAAAGATTCTAAAGCCATATCAAGCCCTAATGTCTTAAGCCCAAAATACGCCAAAGTTAGATTTTCTTCTTGATATTTTGGGTAGGCGTGTTTTTTGCAATACTCTTTAATAGATGACAAAATATCTTGTTTTTCCAAAATCTGCAAATTGGCTTGTTTTTCTTGTGCTATTTTTTTGGCAAGCATAACAATCGTTAAATCACTTTGTATCCCCAAAATAGCCTTTTTGCTCATTGCATTAAGTTTGGTTGTGGCAATTTCTTCTATGGTTTCTCCCAAAAACTCTTGATGGTCAATTCCAATGTGCGTAAAAAGCGTCAAGTCTCGCTTAAAACAAGTTGTCGTAGAATCAAACTCCCCTCCAAGCCCCGCTTCCAACACCAAATAATCACAATCCCCAAAAACCCTAAAAGCTAAAAATGTCAAAACTTCAAAATAGCTTGCTTCTTTTAATAATGCAAAATCTAGCTCCAAAAATGCTTCCTCTAAAATCTCATCGGCTAGATTCTTGCCATTAAGCCAAAAGCGTTCATTGAAATTGAGTAAATGCGGCGAGGTGAAATGCCCTACATTAAAGCCTTTTTGATAAAGCATTAAGGCTAAAAATCTCCCTGTGCTTCCTTTGCCATTAGTCCCGATAATATGAATCACTTTAAGCTTTTTGGGAAGTGTGAGATTTAATAAAGCTAGAATCTCTGGAGCGCGTTTTGGCTCAAAAGGCGCATATTCCTGCCCTTTTTTGTCTAAAAATTCCATTAAAGCATTCACAAGATTCCTTTATTGTCTTTATTATTTTGAAAAGATTCAAGGGTTATCTCTAGCATTTTTTGCATACTCTCTTCATCTTCACGATAAGAAATTTGCGCACTAAGCTCGATATGGATACGCGTTTTTTGATACATAAAAATACTTTTTTTGACAATTTCACTCAATGTTTGGATAAAATCTATCGCTTCTTCCTTGCTTCTATCTAGCAAACACGCCAAAAACTCCTCTTTGCTATAATACGCAATCAAATCGCTTTGTGTGCTATATTCTTTTAGCAATCTCCCAAGTGTCGCCAAAATCCGCTTTCCTGCTTCACTCCCAAAAGATTCAACGATTTTGTGATAAGAAACTATACCAAATACAATGATTGAATAGTTTTTGTGGCTTTTTTGGTATTCTTCTTCGGCAAATTCCAAAATCTTTTGCATTCCCTCTTTGCTAATTAGAGTTGTCATGGAATCAAGTGGCAAAGCATCGCTAGAGTGGTATTGAAGGGTATTGTGATTATTTGGACTTGAGGTATTTGCATTTAGATTTTTCTTCAAAACCTCTTCTAGTTTGGACATAATTTTTGGAGTTTGTGCTGGAATCTTTTGCTCTTTAAGATATTCTTTAAGCTCACATTGCCATTCTTTAAAATCCAAATTATCAATTTGAAACTCACTCATCATCGCCAAAACTTCACCCTCTTTGCCAACAATTTCTGGAGTTTTTCTAACCTGCTCATTCCACCTTTCTTTCCATATTTGCATATTTTGCAAATTAGAATTATCAAGCTCTAAAAGCTGTCCTTTGGCAAGTGAGCTAATTTCCTTTTGCGGACAATTAGCAAGAAGTCGCAAAAGAATCCTAAGTATCTCTAATTGTGTAGTAAAGTTCTTTTTGTAAAAATAAAATTGATTAAGCATTCTCACAAGATAAATAATCCATTCATCTTTGTTTTTAAATTCTTGACTTAAAAGAGTATCTTTTATTTCCTCATCAAGCACAGATAGCATGCTTTTGAGTGCGGAATTTTCCTCTCCGATTTTAATGCCCTTTTTTCTAGCATAATTATAAAATGCCTCTGCATAAGCATCTGGAGTTGGACTTTTCCCCTCTCTTAAAAGCTGTTTTAATGCTTCCCTAGCGATATTTTGGATACTTTGCATTAAAAGGTTTCAATTCCTACTTGTGAAATAAACCCATCAAGTGCTTGAATAACCGCTTCATCAATTGCTTCTATTCTTGCAGAATCTGTAATAATAGAGGAAGTTCCAAGCGAGAAATTATAATAGCCTTTTTTGGTAAAGATTCGAGTGCTTTGCGTGATTTGATTGGTGTATTTAAACTTAACCACTGCTTCACAGCGATAGAAAGTTGCAAATCCTGTTGTGTTTTCTGCCAAAGAGCTAAAACTCACGCTTTGCAATTCTACTTCTATGATAGAAGTTGCTTCCTTTTTATCTACAACCCTAGCATGCAATCGCTCAAAAATACTTTTGGAGATTTCATCTTTGAGTGTTATGCTATTTTGAGGATCTCTAAGGGAGATTTTCACCTCTACAAAGATCTTGCCACCAAAGGCTTTATTAGCTTGATGGGCTATTGGCTGATAACCACAACCGACAAAAAACAAACAAGCCACCAAAGCATAAAGAAAATTTTTCATTATCCCTGCACCACAAAATTAACTAATTTATTTGGCACAACAATCTCTTTGGTTATGTTTTTCCCCTCCAACCATTTTGCTACCTTTTCTTTTGCAAGGCTTAAAATCTCTTCTTTGCTTGCATCCAAAGAAGTTTCAATCTCATCTCTTCGTTTTCCATTAATTGTAATTGCAAGAGTGATAGAATCTTCTTTTAGGGCATCGTTATCTATTGAGATAAATTTAAAATTTTCAAGCCCAAAATACTGCTCACTTAACTCCCAACAAATATGAGGAATGATTGGCTCTAAAATATGCAACAAGATAAAATAACCCTCACTCCAAACTGCTTGATTTTCCTGCTCACTTAAAGCATTCAATGCCTCCATACAAGCAGCAATTAATGTATTAAAGGCAAATCCATTCTCATGGATAAAGGTTTCATTTGATTTTTTAAGTGCTTCATAAACCTTTTTTCTAGCATATTTTTCGGCTTTTGAAAGTCCTTTTGTATCAATTTGTGGTAAAGATTCCATTTTGGAGGCATTCTCTATTTTTGCACTCAATCTTTTAATAAACCTAAAAGCCCCCTCTAATGCAGAATCATTCCACTCTAATTCCCTCACTGGCGGAGCAGCAAAAAGTATAAAAAGCCTAGCGGTATCTGCTCCATATTGCTCAATGATTTCTTGAGGATCAACTACATTACCTTTGGATTTACTCATTTTTGCACCATCTTTTGTAACCATTCCTTGTGTCAATAAATGCAAAAACGGCTCACTTATTTTGGTATATCCCAAATCTCGCAATACTTTGGTAAAAAATCTTGAATACAATAAATGCAAAATAGCATGCTCAATCCCGCCAATATACTCATCAACTCCCATCCAATACTTTTCATCTTCTGGGCTCAAAAGCATTTTGTCTCGCAATTCTTTGGGCGTTGTGTAACGCAAAAAATACCAACTTGATTCTACAAAGGTATCTAGTGTGTCCGTCTCTCTCAAGGCTTTATTGCCACATTTAGGACAAGTGCAATGTTTCCAGCTTGAATGTTTATCAAGCGGATTCCCCTCTCCATCAATCACTACATCTTCAGGCAATGCCACAGGTAAATTATCCTTATTTTCAGGCAAAATTCCACATTTCTCACAATGGATAAGAGGGATAGGAGTCCCCCAATATCTTTGTCTTGAAACACCCCAATCACGCAATTTAAATTGTATTACCGCTTTTCCTAGTGAATTTTTTTCAAAATATTCGATAATTTTTTCTTTGGCGATATTTGAATCCAATCCATCGTATTTACCAGAATTGATGATTTTTCCGCTTTCACAATAAGGCAATGCTGTCTCTTCCCCCTCTTTTTGGATAACCTGTTTAAGAGGCAAATTGTATTTTTTTGCAAACTCATAATCCCTTTCATCATGGGCAGGGACACTCATTACCGCTCCACTTCCATAATCCATTAAAACAAAATTTGCTACCCAAAGCGGTATTTTTTCGCCATTTAGAGGATTGATTGCATAGATTCCTAGAGGCACTCCCCTTTTTTCTTGTTGGGATCTCTCACGCACAGAAGTGTTTTGCATTTTTTCAATTTCATCTTTTATATTGAGGCTTAGTTCGTTATTTGCAATCAGTGTTTTTACCAAAGAATGTTCTGGTGCCAAAGCACAATAACTTACCCCAAAAATTGTATCAGGGCGAGTCGTAAAAACCTCCAAAGAATCAAACTCTCCGCATTTTTTTTCTAACGCAAAAGAAAAACTCAATCCGCGAGATTTTCCAATCCAATTTCTCTGCATTGTCAATACTTGATTAGGCCATTTGCCCTCCAAAGTATCCAAATCACGCAACAATTCTTCGGCGTAATCTGTGATTTTAATATAATATTGATACATTTCTTTTTGGACTACTTGAGTATCACAACGCCAACATTTTCCTTCAATTACTTGTTCATTAGCCAAAACCGTTTGATCATTAGGACACCAATTCAAATAGCCTTTTTTGCGGTAGATTAAGCCCTTTTCCCACATATCGATAAATAAAGATTGCTCCCATTTGGAATATTCCAAATCACAAGTAGCTAACTCACGCGTTTTAGAAAAGGAAAATCCCAAAGAATAAAGTTGATTTTTCATATTTTCTATATTTGCATAAGTCCATTGTTTTGGGTGAGTTTTGTTTTTGATTGCTGCATTTTCAGCAGGCATTCCAAAAGCATCCCAACCAATAGGGTGCAAAACATTAAAGCCTTGTTTGCGATAATTTCTTGCAATTGCATCGCTAATACAATAATTCCTCACATGCCCCATATGAATATTTCCACTCGGGTATGGAAACATACTTAAAATATATTTTTTAGGAAGATTTTTGTCTTCTTTGGGTTCATAAGCATTAGTTTTTTCCCAAAATTCTTGCCATTTTTTCTCGATTACTTTTGCATTATATTCCATTAGTTATTCCTCAATTAAAATCATCATATTTTTTTATACTCTCAATTGCAAGAAAAATAATAGAAACAATATTAGCAACCAATGCTCCAAGTGCGAGTGCCACTGCAACATTAGCATTATTTAAAACTTGCATATAAATAAAAGCAGGTATTAAATGCAAATCTGCCACCAAAGAAGCCGCCATTAATTCAGCAGACATATAATTCCTAACCCCTATTTTTAAAATGGTAGAAATGATATTTACTCCTCCGGCTATAAAAAGCATTACAATATTTTGCTCCCACAAAAATCCAATGGTAGAGGTCAAACTCATCAAAACAAAAAAGATATAAATTACCTTGCCCCAGTCCATAAAAACCTCCTATAATCTTCCTCTCTCATACATTTCACGCATTTTCTTTTTTTCTAATGCTTTGCGTTCATTTTCTACAAGTTTTTGGTGATATTTTTTCAAATCAAAACCTAAAAGCATTACGAGTTTGCTTGCAACAAAAATCGAACTATAACTTCCAACAATAGAACCAACCAACATAGGCAAACTAAATCCTTTGATAATCTCACCACCAAACAAATAAAGCGTCAAAACTACAAAAAACACTGTCAATGAAGTTAGCATTGTCCGAGACAAAGTTGCCGATAAGGCTTCATTAACCACTGCTTTTAAATCATTGCTTGCCTTTACACTCATGGTTTCGCGGATTCTATCAAAAATAATAATAGTATCATTGATAGAATAACCAATAAGCGTCAAAAGTGCTGCAATGACTTCCAAACTCAAATCAACATCAAACAAAATAACTGCCCCAGCAGCAATCACAACATCATGCACCAATGCCAAAATACTTGCCAAAGCAAAACGCCATTCATAGCGATAAGCAACATAAACCATAATCGAAATCAAAGCCAAAGTTAATGCCAAAATCCCTTTTTCTTTTAGCTCATTTCCAACTTTTGGTCCCACTACATCTACACGACGTATTTGTAAATCCCCTGTATCTTTGAGTAACTCTGCGATTTCTTCACCAATGTTTTGATTGACATTAGAAGTTGCAACCGAAAGCCTAATTAATATCTCTTGTGGGCTTCCAAACTCGCTTACTTGTGCGCCCTTATAGCTTTCAACACTCTCTAATTTTTCTCGTATCTGTGCTAATGGTGCAATCTCTTTGTATTGAATTTGGACAATCGTCCCACCCGCAAAATCTACTCCCAAAGTAAATCCGGGCTTAAAAAACAAAAACAAAGAACCCACAAATAAAATTGCAGAAAGTATAATTCCATAATTTGACCATTTTACAAAATCATAAATTTTATTATGTCTAAAAAATTCCATTATACTTTCCTTTCTTTATATCCAAACCAAAGAGCATAATTACCGGATTTGATAATTCTATTTTGCAACATTCTAAAAATACCATGAGTTCCAACAATAGCAGTAATAACAGAAGCAACAATCCCAATACTCATCGTAATAGCAAAACCTTTAATCGCTCCTGTCCCACACATATAAAGCAAAACAGCAGCTATCAAAGAAGTGAGATTAGAATCAAAAATTGCCCTTGAGGCATTAGCATAACCATTTTCCATAGATTTAATGAAATTTTCTCCAGCCCTAAAGCCCTCTCTAATCCGCTCATTAATAATCACATTTGCATCCACAGCCATACCCACTGTAAGAATGATTCCAGCCATACCCGGCAAAGTTAGCGTCGCACTAAAAAGCGCCATAACAGCAATTACCAATAAAATATTTACCACCATTGCAAGATTAGCAATAATCCCAGCAATACCATAATAAAATATCATAAATACAATAACAAGCACAGCCCCGCTAATTAAAGCTATCATAGAAGCCTTAATGCTATCTGCCCCAAGACTTGGTCCTACACTGCGTTTTTCTAATAGAGTAATGGGTGCAGGCAAAGCACCGCTTCTTAGTGCAATAGCAATATCGCTTGCTTCTTGCACACTAAATCCACCGCTAATTTGCCCACTACCACCGCCGATTCTCTCACGAATCACAGGTGCAGAATACACTTTCCCATCTAGCACAACTGCCATACGATTCCCGACATTCTTCCCAGAAAAATCCCCAAAAATCTTGCCACCTTGTGCATTGAGCGTAAAATTAATAATAGGCTGTCCATTTTGGTCATAAGCAGCCCTTGCATCTGTTAGCATTGCACCATCTAAAATAGGGATAGCTTTAAGCAATATTTTTTGGTTTGGATTATTCACAAAAGGCAAAATCACATCTCCATAAGATTCCGCTTCTAATGGCGTCATTGTATTAACTCTTGCATTTCTTGCTTCATCAACAGCCATCATTTGCAAATGTCCGCCTTTAGAAATAAGTTCTAATGCCCTTTGTTCCTCTTCTTGAGTTTTAATCCCGGGTAATTGCACCAAAATAGAATCTTCCCCTTGCTTAGTAACACTCGGCTCAGAAAGTCCAAATTGATCCAAACGATTCCTAATATTTCCTATTGCTTGCTCAATTGCATAGTTTTCAATATTGATAATTTCTACTTCTGTGAAAGTAATAGTATATTTCAAATTATTTTCACTCACATTCAAACCTTGTATTTCTTTAAGGTAATTATCAATTTTTGTCTTTTCATTCGAATCTAATAATTCAAAACTCACACTATCTTCTTGAGCACTTAACCCATCAAGCAAAATTTGTTCTTCTAGGGCATAAAAATTTATCCCTGAAGCCAAAGAAGAATAACGCGTTTTAATCGCTTCTTCTGTTTTAACACCAAGCAATAAATTTAATCCACCTTGCAAATCAAGTCCCAAAGTAATTTTAGGTCCTTGTGTCTGAAAAATAGAAGGGATAGATAGAACAATCCCAAACAATGCTGCGATGATGAAAAAAAATAATTTACTATTGAAGCTTTTTTTCATAATTCTTATTCAGCCTTTTTGGTAACATAATCTTTTGCCAATTTTACAATCGTATCATCATTTAAACGCACCATAAAATAATCTTCTTCGCGTTTTACTACTTCTACAATAAAACCACCACTTGTGACAATTTTGTCCCCTTTGTCCAAAGAAGCAATCATTTCACGATGATTCTTTGCCTGCTTTTGTTGAGGGCGAATAATCAAGAAATAAAAAATTGCAATTAAGACAATCAAAGGTAAAAGTTGTGTAAAGATATTTCCAGCATTTTCCATAAGTGCTAACCTCTCTAAAATAAAATTGAGGTGAGATTCTACCATTTATTTGTTAATTATTTACTAAATAAATCTGTTATTTTCTCTTGGAAGTAATTTCCACCCCAAACACAAATCAAATTCACACACATAATTAGTTAATCTTATATTGAATCATATTGAATTATTAGTTACATTGATTAGCTATATTGCTTGTTAGTTATAGTAGTTTATATCAAATGTTAATTGCATTGATTATCGGCTATTCATTCCATTAGCGATATTGATGATTGATTATATTGTTTGCATTAATTATTTATTATAGCAGTTAGATATTAGTTATCATCAAATTAAAGCCAAGCAAAAAATAATGCCTAGCTTATTATTCAATTCAATATTAAAGAGAAACAAAGATTCTATAAAAGAATCTT